>Ga0066709_100000655_pt1 | contig 19742 bp, 18 predicted proteins | sample GraSoiAngelo_158_FD_79665 | JGI IMG/M metagenome (GOLD analysis project Ga0066709, IMG submission 79665) | Grasslands soil microbial communities from the Angelo Coastal Reserve, California, USA - 14_1009_16_30cm | ecosystem: Environmental > Terrestrial > Soil > Grasslands | place: USA...
ACCACGTCGGTGACACCGATCCGGCCGCCGGGCCTGAGTACCCGGAAGGTCGACGCGAACACCGCCGGCTTGTCCGTCGACAGGTTGATCACGCAGTTCGAGATAACGACGTCGACACTGGCATCCGGTAGCGGGATGTCCTCGATCTGGCCGCGCAGGAACTCCACGTTGGTGGCACCGGCCTCGGCAGCGTTGCGCCGGGCCAGGTTCAGCATCTCGTCGGTCATGTCCAGCCCATAGGCCTTGCCGGTCGATCCGACCCGCCGGGCCGACAGCAGCACGTCGATCCCACCACCGGACCCGAGGTCCAGCACCGTCTCGCCCGGGTTCAGCTCGGCCACCATCAGCGGGTTGCCGCACCCGAGGCTGGCCTCCACCGCTGCGGCCGGCAGCTCCGCCCGCTCACCCGCGTCGTACAGGTTCGATCCGAAGCCCTCCTCGGCCACCGCAGCCGCAGGCCCGCAGCAGCTCCCGACGGCGGACGCTCCGCCGCACCCACCGCTCGCCGCGCCATCCAGCACGTTGATCGCAGCCGCCGCGTACCGCGCCCGGACGAGCTCTCGAGTGTCCTTTCCGTCAGCCATGGCCAGCCTCCCTGTTTCGACTCTTATCTAGATAGAAGAGTTGCACGCTGACTAGACGGTCGTCAACATAGAAGAGTGCCTAAACAGCTTCCAGTCACCGACGTCACCACGCCGGCCTGCTGCACGCCCATGGTCGACGAGGCGCTGACCGACGCCGTGGCTGCCGACCTGGCCAAGGCGTTCAAGGCCCTTGGTGATCCGGTACGGCTGCGACTGCTGTCCCTGATCGCCGCCCGCGCCGGCGGCGAGGTGTGCGTCTGCGACCTTACCGACGCGTTCGCCGTCACCGGCCCGACGATCTCGCACCACCTCAGGGTGCTTCGCGAGGCGGGACTCATCGACTGCGAACGCCGCGGCACCTGGGTCTACTACTGGATCATCCCGGCCGCACTCGCGCCGCTGTCCCAACTGCTCGACACGTCAGCGGTCTCCAGCACTACCGCTGGCCCGTTCACTGACCACAGTGGACGGTCAGCGGCGATCCTGCCAACTGGCGAAAGGAGTTCGTCACCGAGCGGGACGCCGTGACGCACGTCGTGGAGATAGCATCAGCCGCGCTGCGATTCCGCGATCTCCAGCATTCGCACGCGACGCGGCTGGTAGGCGCCGGGCTCCCGGTGAGCGTGATCCAGAAGGCGAAGGGACCCAGGACCCCACCACGCCGCGGGGCGATCTGTACCCATGCGCCGAGCGGCAGCGTCGCCACTTGGCCCACGTCGAACGGCTGAGGGCCATGCCGTACCCGTGGGAGCAGCTGATCAAATAGGGGTGGAGACGAGGGGACTTGAACCCCTAACCCCCGCCTTGCAAAGGCGGTGCTCTGCCAATTGAGCTACGCCCCCGGTTGGCTGCCAGCTACCGGAGATCGGTGGAGCTGGTCGCCTCGTGCCACAGCGCACGCTCGTCGTTGGCGTCCTTGACCTTCTTGGCCACGTACGCCGCGGCACCGAGCAGGCTGAGAAGGATCAGCAGCTTCTTCCACATGGCGCGGCCCCTCATTCGGATGTCGATCGCGGCCCCTCCGGCCGCCGGCACGAAGTGGGGCTAGCTGGAATCGAACCAGCGACCTCAGAGTTATCAGCTCTGCGCTCTAACCGACTGAGCTATAGCCCCGTGCGCGACGAGCAACGTTACCGTACCGGTCCGGCCTTCCCCAAACGGGATCCCCGTGTGTCACTCCCGCTCGGAGAGGGTGACCTCGATGCCTCCGACCAGGTCGGCGCAGACGTTGTAGATGAACGCGCCGAGGGTGGCCAGTGCGGTGAACAGTACGACGTTGACCAGGCCGAGCACCCCGGCGACACCGATCACGCCGAGCGCGGTGATCTTGAATCCGCCGTTCTTCGACCCGGTGGCGCCGATCATGTCGGCCAGCGCCTTGTTGACGCTGGCGAACACGCCCATCGCGTCGAGCGCGAGGTACAGCACGGCGGTGGCCACGATCGCGACGAAGAACAGCACGAACGAGACCGCGAACGAGAATTTCATGACCGACCACGGGTCGATGCGCTTGACGAACAGCCGGGCCCGCCGGGGGCCGCGCGAGGCCGCGGAGGAGACCGCCGCCCGCGCGTTGCGCACCGCCTCGGCGACCTTCGCCCCACCGATCTGTACCGCACGGGCCCGCGCCCCCGCCGACGTACCGCTGATCACCGAGGTCGGCGACTCCGCCGGCCCGGTGCCGGTGAGCCGGGCACCCGCCGGTACCGACGCCCGTCCGGTACTCACCCCGCCCGGCGGCGACGAGGACGGCGCCGCGCCGTCGGGAGAATCCGGCGGAGCCGGCATACCCGGTGCCCGGGTGAACTTGGGCGCCGGCCCGTCGCCACTGACCGTTGCCCGGCCGACCACCGTGCGCCCGGCGCCGTCGGCGGACTCGGCGGCGTCGGAGTCCGCCGCGGCCGGCGAGGCCGATGCCTGTGTCTCCGTCATCAACTAGTCCTGTTCGTCAGGCTCGTCGGCGTTGCGAGCAATGGCCACCAGGGTGACCCCATCCGGGAGGTCCATGAGCTTAACGCCCATTGTGTTCCGGTCGCGCGTACGTCGTACAGGCTTCACCGGGGTTCGGATGACACCGCCGTTTGACGTGATCGCGAACAGCTCGTCGTCCGGGCTGATCACGATCGCACCTACCAGTCCACCACGTCGCTCGGTAATTTTCGCGGTGAGCACACCCTTTCCACCCCGACCCTGCACAGGGTACTCGTCGAGCGGCGTGCGCTTGGCGTACCCACCATTCGTGGCGACGAGCACATCCAGCCCGTCGTGCACGACCTCCATCGCGAGCAGCTCGTCGTCGCCGGTGAACCGCATGCCGATGACCCCGGAGGTGGCCCGGCCCATGGGCCGCAGTGTCTCGTCGGTCGCGCTGAACCGGATCGCCTGGGCGCGCTTGGAAACCAGCAACAGGTCGTCCTCCGGTCCGATCAGGGCGGCGCCGACGAGCTCATCGTCGTCGCGCAGGTTGATCGCAATGATTCCCCCGGCCCGGTTGGAGTCAAACTGATCCAGCGGGGTCTTCTTGACCAGGCCGTTCTTGGTCGCGAGGACGAGGTACGGCGCGACCTGGTAGTTGGAGATCTTGATCACCTGGGCGATGTGCTCGTCGGGCTGGAAGGCGAGCAGGTTCGCCACGTGCTGGCCGCGCGCGGTGCGGCTCGCTTCGGGGATCTCGTAGGCCTTCGCGCGGTACACCCGGCCCTTGTTCGTGAAGAACAGGATCCAGTCGTGCGTCGAGCTGACGAAGAAGTGGCTGACGATGTCGTCCTGGCGCAGCGTCGCGCCGGAGATGCCCTTGCCGCCGCGCTTCTGGGAGCGGTACAGGTCGGTACGGGTGCGCTTGGCGTACCCCGTCCGGGTGATCGTGACCACCACGTCCTCCCGGGCGATGAGGTCCTCCATGGAGACCTCGCCGTCGAACGGGATGATCCGGGTACGCCGCTCGTCGCCCCACTTCGCGACGATGTCGGCCAGCTCCTCGGAGACGATCTGCCGCTGCCGCTCGGGCCGGGCCAGGATGTCCTTCAGCTCGGTGATCTCCAGCTCGATCTTGGCCAGCTCGTCGATGATCTTCTGCCGCTCCAGGGCCGCGAGACGGCGCAGCTGCATGTCGAGGATCGCGGTGGCCTGGATCTCGTCGATATCCAGCAGCTGGATCAGGCCGACGCGGGCCTCCTCGACCGTCGGCGAGCGCCGGATCAGCGCGATGACCTCGTCGAGCATGTCCAACGCCTTGACCAGGCCGCGCAGGATGTGCGCGCGCTCCTCGGCCTTGCGCAGCCGGTACCGGGTGCGGCGCACCACGACCTCGATCTGGTGCGCCACGTACAGCCGGATGAACTGGGCCAGGTTCAGCGTCCGGGGTACCCCGTCGACCAGCGCCAGCATGTTGGCGCCGAACGTCTCCTGCAGCTGGGTGTGCTTGTACAGGTTGTTCAGCACGACCTTGGCCACGGCGTCGCGCTTGAGCACGAGCATCAGCCGCATACCGGTCCGGCCGGACGACTCGTCGCGGATGTCGGCGATCCCGGTGAGCTTCTGCTCCTTGACCAGCTCGGCGACCCGCTCGGCGAGGTTGTCCGGGTTGACCTGGTACGGCAGTTCGGTGACCACCAGGCTGGTCCGGCCCTTGGTGTCCTCCTCGACTTCGACGACCGCGCGCATCCGGATCGAGCCGCGGCCGGTGCGGTATGCCTCCTGGATCGGCGTGGTACCCACGATCAGCCCGGCGGTCGGGAAGTCCGGCCCCTTCACGATGCTGATCAACTGGTCGAGCGTGGTCGCCTCGTCGTCGTCCGGGTTGGCCAGGCACCACTGCACCGCCGCGGCGATCTCCCGCAGGTTGTGCGGCGGGATCTTGGTGGCCATCCCGACCGCGATGCCGTCCGAACCGTTGATCAGCAGGTTCGGTACCCGCGACGGCAGGATCGTCGGCTCCTGCGCCCGGCCGTCGTAGTTGGGGATGAAGTCGACCGTGTCCTCTTCGATGTCGCGCAGCATCTCCATGGCCAGCGGGTCGAGCTTGCACTCGGTGTTGTGGCTGACGAACCCGTCGGTGATGAACGCGTGGTCGGCGCTGTCGACGCGCAGGCTGTAGACCGGGCGGACGCCGGCGTCGGTCACCGCGGTCACTTCGGCGTAGCCGAAGGCGTCCAGCGGCACGTCGTAGGGCAGCCGCCGGCTCGCGTCGTCGAGATCTTGGACGGTGGTACCCCCGGCAGGGGTCACAGGCGTCCAAGATTCACCGGCAACGGCGACCAGATCGCCCGGCCGCACCTCCGCAAGCAGCTTCCAGCGCAGCGCGTCACCGACCCGGCACAGTACGGGGTGGTTCCGCGACCCGGTCAGCGACCGCCCGCCGGCAACGGCCACCCGCAGCGTCGGGTGGGACCCCGAGTGGAACAGCCGCGACGCCCGTACCGGATCGCCCAGCAGCCCGGCCACCTTCAGGTCGATGACGTGCTCGGACGACGGCGCCGCACCCGGTACGACATCGGCGATTGCCATCGACGACCCGTCGGCGAGCGTCACCCGGGTGTCCCCCACGACGCAGTACCGCATCGCCGCGGCCGGATCGTTGCCCGGCGAGCCGAAGTTGCCGTTGCCGTCGATCAGCGGGTACCGCAGCGACCACGGCTGGGCCATCCGCACCAGCGAGTCGTAGATCGCCGAGTCGCCGTGCGGGTGGAACTGCCCCATCACGTCACCGACAACGCGGGAACACTTCACGTACCCGCGGTCCGGCCGGTACCCGGAGTCGTACATCGCGTACAGGATCTTGCGGTGTACCGGCTTGAGCCCGTCCCGGACGTCGGGCAGCGCCCGGCCGACGATCACGCTCATCGCGTAGTCGAGGTACGAACGCTGCATCTCGACCTCGAGCCCGACCGGCTCGACCCGGCCTCCCACGTGCGGCTCGAACGAGTCGGGGTACTCCGGCGTGTCAGTCACAGTCAACCTTCAGTGTGCTATGTGGGGCCAGGTGAGTATGTGGGCCAGGTGGAGCCCGGCTGTGGACAAAGCTGTGGACGGTGTGGAAAACCGGCGCGGCGTCGGGCGGCTCAGATGTCGAGGAAGCGCACGTCCTTGGCGTTTCGCTGGATGAACGACCGGCGCGCCTCCACGTCTTCGCCCATCAGCACGCTGAACAGCTCGTCGGCGGTGGCCGCGTCGTCCAGGCTGACCTGCAGGAGGGTACGGGTGGCCGGGTTCATCGTGGTTTCCCACAGCTCCGGGTAGTTCATCTCGCCCAGACCCTTGAACCGCTGGATGTCGTCGGGCTTGGCGTTCGCCCGCTTCTCCTGGCGCAGCGCGATCAGCCCGTCGCGCTCCCGGTCGGAGTACGCGTACTGCGCGTCGTCGCCCTTCTTGTTCCACTTGATCTTGTACAGCGGCGGCTGCGCGAGATACACGTGGCCGAGCTCCACCAGCGGCCGCATGAACCGGAACAGCAGGGTCAGCAGCAGGGTGCGGATGTGCTGGCCGTCCACGTCGGCGTCGGCCATCAGCACGATCTTGTGGTACCGCAGCTTGTCGATGTCGAACTCGTCGTGGATGCTCGTGCCCAGCGCGGTGATCAGCGACTGGACCTCGTTGTTCTTCAGCACCCGGTCGATCCGGGCCTTCTCCACGTTGAGGATCTTGCCGCGGATCGGCAGGATCGCCTGGGTGACCGGGTCGCGGCCCTGCTTGGCCGAGCCGCCGGCGGAGTCGCCCTCGACGATGAAGACCTCGCACACCCGCGGGTCGGTGGACTGGCAGTCGGACAGCTTGCCGGGCATCGACCCGGACTCCAGCAGCGACTTGCGCCGGGCCAGCTTGCGCGCCTGGGCGGCGGCGATGCGGGCGCGGGCGGCCTGCGACGCCTTGGTGATGATCGTCTTGGCCTCGCTCGGGTTGCGCTCCAGCCAGTCGATCAGCCACTCGTTGCAGACCCGCTGCACGAAGCTCTTCATGTCGTTGTTGCCGAGCTTGGTCTTGGTCTGGCCCTCAAACTGCGGGTTGGCCAGCTTCACCGAGATGATCGCGGCCAGGCCCTCCCGGATGTCCTCACCGGAGAGCTTCTCGTCGGCCTTGAGCAGCTTCTTGTCCGCGCCGTACTTGTTGACCACACCGGTCAGCGCGGCCCGGAAGCCCTCTTCGTGGGTACCGCCCTCATGGGTGTTGATGGTGTTGGCGAAGGTGTACACGGACTCGCCGTAGGACTCGTTCCACTGCATGGCGATCTCGACGGCCATCCCGTCGCCGTCGGCACCGAACTCGATCACCGACTTGTGGATGGCGGTCTTGGTCTGGTTCAGGTGCCGGACGAAGTCGGCGATGCCGCCCTTGTAGCAGAAGGTGACTTCCTTCTTCTCTTCGATCGCGCCCTCCCGCTCGTCGCGCAGGGAGATGGTCAGCCCCCGGTTGAGGAACGCCATCTCCTGCAGCCGGCGGTAGATCGTCTCGAACGAGAACTCGGTGCTCTCGAAGATCTTCGGGTCCGGCCAGAACGTCGTGGTGGTACCCGTCCGGCGGGTCGCTTCGCCCTTCATCAGCTTGCCGGGCTTGGAGTGGTTGTACTCCTGCCGCCAGACGTACCCGTCCTTGTAGATCACCAGGTCGACCCGGGTGGACAGCGCGTTGACCACGGAGATGCCGACACCGTGCAGGCCGCCGGAGACCGCGTAGGCCTTGCCGTCGAACTTGCCGCCGGCGTGCAGCACGGTCATCACGACCTCGACGGTCGGCCGCTTCTCCACCGGGTGCATGTCGACCGGGATGCCGCGGCCGTTGTCGGACACCCGGACGCCGCCGTCGGCGAGCAGGGTCACCTCGATCGTGTCGCAGTAACCGGCGAGCGCTTCGTCGACCGAGTTGTCGACGACCTCCTGGACGAGATGGTGCAGGCCGCGCTCACCGGTCGAGCCGATGTACATGCCCGGGCGCTTACGGACCGCTTCCAGTCCTTCCAGTACCGTGATAGATGACGCGTTGTAATCGCCCGGCTGCTGCTTCGGCGCTGCCACTCTCGATCGCTTTCTCGCCGGTACCGTCGCTGGTAGCGACGCCCCCCGACGGGGTCACGCGGGCCCGGACCGGCCACGGCACGCGAAGTCCCCCCGCACCGGACGGTGGAAGGGGCGCGCCGATCCCGGGCGAACCCGCTGGTCGTGATCGGCTGAACTGCCTCGGTCCAATATTACTGTGTCGGGGCCCTGGAACCGGCACGCGGCGCCCCTCAAATCGCCGTAGCGCCCCGAAAGGGCCCGGCTACAACTCCCCCCACGCACCCGGCCCCATGAAGCACGCGGCCGGCGCACGGAGCCGGCCGCCAACTCGGGCGGTTCAGGGGGTCGCGCCGGACCGTCGCGTGCCGTACCCTTCCGCGGCGAACCTGCAGGGGGAGCAACACGCGCGGTGAGCGGACCGGGGGACGCGCCGACGAGGAGGGAAGGGTGCGATGGGGCTGGACAACGTCGCCGTTCAGTGGCCGCGCACCGGCCGGTTCTACGAGCCGGTGGCACCGGCCGAGTTCGTCGACTTCGCCAGGCTGGCCGAGAAGGTACCGGCGACCGCGGCACCCGCGGCGGCACTGGCCGATCACATCGCGGAGACGGGTACCGTCCGGGCCACCGGGTACAGCCAGCTGGTCGATCTCCTGCTCGGGCTCAACGGGGTGCTCTACGCGACCGAGGCCGAGGCGGAAGACGAGGACCCGGTGATCGATCCGGACGGGTGCGCGTGGATCGCCGGCGGGCTGGAGCGCTTCGTGGCCGGCCACGCCGAGCTGGGCGAGGAGGTCACCGTCGAGTCGGTCGGCGAGGTGCTGCGCCACGCCGTCTCCAACGGCCGGCTGGCCGACCAGCAGCTGCGCTGGCTCGACGACCGGCTGGCCGCGCTGCGCGACGAGCACGACGAACCGCCGCAGTGGAGCTTCACGCTGACCGAGCTGTCGGTACTGGCCAACTTCTACCGCCGGTGCGCCGACCGCGGCTTCGCCGTCTACGCCGATTTCTGATCCCGCGTCACCCAGCCGGCCGGCCCGGCCGCGGCAATCGGCGCAGCCGCCGCAATCGGCGCAGCTGGCGCAACGGGCGCAGCCGCCGCAATCGGCACCGGTACGTCGGCCCGGGTGGCGGTCCCCAGCCGGGCCAGCGCCGAGGCCAGGTTGCTGACCTGCTCGTCGATGCGCGCCGCCTGGAACCGGGCGCTGTCCAGCTCGGCGCGCGCGGCGTCGCGCTCGGTCTCGGCGGCGCGCAGCCGCACCGCGAGGGCCTCCGCGCGCCGTTCCGCCGACTGCCGGACGCTCTCCTGCTCGTAGCCGTGCTGCTGGGACCGGGCCACCTCCTCGCGCAGCGAGGCGACCGCCGCGGTGAGCCGGTTGTTGTGCCGGCCGGCGTCGGTACGCGACCGTTCCAGGTCGGCCTGCAGGCGCGCGACCTCCGCGCGGGCCCGGGTCAGCTCCGCGGCCGCGGCCACCGCGCGGTCCCGCTCGACCTGCACCTGTGCCAGCTCCCGGTGGGCCGCGTCGCGCTCCGCGGTGAGCCGGTCCACCGCCTCGGCCTGTACCGTGGCCCGCGCGGCCGCCTCGTCCGCCCACGCCTGGGCGGTGGCGGCCTCGGCCCGCGCCTGCCGGGCGTCGTCGCGCGCCAGATCGGCCTCCCGACGCGCCTGCTCGGCGTCGTCGCGCGCCTGGTGCGCCTCCTGGCGGGCCTCGTCGCGCTGGGCGTGCGCGGCCGCGACCGACGCCGCCGCCTCACCGCGCACCGCGGCGATCTGCCGCTCGACGCCGGCCGGCGACAGGTTGGCGTGCAATGCCTCGTTCAGCGCGTCGACGACGTGTTCCAGGCGCTCGGTCACCACGACCGCGCGGGCGACGTGGTCGCCTAGGCCCGGGCCGCCGACCCGGTGCAGGCCGATCCGCCGGGCCGCCCGCTGGCACGCGCCCTCGTTGTCCCGGCAGTACCGGAAGATCTGGTTGCCGCTGTACGGCTGGGGTACCGGGCGCCCGCAGTGCGCGCACGGCCGGCTGCCGGCCGGTTGGCCGTTCGACGAGCGTACGGTGCGTACGGCAGCCTCGCGGTGGATCACGCGATGAGTGTACGGGACTCTTCGTGTTCGACTGACTACGACCCGTCGCGTGTCTATCCGTAGGTATCCCGCGGCCCACGCCCCCGGACGCGGCGCGGCCCCTTCGTCCACGACGGCGCGGCCGGACCGTGGATGTGCAGCTTCGTCACCACGTTGTGGCCGACCTGCGCGGCGATCCGGGCGAGCAGCTTGGCGGCCAGCAACCGCAGCTGGGTGGCCCACGCGGTGGACTCCGCCTCGACGGTCAGCTCGCCGCCGTCGAGCTTGACCGGCCGGCAGTGCTCGGCCACGTCGGCGCCGACCACCTTGGCCCAGTCGCCGAACACCGTCGCCTCGGCCGCCGGCCGCTCCCAGCCCCGCGACCTGACCAGCTTCGCCAGGACCGCGCCGAACGGCTGCGGGTCGCGCGGGTCCGGCCCCGGCCCGGAGTACCCGCGCATCCGGCGCCCGGTGGCCGGTTTCTTCTTCGGGCCCGCCGAGCGCTTCGTCTTCGCCGCGTCGAGCACCGCCCGGGCCAGCTCCGGTCCCTTGAGTTCCTCGTCATCCGGCACGGCGTAGCGCTCCTTCCGCCACGTCGTACCGTACGCCGCCCAGCCGCTGCGGCACGTCCTGCGGCACGGCGCAGGTCACCAGAAGCTGGGCCGCGCCGCCGACCAGTTCGGCGAGGCGGTCCCGCCGCCCGGTGTCCAGTTCGGCGAACACGTCGTCCAGTGCCAGTACTGGTTCCACGCCCTCGGCACGCAACAGCTCGTACGCGGCCAGCCGCAGCGCCAGCGCGAACGACCACGACTCGCCGTGGCTCGCGTACCCCTTCGCCGGCAGCTCGCCCAGCGTCAGCGTGAGGTCGTCGCGGTGCGGACCGACCAGCGTCACACCTCTGTCCACTTCGGACGGTCGGGCGGCCGTGAGCGCGTCGGACAGCGCCTGCGCCAGGGTCGCGCGGTCCGGGCCGCCCTCGACTCCGGGCCGGTACGCCACCGTCGCCGCGCCCCGGCCGGCGGCCACCGCGTCGTAGGCCTTCGCGACGTGCGGACCGAGCGCGGCGCACAGTTCCATCCGTGCGGCCATGAGTTCGGCACCGTGCTGCGCGAGGTGCAGGTCCCACACGTCCAATGTGGACAGGTCCCGCGCACCGGCGCCGACCTTGCGGGCGAGGTACGCGGTGCGCAGCAGGGCGTTGCGCTGCTTGAGCACCCGCTCGTAGTCCGCCCGTACCCCGGCGTACCGTGGCTGCCGCGCGACCAGCAGGTCGTCGAGGTAGCGCCGCCGCTCGGCCGGATCCCCCCGTACCAGGGCCAGGTCCTCCGGCGCGAACAGCACCATGCGCAGCGCGCCGAGTACCTCGCGCGGCCGCCGCACCGGCGCACCGTTCAACCGCGCGCGGTTGGCCCGGCCCGGTTCCACCGCCAGCTCCACCAGCAGCGACCGTCCATCGTGGACGATCTCGCCGCGGATGACGGCGGTGGTGGCGCCGGCCCGTACCAGCGGCGCGTCCACCGCCACCCGGTGACTGTCCAGTGTGGACAGGTAGTGCAGCGCCTCGACGAGGTTGGTCTTGCCGACCCCGTTCGGTCCGACCAGCACGCTGCACCCGGCTTCGAACTCGACGACGAGATGCGGGTACGAGCGGAAGTCGACGAGTTCGAGCCGACTGACGTACACGCCGAGCTACTTGTGGACGGCGTGCCCGCCGAACTGGTTGCGCAGCGCGGCCACCGCCTTCATCGCCGGCGAGTCGTCCTGCCGGGACAGGAAGCGGGCGAACAGCGACGCGGCGATGACGTTCATCGGTACCGCGAGCCGGATCGACTCCTCGACGGTCCACCGGCCCTCGCCGGTGTCGTCGGCGTACCCGCGCAGCTGCGCCAGCTTCGGGTCCTCCTCCAGCGCCCGGTCGAGCAGGTCGAGCAGCCAGGACCGGATGACCGTGCCCTCGCGCCAGGACTTGACGACCGCCGGCACGTCGGTCACGTACTCCGACGCCTCCAGCAGCTCGTACCCCTCGGCATAGGCGTGCATCAGCCCGTACTCGATGCCGTTGTGCACCATCTTCGCGTAGTGCCCGGCGCCGACCGGCCCGGCGTGCACGAAGCCGAACTCGCCCTCCGGCTTGAGCGCGTCGAAGATCGGCTGCGCCTTGGCGACGTGCTCGGCGTCGCCGCCGACCATCAGCGCGTACCCGAACTCCCGCCCCCACACGCCACCGGACACCCCGCAGTCGAGGTACCCGATGCCGCGCTCGCCGAGCTTCTGCGCCCGCGGCGGGTCGTCGCTGAACCGGGAGTTACCGCCGTCGATCACCACGTCGCCGGCCGACAGCAGCTCCTTGAGCTGGTCGATGGTCGGCTCGGTGAACTGCACCGGCACCATGATCCAGACGAGCCGCGGCGCGGCCAGCCGCTCGACCAGCTGACCGAGCCCGGGTACGTCGGTGACATCCGGGTTCGGGTCGTACCCGATGACCTCGTGGCCGGCGCGGCGCAACCGCTCCCGCATGTTGCCACCCATCCGGCCGAGACCGATCAGACCGAGCTGCATGGTGCTCTCCCTTGTCTCGCGAACGTTTCAGGAGCCGATGCGGATCGGCATGATCAGGTACCGGTACCCCGCCTCGATCTCGCCGTCCTCGCCGGCCGGCGCGAGTACCGCCGGCTTGCGCGGGTCGGTCAGCGACAGCACCGCGGTCGGACCGTCCAGCGCGGCAAGGCCGTCGAGCAGGTAGCCCGGGTTGAACGCGACCTGCATCGGTTCTCCCTCGTACCCGGCCTCCATCGCTTCACTCGCCCGCGCGTCCTCGCTGCCACCGGCCTCGACGACCAGGCCGTCCTCGCTGAACGACAGCCGTATCGGGGTGGTCCGCTCGGCCACCAGCGCGACCCGGCGGACCACCTCGACCAGCGTGGCCACCGGCATCCGGGCCTGCGCGTTGTGGTGGTCGGGCAGCAGGTTGCGCACCTTGGGGAAGTCGCCGTCGAGCAGCCGGCTGGTGGTGCGCCGGGCACCGCCGACGAACCCGATCATGCCCTCGCCGATCCCGCCGCGGGCCAGCGCCACGGTCACGTCGCCGCCGAGCGGGCCGAGGGTCTTCGCGGTGTCCGCGAGGATCTTCGCCGGTACCAGCGCCTGCAGGCTCGCGTCCGGCGTCTCCGGATGCCACGGCAGCTCCTTGATGGCCAACCGGTACCGGTCGGTGGCCAGCAGGGTCATCAGCGCCCCTTCGAGCTCCACCCGGACCCCGGTCAGCAGCGGCAGCGTGTCGTCGCGCCCGGCGGCGACGGCGACCTGCGACACCGCGGCGGCGAACACGCCGGCATCGACGGTACCGGCGGTGGCCGGCATCTCCGGCAGCGTCGGGTAGTCCTCGACGGGCATGGTGGGCAGCGTGAACCGGGCGCTGCCGCAGACCAGCTCCAGGTGCGAGCCGACCGCGGCGACGTCGACCGGCTTGGCCGGCAGCGCCTTGGTGATCTCGGCGAGCAGCCGGCCGGAGACCAGAGCCGCGCCGTCGGCGTCGCTCTGCACCTCGGTGCTGACCTGGCTGGAAACCTCGTAGTCGAAGCCCGAGACGGTCAGCCGCCCGCCGGAGACCCGCAGCAGCACACCGGCGAGCACGGGTACCGACGGCCGGCTGGGCAGGCTCTTGGCGGTCCACGCCACGGCATCGGCGAGCGCGTCGCGCTCGACTCGGAACTTCATCGGCCGCCCTCCATGGTCCTGGCAGTAAGCGTGGCAGCATGCATCGACCCGCTGCGTGCCTATCGAACTCTATGGCGCCGGGGCCCTGCGCGTGCAGCCGGTACCGGCGTTTTTGGCATCCCTGAACCCCCAGCCGTGATGATTGCTTGTGAGTTCTCTTAGAAGATCTCTCTCATCGTCTTCTTCGCTGTTGTGCATTCTGTGGACAGCCGGCGTTTACCGAGGCCGGGCCGGTTGCGTTCGGGTACCGGCGGTGTGGACGACGGTCGCGTAACCCGGCCCGCCGTCCACAGCCCGGCGGTTGTCCCCGGCCCGTCCCCAGCCGTCCACAGGTTGTCCACCGGAAATTCCCAGGAGTTACCCCCAGGTGTGGGGATCGGCCGCCCACAGGTCGCCCACAGGCCGCCCCGGGTAGCCCACAGCCCGTCCACCGGATCCGGGCGACGTCCACACGAACTCCCCAGGCGCTTTCCACAAGCTGTGGACAGGCCTGTGCATGCTGTGGACGATCAACCACAGATTGTGGAAACGACGTGTCACCCGATCGGGCGTCAGGAGGTCTGCTTGATCCGGTTGGTCAGCTCGGCGATCTGGTTGTAGAGCGAGCGCCGCTCGGCCATCTGCTGACGGATCTTGCGGTCAGCGTGCATCACCGTGGTGTGGTCCCGGCCGCCGAAGGCCTGCCCGATCCGGGGCAGCGACAGGTCGGTCAGCTCGCGGCACAGGTACATGGCGACCTGGCGGGCGTTGACCAGTACCCGCGAGCGCGAGTGGCCGCGCAGGTCCTCCAGGCTCACCCCGAAGTAGTCGGCGGTCGACGCCATGATCTGGTCGGCGTTGATCTCCGGGCCGGAGCCGTCCGGGATGAAGTCGCGCAGTACCTCCTCGGCCAGCGCGAGCTGGACCGGCGAGCGGGTCAGGCTGGCGAACGCGGTCACCCGGATCAGCGCGCCCTCCAGTTCCCGGATCGAGTTGGCGATCCGGGAGGCGATGAACTCCAGCACGTCCGGCGGCGCGGACAACCGCTCCTGCGCCGCCTTCTTCTGCAGGATCGCGATGCGGGTCTCCAGGTCCGGCGGCTGGATGTCGGCGAGCAGTCCCCACTCGAACCGGGTGCGCAACCGGTCCTCCAGGGTGGCCAGCTGCTTGGGTGACCGGTCCGACGTGATGACCAGCTGCTTGTTGGAGTTGTGCAGGGTATTGAAGGTGTGGAAGAACTCCTCCTGGGTCCGCTCCCGGTTCTCCAGGAACTGGATGTCGTCGATCAGGAGGATGTCCACATCCCGGTACCGGCGCTGGAACGCCTGGGTCTTGTCGTCGCGCAGCGAGTTGATGAAGTCGTTGGTGAATTCCTCGGTGGACACGTACCGCACGAAGCGGGCATTGCCCAGCGTCGTCGCGTAGTGCCCGATCGCGTGCAGCAGGTGCGTCTTGCCCAGCCCGGAGCTGCCGTAGATGAACAGCGGGTTGTAGGCCTTCGCCGGTGATTCGGCGACCGCGACCGAGGCCGCGTGGGCGAACCGGTTGGACGAGCCGATGACGAACGTCTCGAACATGTACTTGGGGTTGAGCCGGTTGCCGTCGCCGGGGCCGGCCGGCGGCCGCCGGTCGTCGCGGCCGGTGCCGGCGGCGACCGGCGCGCGGTGCGGCGGCGGGGGTACCGCCATCGCCGGCGGTGGCGCCTCCAGCGGCGGTCGTGGGTAGTGCGCGCCGCCGTCGAGCAGCGCCGCGTCGAACAGGGTCGGCTCGGGCACCCGGGCCGCGGGCACCTGCGGCAGCGGCGGGGGTACCGCTTCCGGCTGCTGCGGTACCGGCGGGTAGCCGGACAGGTAACCGGCCGGCGGCGCCTCCTCCGGCGCGCGTACCGTGACCGCGACCTGGACGGGCCGGCCCAGCCGGCGGGAGAGCGCCTCGGTGATCGCCGGGCGCAGCTTGGACTCGATGACGTCCCGGGTGAACGCGTCCGGTACGGCGATGAGCGCGGTGTCCTCGACGATCGCCCGCAACCGGGTCAGCCTCAGGTACGCCCGCTGCTGAGCGGAGTCGATCCCGTCCGACAGGTCTTCGATCGTCGCTGTCCACACCGCGCCGAGGTCGAGGCCGTCTGACACCCCTGTCACCCCCATCGCTCGTCGCGTCGCCTGTCGCATGCCCACCGCGTGGGCGCCGTTGCCCACAACCCGTCCACACCGCCCGACCGTTGTACACAGCTTTTCCACAGGCTGTGTACGGGCTGATCAGGACACCGGTGCGGGCCGTCACCATCCGGCGTTCCGGCGCGGTGACGCCGTTCATGGTGGCGGTTCACCGTGCCGAACGATCGGGTGCCTCGCCCGGTTCTGCCTAAGTATGTGCACAGTGGTGCCTCGCCGTTGCGACCGGCAAGCGGGCAGGTTAACAGGGCTGTCCACACCTACTCAACGGCTGTCCACATCCTTGTGCTCCGGTTGTCCACACCCGCCCCGTATGTGGCTGCGCCAAGTTTGCCGCATGATCGCGGTACGCGCAGGCCCAGCGAGCAGGTGGTCGATTTTGACGCCGTCCGCGCCGTCCGCGTACTCTGGAACGGCTGTCTTGTGAGGCGGCCCAGTAGTGTGCATGACGACGTGCCGATGAAGACGGAGAAGCTGACGTGAGCAAGCGCACCTTCCAGCCGAACAACCGCCGGCGCGCGAAGACCCACGGCTTCCGGCTGCGCATGCGCACCCGTGCCGGACGCGCGATCCTCTCCGCGCGCCGGGCCAAGGGCCGCACCGAGCTCTCCGCCTGAGGCACCTGGAGGGTCGGGTGTTGGCCACCGCGCAGCGCCTGCGGCGCCGCGGTGAGTTCGCCGCGGCGGTACGAGGAGGCCGCCGGGCGGCCCGAGGTGTGCTCGTCGTCCACGTGAAGTTCCCCGATCCCGAAAACTCCGGCCGGCCCGCCCGGGCCGGTTTCGTGGTGCCCCGGACCATCGGCGGCGCGGTCGTCCGCAACCAGGTGAAGCGGCGCCTGCGCCAGCTGGTCCGGGAGCGACTGGGCCAGCTGCCCACCGGTGCCGACGTCGTGGTCCGGGCATTGCCCGCCGCGGCCCGCCGGGGGTACCGCGGCCTCGCCGCCGACCTGGACGCGGCGCTGGAGGCGGCCCGCCGCGGGAAGCCGGCCCCGCGATGACCTCCGGCCCTGCCATGACCCCCGGCCCCACCACCGTGCCGCGGCCCACGACGCCCGGTGCCCGCGTGCTGGCGCTGCCCATCATCGCGTACCGTCGGTGGATAAGCCCGGCACTGCCGGCTCGGTGTCGGTTCTACCCGTCCTGTAGCGCGTATGCCATGGAGGCGCTCGCGACCCACGGGGCGTGGCGGGGCCTGCGACTGACGCTGTGGCGGCTGCTGCGCTGCCAACCGTTCCATCCCGGCGGGTACGACCCGGTGCCGCCCAAGAAGTGAACCCAACTGGAGTAGCGACGTGCTAGAACCCCTTTACTGGGCGATCTCCTGGATCATGCTCCAGTGGCATGCGTTGTGGCACCTGATCCTGGGTGGCGGCGAGTTCCTGAAGACCAACTGGGACTGGGTGCTCGCCATCGTCTTCCTGGTGCTGACCATCCGCACCCTGCTGTTCCCGGTGTTCGTCAAGCAGATCAAGTCGCAGCGCGCCATGCAGGCGATCGCACCGCAGATCAAGGAACTACAGGCGAAGCACAAGGGCGACCGCGAGACGCTCCAGCGCGAGATGATGGACCTGTACAAGCGGGAGAAGGCCAACCCGTTGATGGGCTGCCTGCCGATGGTCGTGCAGATCCCGGTTATGTGGGCGCTGTTCCACGTGCTGCGCCACCTGAACCCGAACCGGGCCGCCGTCACCAAGCAGATCTCCGGCTGGACCATCAACCAGTTCGACAGCGCCGCGAACGCCCGGCTGTTCGGCGCACCGATCGCCGCGTCGTTCAAGTCGACCGCGGCGGACCTGGCCGACATGCACGCCAACGGCACGACCGTGAAGATCGTGGCGGGTGCGCTCGTCGCCATCATGATCATTACGACCTACCTCACCAGCCGGCAGATGATCCTCAAGACCGGCTGGGCGGAAGACCCGCAGCAGCGGATGATCCAGCGGCTGATGCTGTACGGCATCCCGATCTCGCTGCTCATCTCGGGCACGGTGTTTCCGATCGGTGTGGTGATCTACTGGGTGACCACCAACCTCTTCTCGCTGGGCCAGCAGTTCTGGGTGCTGCGCAAGTACCCGCCGCCGGTACCGGCAGGCAAGGCCGCGACCGGCACCGCCCGGGCGGGCACCGCATCCGCTCCGGCTATGAGCTCGCTGACCGACATGATCCTCGGCCGGAAGTCCAAGCCGGCGGCGAAGGGTACGGCGGCGAACGCCAACGGGGCCCCGAAGGTGGACGGCAAGGCGCTGGCGCCCAAGCCCGGTGCCAAGCCGGTGAACCCGAAGCGGGGCACCCCGGCCAAGAGCCCCGCCGCGCAGGGCGCTGCCGGCAGCCGGGCGGACGACGGCAGTCGGGCCACCAGCCAGGGTGGCGCGGCGAAGGCCAAGGGCACGGCAGGGCAGGGCGCGTCGGCCGCCAAGCGCGGCACGGCACCCAGGGCCAAACGCCCGTCGGGCTGATGCGACCCCGGCCGGGCGCACGCGTACCGGCCGGGCGGCGCGCCCCGTACCCGTAGACGTCCTCGCACCGGCGGCACACCCGTCGAGTTCCGGGGGAAGTGAAGTTCAGACGTTCCGGAGATGACAGTGACCGACACGAGCTCACCCGCGGTGGAGACCGAGACCGCGGAGCAGCCCACACCGCAGGCGACCGACTCCGACCTCTTCCACGAGAGCGAGATCGCCGCAGACTACGTGGAGGGCCTGCTCGACATCCTCGACTACGACGGTGACATCGACGAGGTGGTGCAGAACGGCCGGCCGGTGGTGGAGGTCCTCGGTAGCCGGCTGCAGCCGCTCGTCGGCCAGCGCGGCGCGACGCTCGAGGCGCTGCAGGAGCTGACCCGGCTGGCCATCTTCCGGCGTACCGGTACGCCGAGCCGGTTGCTGCTCGACGTCGGCGGGTACCGTGCCGCGCGGCGCAAGGAATTGGGCGCGATCGCGAAGAACGCGGCCGAGAAGGTCAAGGAGTACGGCGAGCCGGTACGCCTGGAGCCGATGTCCGCGTTCGAGCGCAAGTGCGTGCACGACGTGATCAACGCGCTCGCCGGCGTGGAGAGCGAGTCCGAGGGGGTCGAGCCGCAGCGCCGGATCGTGGTTCGGGCTGTGGACTGACCCGGTGCCCGAGGTCGACGTACCCGAGCCGCTGGTACCGGCGGCTCGGGTTCTCTTTGCCCGGCGGCTGCCGCTCGCCCGGCGGTACGCCGAGATGCTCGCCACCGACGGCGTCGTTCGCGGCCTGATCGGGCCGCGCGAGGCGCCGCGGATCTGGGACCGGCACCTGCTCAACTGCGCCACCGTGGCGGAAATCATCCCGGATAAGTCTTCCGTCACCGATGTGGGCTCCGGTGCTGGTTTGCCGGGTCTGGCGCTGGCGATCGCCCGCCCGGATCTGGCGGTGGTACTCGTCGACTCGCTGGCCCGCCGCACCACCTTCCTGACCGAGGTGGTGACGGCGCTCGGCCTGGCCGACCAGGTGTCGGTCGTGCGGGGACGGGCCGAGGAGCTCGCCGCCGAACTCGCCCCCGCCGACGTGGTCACCGCCCGGGCGGTCGCGCCGCTCGACCGGCTGGCCGCCTGGTGCCTGCCGCTCGCCGCCACGGGAGGCCGGCTGTTCGCGATCAAGGGGGTGGGCGCGGCCGAGGAGGCCGCCGCGCACCGCGCGGTGATCGCTCGCCTGGGCGGGGGTACCCCGACCGTCCGCCACTGCGGCGTCGGGTTGCTCGACGAACCGGCCACGGTCGTGGAGATCGTCCGGGAGCGGATCGTCCAAGAGCGCCGGCCGGTCGCGATGCCGCGTTCGTCCGCCGGGCACCCGCGTCGCCGCGGGACGCGGTAGCTTCGCCTGGGCGGGCCGCCGTACGCTGACGGCGCATCGCTAGTACGGTTCCCTCAGTGAGTCGTACCCGCCGGCGCGACACGAACGGCGAACGAGGCGGGGCGCACCCCATTCAAGCGGGCAGGGATGACACTGTGCACGAGAGTGGCAGCTACGACAGTTACCGACTGAGCCAGCCCGGACCCAACGGCTGGCCGGTCCCTTCCGACCCCCAGGCCGTCCCCCATCCACGCACCGGTACCGGGTTCGCGGTCGGACCGACGATACCCATCCCCGCGGTATCCCAGGCGATGGACCAGTCCCCCGCGCTCTCCCCGGGCGAGCCGCACTCCGGCGGGTCATACTCGGCCGGGGACATCGCGTCCGCCGAGGAGACGGTGTCGGCCGGGGACCGGGTGTCGGCC
>Ga0066709_100000657_pt1 | contig 19714 bp, 19 predicted proteins | sample GraSoiAngelo_158_FD_79665 | JGI IMG/M metagenome (GOLD analysis project Ga0066709, IMG submission 79665) | Grasslands soil microbial communities from the Angelo Coastal Reserve, California, USA - 14_1009_16_30cm | ecosystem: Environmental > Terrestrial > Soil > Grasslands | place: USA...
GGCGCCTTCTCGACGACCTGCGAGAGGTACTTGCCGATCCCGTCGTGCGTCATCCCGCGCGAGACGGTGATGCCGGTCTCCGGAACGTCGGCGAACTTGATCGTGTCGTTCGGATGCGCCCAGATCGCGTCGGCGAGATCCTGGCCGACCTTGCCCTTGACGACGTCGAACGCCGCTGTGAACTCGATGTCGCTGATGTGGTAGCCGCCGAGGTCGACGTGCATCAAACCGGGGACGAACTGGTCCCGCGCCGCGTCCTTGTAGTACTCGACGCCCTGCAAGAGCGAGTTGGCGCAGTTGCCGACGCCGACGATCGCGACGCGCACCTTGTCCTTGGAGCGCGTGCGACCGTTCTTGGAGCCGTTGGTGGCGCCCATTGGTTCCTTTCCACGGCCTGAGCCTGTGGCGGCGGGCCGTCGTCTGTTCGAGGTGAAAGGGATTCCGAGCTCGTGCGCGAGCGCGCGAAGAATCACGTCGTTGAGCGTCTGGGCGGTGCGCTTGGATTCGGTCTGCAGCGCGCGGCGAACCTCGTCCGGCATTCGTAGCAAGAGGACCGGGCTTGACCCCGGCAAGGGGCTCTTGCGACCGGTGGGCAGGTACGCGAGGCCGAGCGCATCTGCTAGCAGTCCGACGGCGACGTCGTTGAGTGACGCGTGGCGTCGGGCCGTCTCACGGACGAGGGCGGCCTTCAGAGAGGAGGGTGCTCGGACGAGAACGCCCCTTCTGGATGAACTGCTAGCAGTCATTCCGCTAGCAATGTACTATATCAAACTCGCAATGTCCAGTGAGCGAGGGCGCTGCCGCGTGGTCAATCGCGCTGTCGCAACTGCTTGCGGACGAACAGCACCCGCTGCAGGACGGTAACCCATGCGCTGGCGGTCAGGACGTAGATCGCCCAGGGCAGCACACCCCAGGGGGCGAGTACGAGACCGGCGGTGACGATCACGACGCGCTCGGCCCGTGACGAGAGCCCCACGTCACCGCGCAGACCGAGGGCTTCTGCGCGCGCCCGGGTGTACGAGACGAGGAAGGAGCCTGCGACGGCCGCGAAGGTCGCGCCGAGCGCGAACTCGTGGCCGTGACGCATGAAGACCAGTCCGATCGCGCCGAGCATCGCCGCCTCGCCCATCCGGTCGGTCGTCGAATCCACGAACGCGCCCAGCGGCGTCGCCTTGCCGCCGGCTCGGGCGAGTGCACCGTCGAGGATGTCGAGCAGGGAGCCGACCACGAACACGAACGCGCCGAGCCAGAAGAAGAGCAGTTCGTTTCGGTACTCGAAGTAGACGATCACTGAGGAGGCGAGGCAGAGCGAGACGCCGGCCGCGGTGAGCTGGTTCGGCGTGACGCGCGTCTGCGCGAGCGTGCCGACCGCGCGTGAGGCAAGCTCTCGTGCGCCTGTCGTGTAACCGTCCTTGAGCCGGGCGAGCCCTGTGCTCATGCAGTGCGCGGCGCAGGGCGTACGCGACGCACGAGCAGGTAGGCGACGCCGGCGAGGGCGACTCCGACCACGATGTCGAGCCAGTAGTGGTTTCCGGTCGACATGACGCTGAACCAGACCCAGGGAGCCCAGAGCAGCCAGACCACCTTGGCCCAGCGGTTCCGTACGAGGGCGGCCATCGTCAGTCCGACGATGATCGCGTCCATGGCGTGCAGGCTCGGCATCGCCGCGTACTGGTTCGCGATCGAGGCGACGAACCCACTGGAGTGGTTGATCCCGGTCTGCGCGAGCGTGTCGTCGAAGCCCTCGAACGGGAACATGCGCGGCGGTGCCGTGGGGACGAGGACATAGCCGCCCAGGCCCAGCAGGTTGGCCAGGATGAGGGTGTTGCGGAAGCGGTAGAAGCGCTCGTGCCTGCGGAGGTAGACCCAGAGCAACGCGAGCCCGACGACCGCGAACTGCGAGAGCCAGTACGTGTACGTGGTGAGGTCGATCAGCAGCTGGGAGCCGTCGACCAGCCGCTGCAACGACGGCTCGAAGAGCGCGCCCAGGTGGCGCTCGGTCGTGATCACCCACTCGCCGTTCACGAACGCCTTGAGGATGTCGCGGTCGGCGTGCCCCCTGACGACCTGGTACACGCCGTAGAAGCCCATCCAGATGGCCAGCTGGAAGAAGAGATGTACCCACCCTCGCGGCAGGCGCCTGGCGTCTGTGGCGGCGTATCCAGTCATCGGACTTGTCGATTCTAACGGGGGCAGTACCCGTCGCCGACGCCACTATAAACGGTCGCGGTCAGCCTCCGATGTAGCTCATCTCGACGCGTGGCAGGTCGGTCGTGCGCTCCGAGCGGATCTCCGAGTACCGGTCGGCACGACGCGTCCAGATCGCCGAGATCGCCTCGCCGATCTCGCGGTCGGGAGCGCCGGCGCGCAAAAGCGCTCGCAGATCGTGGCCTCTCGTCGCAAAGAGGCATGTGTAGAGGCGGCCTTCCGCGGAGATCCGGGCGCGCGTGCAGTCGCCGCAGAACGGCTGCGTCACCGACGCGATGATCCCGATCTCGCCGGCGCCGTCGCGGTACCGGTAGCGGCGGGCGACCTCGCCCCGGTAGGCCGCCTCGACCGGCTCGAGTGGGAACACGGCGTCGACGGTGGCGAGGATCTCGGCGGCCGAGACCACGTCGTCGAGCCGCCACCCGTTCGTGGCGCCGACGTCCATGTACTCGATGAAGCGGAGCACGTGGCCGGTGTGCCGGAAGTGCTCCGCCAGAGGTACGATCTCGCCGTCGTTGAGCCCGCGCTTGACGACGGCGTTCACCTTCACAGGCAGACCTACTGCGGACGCCGCGTCGATCCCCTCGAGGACCCGATCGGCGGGGAACTCGACGTCGTTCATCGCGCGGAACGTCTCGTCGTCGAGCGAGTCGAGGCTGACCGTCACCCGTCTCAGCCCGGCCGCCGCCAGCGGCGCCGCCTTCTGCGGCAGGAGGGCGCCGTTCGTGGTCAGGGTCAGGTCGAGGCCGTCGATCGCCGCCAGGCGCTCGATCAGGTGCTCGAGGTCGCGGCGGAGCAGCGGCTCGCCGCCCGTGATGCGGATCTTCTCCACGCCGAGATCGGCGAACGCGCGCGCAAGGCGCTCGAGCTCCTCGAACGTCAGGAGCTCCTTCCGGTCCATGAAGCGGTACCCGCGCCCGAACACCTCCTTCGGCATGCAGTACACGCAGCGGAAGTTGCAGCGATCGGTGACCGAGATGCGAAGGTCGCGCAGCGGCCTGCCGAGGGTGTCCGTTGCCACTGTTTGAGGGTACCCGGACGCGGGCATGTTCCGAAAGCGAGCGAGCGGGCGTGCACATGCGACTCGCCCACCGAAACCACCGGCACTGGAGGTGACGTGAACAAGGACAAGGTCAAGGGCAAGGGCAAAGAGCTCGAGGGGAAGCTGCAGCAGCGGATCGCTGAGGCGAAGGAGAAGGCTCGCGACCTTCCGGACGACGCGAGGGCCCGGCTCGAGCGGGAGAAGGGGAAGCGCGAGGCCAAGCGCGAGCTCGAGCGCCAGGGTCGCCTCGAGTAGGCCGCACACCGGATGTTCGTCGTGTGGGCGCCGGTTCAGGCGCCCACACGTTGAGGCTCGACCGCGCCGTCGAGCCGGTTAGCGTTGCGATGTGTCCGCGCGCCCCGCCCTGCCGCTCGTCGCGCTGGTCGGGGTCACTGCGATCTGGGGCGTCACATTCGTCCAGGTCAAGGACGCGGTCGCGATCTATCCTTTGTTCGCGTTCCTCGCCGTCCGCTTCGCCATCTCGACGGCGGTGTTGGCGCCGTTCGCCTGGCGGCCGCTCCGCGGTCTTCCCCGCTCGGGCGTTCTGGCCGGCGGCGGCGTGGGCGTCCTGCTGGCGGCCGCGTATGCCTTGCAGACCGCGGGTCTGCACAGGACGACCGTCTCGAGCACCGGGTTCATCACCGGTCTCTACGTCGTGTTCGCGCCGCTGCTGGCGCTCTTGTTCTTCAAGACGCCGGTGCCGCCGGCGGGGTGGGCCGGCGTTGCGCTCTCCGTCGCGGGGCTGCTCCTGCTGAACGGAACGCCCGGGGGCTCGCGCACGGGCAACGCACTCGTTCTCGCCAACGCACTCGCGCAGTCCGGGCAGATTGCCGCGATGGAGCGCTTCGCGCCGCGCTACGACGCACGCGCGCTCACGTTCCTGCAGATGGGCGTCGCCTGTGCCGGGTTCTCGGTGATCGCCGCGGCGCTCGGTGAGTTCTCCGTGCCGCACGGCTGGACGGTCTCGGGTGCGTTGCTCGTGACGGGCGTCTTCGCGGGGGCGCTCGGCTATCTGATCGCGACGTGGGTGCAGTCGAGGACGACGGCGGCCCGGGCCGCGCTCGTGTTCACGCTGGAGGCGCCGTTTGCGGCCGTGTTCGGCGTGCTCCTGGCGGATGACTCGCTCGGGTGGGTGGGGTGGAGCGGCTGCGCCGTCATGCTCGCCGGCATCCTGCTGGCCGAGCCCGCTGCGGCCGGTGCGCTCCGCCGGGTGCTCGTCGCGCGGGCGTCCGGCTGATGACTGCAGTCGTGCTCGCCGGATCGTCGGCCCTTCTCTTCGGCGCGATGACCGTCGCCCTTCGGATGGCGCTGCAAGAGGGCGTTGCCCCGGAGGCAGGAACGCTGTTCACCGTCGGGACAGCCCTCGTGGTGATCCTCGTCTACACCGGCGCGCGGGCCGAGTGGGGGCTCGGTGCGGCGTGGCCGTTCATGCTCACGGGGCTGCTGGCGCCGGGCTGCTCTCAGATCCTCTTCACCTTCGCCATCCGCGACGCAGGTGCTTCGCGTGCGTCGATGACGGTCGGCACGGCTCCGATCATTGCGGTCGCGATCGCGCTCGTCTTCCTCGGCGAGCCGCTGGTGGCGGGGCATGCCGTAGGGGCGGTGCTGGTGGTCGCCGGCGGTGTCTTGCTCCTCCGTGAGCGGGAGCGGCCATCCCATGTGCGCACGACCGGCTTGGTGTTCGCGTTGCTCGCGACCGTCGCCTTTGCCACGCGGGACAGCCTGATCCGCTGGCTCGGCACGAAGGCCACGGACGTCCCTCCGGGCACGGCGGCGCTGGCGACGATGCTGTCGGCGTCCGTCGTCGTGCTCGGGTTCGCGATCGCGCGGAGAGCGCCGATCCGGGTGAACGAGCTGCCACGCTTTGTGCCGGCCGGACTCTGCAACGGCGCGTCGTACGTGTGCCTCTTCGAGGCGTACTACCGTGGTCGCGTCAGCGTCGTCTCGCCGCTCGTCGCCACCGAGACCCTGTGGGCGGTGGCGCTCTCGGTGCTCGTGCTCCACCGGACGGAGCTCGTGGGGCGGCGGCTCATTTTGGGGGCGGTGCTCGTGGTCACGGGTGGCGCCTTGATCGGCGCCTTCCGCTAGCCCTGTGGACAGATCGTCGCGAAGTTGGCGCAAAACCAGGGTCTGACCCTCCTTGCGCCAACATTGCACCGATCGCTCCACAGGCTGTGATCTGCTACGCTCAGACTCAGATTTTCCCAAATCTGACACTCAAGGCAACACGCTGCGAGGAAGGAGCTGACTGAACGACATGGCGAAGACCATTGGCATCGACCTCGGCACGACCAACTCCTGTATGGCCGTGCTCGAGGGCGGCGAGCCCACCGTGATCCCGAACGCCGAGGGCGGACGCACCACACCGTCCGTCGTCGCGTTCGCCAAGGACGGGCAACGCCTCGTGGGGTCGCCCGCGAAGCGACAGCAGGTGACGAACCCCCAGAACACGATCTTCTCGATCAAGCGCTTCATGGGGCGCAAGTGGGACGAGGTCTCCGAGGAGATGACCATCGTCCCCTACGAGGTCGTCAAGGGCGAGAACGGGGACGCGCGTGTGAAGGTCGAGGGCAAGGAGTACGCCCCACCCGAGATCAGCGCGATGATCCTGCAGAAGCTGAAGGCCGACGCCGAGTCGTACCTCGGCGAGACGATCACCGACGCCGTCGTCACCGTTCCGGCCTACTTCAACAACGCGCAGCGCGAGGCGACCAAGGACGCGGGCCGCATCGCCGGCCTCAATGTGCTGCGGATCATCAACGAGCCGACGGCTGCCGCACTGGCCTACGGGCTCGACAAGGAGGGCGCCGACCAGACGATCCTCGTCTTCGACCTCGGGGGCGGCACGTTCGACGTGTCTGTGCTCGAGATCGCCGAGGGCGTCTTCGAGGTGAAGTCGACGAACGGTGACAACCACCTCGGCGGCGACAACTTCGACAAGTCGGTCGTCGACTGGATGGTCTCCGAGTTCAAGCGCGACCAGGGCATCGACCTCTCGCAGGACAAGATGGCCCTGCAGCGGCTCTACGAGGCCGCCGAGAAGGCCAAGATCGAGCTGTCGTCGACGATGGCGACGCAGATCAACCTGCCGTTCATCACCGCGACGGCCGAGGGTCCCAAGCACCTCGACCTGCAGTTGACGCGGGCGAAGCTCACGGAGCTCACCCACGACCTGCTCGAGCGCACCGTCGGCCCGACGAATCAGGCGCTGGCGGACGCCGGCCTGGACCGCTCGGGCATCGACCACGTCGTGCTCGTGGGCGGCATGACCCGCATGCCGGCCGTCCAGGAGAAGGTCAAGGAGCTGATCGGCAAGGACCCGCACAAGGGCGTCAACCCGGACGAGGTCGTCGCCGTCGGTGCCGCCATCCAGGCGGGCGTGCTGCGCGGCGAGGTGAAGGACGTCCTCCTTCTCGACGTGACTCCGCTCTCGCTGGGCATCGAGACCAAGGGCGGTGTGTTCACGAAGCTGATCGAGCGCAACACGACCATCCCGACCCGCAAGTCCGAGGTGTTCACGACGGCGGAGGACAACCAGCCATCGGTGGAGATCCACGTGCTGCAGGGCGAGTCCGAGATGGCCGGCTTCAACAAGACGCTCGGCAAGTTCCAGCTGGTCGGGATTCCGCCGTCGCCGCGCGGCTTGCCGCAGATCGAGGTCTCGTTCGACATCGACGCGAACGGGATCATCCCCGTCACCGCGACGAACAAGGGCACCGGCAACGAGCAGCAGATCAGGATCGAGGGCGGCTCCGGCCTCTCCGAGGACGAGGTGCAGCGGATGGTCAAGGACGCCGAGGCGCACTCCGACGAGGCGCACAAGCTCCGCGAGCTTGCCGAGTCCCGCAACACCGCCGAGACACTCGCGTACGCCACTGAGAAGTCGCTGAACGAGAACCGCGACAAGATCGACGCGGCGGAGGCGGCGACGATCGAAGGCCGGATCATGGAGCTCCGTCAGACCCTCGAGGGCTCCGACGTGGCGGCGATCAACGCGAAGCTGCAGGAGCTGCAGCAGGCGGCGCAGCCGCTCGCCCAGGCGATCTACGCCGATGCTCAGGCGACAGGGACGGCGACTGCCGGCAACGGCGGCGGCCAGACCACGCCCGAGGGTGACGAGATCGTCGAGGACGCCGACTACGAGGTGATCGACGAGGACGAGGCGGCGAAGAAGGCGTGACCGACGAGACCAACGTCCGCAAGGCGGAGGCACCCGAGGGTGCCTCCGCCGAAGCCGTCGAGGACGAGAAGGCCGCCGCCCCGCCCGAGAGCGACGTTGCCGCCCTCCTGGCCCAGGCCGTTGAGCAGCGCGACGAGTACCTTCGCGACCTGCAGCGCCTCGCGGCGGACTTCGACAACTACCGGAAGCGGACCGTCCGCGACCAGGAGGCGCTCGTCGCGCGGGCCCACGAGCGGCTCGTGAAGGAGCTTCTCCCGATCATGGACGACCTCGAGCGCGCGTTGAACGCCGCCGAGGTCCACGACGACGCCACCGTGGTCGAGGGGGTACGCCTCGTCCAGCGCGCGCTTCAGTCCGCGCTCGAGCGGGAAGGCCTCGCCGAGATCGAGACCGACGGACCGTTCGACCCGCACGTCCACGAGGCGCTGCTCGCGCAGCCGGGCGACGGTGTGGAGCCGGGCTCGGTGCTGGAAGTCGTGCAGAAGGGCTACCGCCTCGGCGACAGGGTGCTGCGCCCGGCGCGGGTCGTGGTCGCGGAGTAGCGCATGGCCGATCCGTACACCACGCTCGGCGTCCCGCGGACGGCGACCGAGGACGAGATCAAGAAGGCGTACCGCAAGCTGGCGCGAGAGCTCCATCCCGACCGCAACCCCGGAGACGCCGCCGCCGAGGAGCGCTTCAAGGACGTCCAGTCGGCGTACGACCTGCTCTCGGACGCGGAGAAGCGCAAGCAGTACGACACGTTCGGTGAGTCCGGCGCGGGGCCGTTCGGCGGCTTCGGGAACGTTCGGGTCGAGAACGTCGATCTCGGTGACCTCTCGGATCTGTTCGGCGGGCTCGGCGGCCTCTTCGGGCGCGGGCGCCGCGGGCCAGAGCGGCCGCGGCCGCAGCGTGGCGTCGATCTCGAAGCGCGCGTGAGGATCTCGTTCGACGACGCGCTCAACGGCGCGACCGTGCGCGTGCCGGTGGAGGTGGAGACCGCCTGCCATGTCTGTGGTGGGACCGGCGCCGACCCCGGCACCAGCCCGAAGACGTGCCCGCAGTGCGGCGGCTCAGGGGTCGTCTCCGACAGCCACGGGCTGTTCGCGCTCTCGCAGCCGTGCCCCCGCTGCCGCGGGAACGGCGTCATCATTGAGAAGCCGTGCAAGAACTGCCGCGGCACCGGCCGGGAGCGCGTGACGAAGCGCTACCAGGTGAAGGTGCCCGCGGGCGCCAAGGACGGGACACGCATTCGCCTGAAGGGAAAGGGCGAGCCGGGACAATACGGCGGCCCGGCCGGCGATCTCTTCGTCGCCGTCCAGGTCGACCCCTCGCCGCTCTACGAGCGGCGTGGCTCCGACCTGGTACTCGACGTGCCCGTGACGTACCCGGAGGCCACGCTCGGCGCAACCGTCCAGATCCCCACGCCCGACGGCCCCGTCGCGCTGAAGGTGCCCGCCGGCTCGGAGAGCGGCAAGCTCCTCCGCGTCAAGGGGCGCGGCGCGCCCAGGCTGAACGGCGGCGGTCGCGGCGACCTGCTCGCCCGGCTCAAGGTGAGCGTGCCGCAGAAGCTCTCGACGGCGGAGAAAGAGGCGCTGGAGGGCTACCAGAAGGTGTCGAGGGAACAGCCGCGCGAGAGGGCGTTCTCCTGATGCCTGACCGCCCGCGCTACATGATCTCCATCGCAGCTGAGCTCGTCGGCATGCACCCGCAGACGCTGCGCATGTACGAGGCACGTGGGCTCATGCGCCCGTCACGGACGCCGGGCGGCACGCGGTTGTACTCCGACAACGACCTCGAGCGCCTGCGTCTGATCCAGAGGCTGACCACGGAGCTCGGTCTCAACCTCGCCGGCGTGGAGCAGGTGCTCCGGCTCGAGGACGAGATGCGCCGCCTGCGGGCGCGCATGGACCGGCTCGAGAGCGAGCTGCGCGACGAGATCCGCGCGGTGCACAAGATCTACAAGCGGGAGCTCGTCCTCTACCGGTCCTCGCCGCATCCAGCCCCGCGATCAGGAGCGTGAGATGGACTTCAACAAGCTGACGATCAAGAGCGGGGAGGCCGTCGCGGGCGCGCAGGAGCTCGCCCGGCGGATGGGCAACCCGGAGCTGACACCCGACCATCTGACCATCGCGCTGCTCGACCAGGAGCTGCCGCGGACGCTCGTCGAGCGCACGGGCTCGAGCCCGGACGCGCTCCGAGCCGACGCCGAGCCGCGCCTCCATCAGCAGCCGTCGGTCTCCGGTAGCAACGCGCAGCCGCGTGCGTCCGCGGCCTTCAACCGCGTGCTCGACACGGCGCTCGACGAGATGCGGCAGCTCGGCGACGACTTCGTCTCCGTCGAGCATCTCCTGCTTGCACTCGACGTCGTCCCGCGCGACAAGCTCCTCGAAGCACTCCAGCAAGTGCGTGGTGGCCAGCGCGTCACGACCCAGGACCCGGAGGGCTCCTACCAGGCGCTCGAGAAGTACGGCCGCGATCTCACCGCGCTGGCCGAGCAGGGCAAGCTCGATCCGGTGATCGGTCGCGACGAGGAGATTCGCCGGACGATCCAGGTGCTGTCCCGCCGCACGAAGAACAACCCGGTGCTGATCGGCGAGCCCGGCGTCGGCAAGACGGCCATCGTCGAGGGTCTCGCGCAGCGCATCGTCGCCGGCGATGTGCCCGAAGGATTGAAGGGCAAGCGGGTCTGGGCGCTCGACATCGGCGCGCTCCTCGCCGGCTCGAAGTACCGCGGTGAGTTCGAGGAGCGGCTCAAGGCGGTCCTCAACGAGATCCAGGCGTCGGAGGGCGAGATCGTCCTCTTCATCGACGAGTTGCACACCATCGTCGGCGCGGGCGCAGCCGAGGGCGCTGTCTCCGCCGGCAACCTGCTTAAGCCGATGCTGTCACGGGGTGAGCTCCGTGCGGTCGGTGCGACGACGCTCGACGAGTACCGCAAGCACATCGAGAAGGACCCGGCGCTCGAGCGCCGCTTCCAGCCGGTCCTCGTCGGTGAGCCGTCGGTCGCCGACACGATCGCCATCCTGCGAGGGCTGAAAGAGCGGTACGAGGCGCATCACGGAGTCCGCATCCGCGACGCGGCGCTCGTCGCCGCTTCCGTTCTCTCGGAGCGCTACATCACCGATCGGTTCCTTCCGGACAAGGCGATCGATCTCGTCGACGAAGCGGCGTCGCGGCTGCGCATGGAGATCGACTCGTCGCCGATGGAGCTGGACGAGGCGGAACGCCGTGTGCGCCAGCTCGAGATCGAGCTCGCGGCGATGGCGAAGGAGTCCCCGGCGGTGCGGGAGCCGGTCGAGCGCGAGCTGGCCGAGGCCAAGGCGCGCCGCGACGAGCTCGCTGCCCGCTGGGCGGGCGAGAAGGACGCTCTCGTGCGCGTGAGCGAGCTCACGCGGACTATGGACGAGCTCCGCACCGAGGCCGAAAGGGCAGAGCGTCAGGGCGATCTCGGGCGGGTTGCGGAGATCCGCTACGGGCTGATCCCGGATATCGACAAGGAGCTGGAGAATCGAGCGGAGCTCGATTCTCCTATGGTGAAAGAAGAGGTCGACGAGGACGACATCGCCGCCGTCGTCGCCTCCTGGACGAAGATCCCGGTCGACAAGCTGCTCGAGGGTGAGGTGGAGAAGCTCGTCCACATGGAGGAGCGGCTGCACCAGCGCGTGGTCGGGCAGGACGCCGCCATCGACGCCGTCTCGAACGCGCTCCGGAGGGCGCGTTCCGGTCTCCAGGATCCGAACCGGCCGATCGGCTCCTTCGTGTTCCTCGGCCCGACCGGCGTCGGCAAGACCGAGCTCGCCCGCGCGCTCGCCGAGTTCATGTTCGACGACGAGCGGGCGATGGTCCGTCTCGACATGTCGGAGTACATGGATAAGCACACCGTCTCTCGCCTGGTCGGCGCTCCGCCCGGCTACGTCGGGTACGACGAGGGGGGCCAGCTGACCGAGGCCGTCAGGCGGCGGCCCTACTGCGTGATCCTGCTCGACGAGATCGAGAAAGCCCACCCGGACGTCTTCAACGTCCTCTTGCAGCTTCTGGACGACGGTCGCCTGACCGACGGCCAAGGCCGCACGGTCGACTTTCGCAACACCGTCGTGATCATGACCTCGAACATCCGCTCGGCCGACCAGCTGCTCGAACACTTCCGGCCGGAGTTCGTGAACCGGATCGACGAGATCGTCACGTTCGAGTCGCTGACCAAGGACCAGATCGGCGAGATCGTGGAGCTCCAGCTGCGGCGGTTGCGCGACCGCCTTACGGAGCGAGGAATCGAGCTCGAGCTCACGGACAACGCGAAGGAGCTGCTCGTCGAGGAGGGCTGGGATCCGGCGTTCGGCGCCCGCCCCCTCAAGCGTGCGATCCAGCGCTTGCTCGAGAACCCGCTCGCGCTTCAGCTGCTCGAGGGCCGATTCTCGGACCGCGATTGCATCAGGGCCTACGCGGATCGGGGCGAGATCGTATTCGAGCGCGCCGAGGTCGCCGAGCCGGTCGCGACGTAGCGGCGGCCCTCGAGCAATCGTCGCACCCCGACGTTCGCCCGTCGGCAATCCGGTTTACGTCTGAGGCCGAATTGCTCCGGGAGCAACCGGAGTGACACGAAGAACCCGGCCGGCGAGATTCGCGGCCAGGTCAAGCTGAAGGCGGGCTCGTAGCTCGCAACGCCTCTCGCGGGGCCCCACCTGCCCGGGGCCCCGCGGGGAAGCAGCGGGTCGTCGTAGGATCGCCGCGTCGACCATGCCCGACATCCTGATCGTCGCCGCGACCGACGCCGAGCTCTGCGGGCTTGCCGGCCTCGTGTGCGGCGTCGGGCCCGTCGAGGCGGCCGCGGCCACTGCGTCTGCGCTCGCCGCGAAGCGGGTCGATGCGATTCTCCACATCGGCATCGCCGGCGCTCGCCGCGACTCCGGCATCGCGGTCGGCGACATCGTCGTCGGGCGGGAGGCGCGCTACGAGGACCTCGTGACGACGCGGCGCCTCGCGCCGGACGCCGTGCACGCCGACGAGCGACTCGTTGCAGCAGCATGCGAGCACCTCGGCATGCCGGCCGTCGTAATCGGGACGACGGCGCGCGTCGCGGGCGGCATCTGCCCCGTCGAGGCGATGGAGGGGTTCGCCGTTCTCCGCGCCGCCGAGTTGGCGGGCGTGCCCGCGGTCGAGGTGCGCGCGATCTCCAACCACGTCGAGGATGAGAGGAGCGCCTGGCGGATGGACGTCGCGCTCGAGGCGCTGGGCCGGGCGGTGCCCGGTGTGAGCGCCGCGGTGACGGCTGCACTCGGCTGACGGGGTGCTCGGTACGGTTCCGCGTGATGGCACGGGGCGGCACGAAGAAGGAGCCGGCGGCAAGACGGCCGCTGCCCGCGCCGCTGCCCCCGGAGACGCGAACCGTGGGCCAGCTCGTGGCCGAGACGATCCGCGTCTATCAGCGGAGCCCGTTCAGGTCGCTGGCCATCGGCGTCCTGCCAGGGTTGGCGGGTATCCTCGCGGCGGAGCTGAACGGCCGGGACCGGTACCGCGCCGCCGTCGTCGGCGCGCCCGTCTTCAAGCTCTCGTACGTCTGTGCGGTCGGAATCGTGACCGGGGCCCGTGTCCGCGACCGCGCGGCCGCGCGCGCGTTCGCGGCCGGCGTGCTCACGTACATCCCGTTCCCGTTCCTCGCGCTGCTCTTCTTGCTGCCCGGTCTGGCGTGGTTCGCGCTCCTCGGCCTCGTCGTCCCCGTCGCCCAGGTCGAGGGCCTGAGTCTGCGCGACTCGTTCGCGAGGGCGCAGCGCCTCGGCCGTGCCGACTTCCTGCACGCGTTCGGCGGTCTCTGTGCGCTGACGATCACCGTCGTGCTCAGCCAGGGCGTCGTCTTCTATCTCCTCCGGGGCTTCGCTGACAACGCCGCGCCGACCGCGGCGTCGCTCGCCGGCATCGCCTTCAGCCCGCTCCTCTTCCTCGGCGCCGTCGTGCTCTACGGCGACCAGGTTGCCCGTGTAGGCTCGCAGGGACGACGATCGAGGAGGCGTGATGCCGACCTACCTGATGCTGACCACGCTCACCGAGAAGGGCGTTCAGACGCTCAAGTCGAACCCGGGCCGGCTTCGTGAGGTGAATCGCGACGTCGAGGAGCTCGGCGCCCGCGTCCTGCACCAGTGGGTGTCGCTCGGCGAGTACGACTTCGTCAACATCGTCGAGGCTCCCGACGACCTGACGATCGCGAAGGTCTCGGTTGCGCTCGGAGCGCGCGGGAGCGCCAAGCTCGAGTCGCTGCCGCTCGTGCCGGTCGACGACTTCCTCTCTGCGCTCGAGGCCTAGAGCCGGTAGACCGCGAGCGCGGTCTCGCGCAGGATCGCGCGGGCGGCACGCTCGGCGTCTTCCGGCGCGAGAAGCTCCGGCAGGACCGCCGCCAACGCGTCGCGCCACCAGGTCGCGGCGAGGAAGTAGAGCTCTGGCGTGCGGGCGGCGTCGGACGCGTACATCAGCTTCGAGAACGGGGCCAGCTCGAGCGCCTGGCGGAGCATCTCGGCCGGGCGCGACACGTGCGGGATCGTCAGCGAGAGATCGAAGCAGACGTTCGGGTAGACGTGCGCGAGCCAGCCGGCCTCAGGGACGAACGGGTAGCAGTGGAGGAGGACGAACGTCGTCTCGGTGAAGCGCTCGATCAGCGGCTTCAGGTAGCCCGGGTCCGCCCTCCACAGGTGGAGGTCGCCGTCACCGAACCCACAGTGCACCTGAACGGGGAGCGGATCGGCGCCGGCCTCGTTCGCCTCGAGCGCGGCGACGACGTCGTCGGACACCCGGTCGAGCCCCCCTCTGTAGGCAGCGATCGTCTTCAGCGCTGCGAATCCGTGTTCACGGGCGCTCGAAACCTCGGCCGCGGCAGACGCGCCGCGTGTCTCCAGCCGCATCACGGGAACGGCTCGGCAGCCCGCCAGCTCGCCCAGCTCCTCACAGCTCGTGCCCAGGTCCGCTGCCGGGAAGCCGTCGTCGACGAGGAGCGTCTCCGTGTTCGTCGCGCGGAGCAGCCCGGCGGCGTACTCGGCCGGGTCGGACGCCAGCCGATGCTCGTAGACCGCTTCTTCTGTCGGTGGGACGCCGAACCGCTCGGCGAGGGTCCGTATCGCCCGCAGATAGGTGGCGGAGGTGGCGACGTGCGGCCACTGCGGCGGATACTGGCTTTCCGAGAAGAGGCCGCGAAACTCGTCGAGGGTCGCCGGTGGTGCGCGCAGGATCCCGTGCGCGTGCTGGTCGACGAGTGCGACCGCGCTCAGTACTTCAGGAAGTGACCCTGCTGCTCGAATGCCTCGTCACCGCTCGAGTACGTGGCCCACTCGGATCTTCGCACCGCGAGGTAGGACTCCGCGAGTACGGGCCCGAGCGCGCCCATCAGCACGCCGTCGGCCGCCAGCGCGTCGAGTGCCTCCTCCTGGGACGCCGGCAGCCGGTTGATGCCCCGCTCTCGGCGCTCCTCCTCCGGAATCGTGGCGGGGTCGACCTCGACGGGATCGGGCGGAACGAGCTGCCGCTCGATCCCGTCCAGCCCCGCGGCGAGCAAGCCGCCGAGCGCGAGGTACGGGTTGCAGGTGGCATCGGCGGCCTTCAGCTCCGCGTTGGTGGACGCCTCTTCGCTGCCACGCAAGACCGACGCGACCCGCACCGGCGCCTCCCGGTTGTCGTGGCCCCAGCACGTGAACGCCCCCGCCCAGTACTGCGGGACGATGCGGTGGTAGGAGTTGAAGCTCGGCGCCGTCAGCCCGCAGAGGCCGGCGAGATGGTCGAGCACGCCCGCGATGAACGAGCGCGCGTCCGCTGAGAGGTTGTCCTCTGCGGCGCCGTCGTAGAAGCGGTTGCGGTCTCCCTCCCACAACGAGAAATGGACATGACAGCCGTTCCCGGCGTTGTCCGGCCAGGGCTTCGGCGCCAGCGAGGCGACGAGCCCGTGCCGTGCAGCGACCGCACGGATCGTCTCTCGAACGAGCAGCTGCTCGTCCGCCGCCCGTAGGGCCGGGGCATGACCGGTGGAGATCTCCTGCTGGCCGTGGCCGAGCTCCGCGTAGTACTGCTCGAGGACGATGTTCTGGGCGGCGAGCGCGGCGGCCAGGCCATCGACGTAGTCCTGCGAGGCCGTCATCGCGATCGTGGCGAAGCAGAGCGCCGAGTCGATCGGGACGTAAGCGCCGTGGATCTCCATGGCCAGTGAGAACTCGTTCTCGAACGAGCACTGAAGGACCATCCCACGCTCCGCCAGCCGCGCCTCCATGCGCTTGAGGAACGAGCGCTGGCAGACGGGCGCGGGGGCGCCGTCGAGGCTCGTGTGGTCGGTGAGCACGGCTCCTGTGTTCGGTGCGTACGGGAGCACCCGGAACGTGTCGGGATCCGGGACGAGGCGGACCTCGCCGACGGGCCCCATGTTGGCGACCGGCTGCAGGTGATCGAGGGCATTCATCGCCTGCAGCGCGACGGTGAGCCCGATCCCGCTCCGCAGCCGTCCCTCGAGACCGTGGCGGCCGGACGCCTTGGCGCGCACCGTGCCGTCGTTGCCGCACCAGAGGAAGCGGACGAGGCGGAGACCCGCCTCGTCCGCTTTCGCGAGAACGTCCTCGATCGTCACCCGGCGGGCGTCGGCGTCGGGTGCGGAAGGTGGTGCCTATGCATGTACTCGCTGATCCCGTAGATGGCGACAGCCGCCAGGACGGAGATCCCGCAGAGTGCGCCGAGCCAGATCCGCCAGTGGTTCACCGTGAACAGACCCGTCCACGGACTGCGGAACGTGACGTACGCGCCGAACGCCGACGCGAGCATCCCGATCACGCCGGAGGCATAGAGCACGTACGGGTGAGCCGCCCGCACCTCCTCGAACTTCGCGGGGAACGCCCGCTTGACGAGGAAGATGTCGGCGAACAGGAGCACCATCGAAATGCACCAGATGACGGTGACCGCCGCCTGGAAGAGCCAGTAGGCCTTCTGGTTGTTGTTGCCGCTGACCCACGGGTTGAAGATCGCGACGACGAAGATCGACGAGAGCACCGTCTGCGTCACGATCGCGTAGACCGGCACCTTCGTCTTGTCGTTCACGCGCCCCAGCTGCGGCGGCATCCGCTGCTCCAGTCCCGAGACGAAGAGCAGCCGCGAGAACGAGTAGTTGTAGACGATCGTGTTCGAGACGAAGAACCAGATCAGCACGAGGCCGATGACGACGGCAAACCCGTGCGACCCCCAGAAGCCGACCTGGACGGCGCTGAGGATGTCCGTCGTCGCGCCAACGCTCTTCGCGGCCGGAAGCGCCAGCATCGTCCCGAGTGTCGCCCAGAGGTAGGCGAACATGACGACGATCGAGCCCCAGAAGAGGTACTTCTTGATCGACCGCATGTGGACGATCTCGACGCCCATGTTGAGCGGCACCTCGATCCCGAGCAGCGCGAGGATGACGAAGCCGAACCACGTCCACTGGCCGGAGTGGATGCTCCAGTTGCTCCCGGTTCCCCAGCCGCCGGTCGCCGAGTGCCCGTCGCCGATCAGCCAGAGGATTCCCGCGAGGCCGATGACGAAGATTCCCGCGCCGTAGAAGACGACGGCGACATTCGCGTAGCTCTGCGTCATCCGCAGGCGCAACATCGACATCAGCGCCGAAAACCAGAGCACCGCGAGGATGACCAGGCCCTGCTCCCACGCCTTCGGCAGGCCGCCCTTGTCGACGAACTGCCAGATGGTGACGACGGCGTCGCCCGTCGCGACCATGACGAGGATCCCCGGCCACCAGGCGCAGAAGCCGGCGAAGAAGCCCCAGAACGGCCCGAGCGCCTTCTGGGTCCAGACGTAGAGCGAGCCCTCCTGCGGAAACATCTGCCCCAGTTGCGCCGTGACCAGCGCGCCCGGGATGAGGAAGGCGATGAAGCCCAGGATCCAGTAGGTGTAGGCCGCCTGGTGGGCCTGCTGGATCGCCGAGGCGTTGACGATGAAGAGGACGATCGCGACGAAGATGATCGTCATGTCGAACGAGTCGAGGACGCGGGGCAACATCCCCGGCGCGATCCGCTCGGAGATCATCACGCGCTCGTCTGCCTGCACAGCCATGCGCAACCTCCAGGGTTCGTGACTAAAGACACGATAGGGCTAGAGACCGGGGCTCTGCAAGAGAGCGGCCAGTAGCGCCGCTCGAACCGGCAACTGCGCGACGAGGATGTGCTCGTCCGGTGCGTGTGCGCCTGCTCCTTCGGCGCCGAGGCCGTCGAGTACCGGGACGCCGAGAGCGCCCACGAGATTACCGTCCGAGCCGCCGCCGCTCGACTCCTCCTGGAGGTCGAGACCGAGGGCCAGGCCGTGCTCGCGTGCCTTCGCGAAGAGCTGTGCCGCGGCCGGGGTCCGCTCGAGCGGCGGGCGCGTCCACCCGCCACCCACCGCCAGCCGCGAGCCCGCGAGCCTCGGCTCGAGACGCGCCAGCGCCTGCTCCAGCCGCTCGAGGTCCTCATGCGCGGCGATGCGGATGTCGATCTGCGCCTCCGCCTCGGCCGCGACGACGTTCTCGGCGGTTCCGCCCTTGACGACGCCGACGTTGACCGAGATGCCGCGGCCGTCGTCGTTGAGCGCGTGCAGCGCCAGGATCTGGTGGGCGAGCTCCTCGATGGCGCTGACACCTTCCTCTCGGTGTGTTCCGGCGTGGGCGGCCCGGCCGGCGACGGTGAGACGGAAGCGGCCCAGCCCCTTCCGCGCGGTCTTGAGGTTGCCGACGGCCGTCGGCGGCTCGACCACGAAGGCCGCCGCCACGCCGTCAGCGGCCCGTTCCAGGTGCGGCCGGGCGGTGCGACTGGCCATCTCCTCATCTGCCGTCAGGAATACGCGCAGCGCGCGCCGATCGGCGCCGGCCAGGCGGATCGCCTCGAGCAGGACGACGAGGCACGCCTTCATGTCGTGGATCCCGGGGCCGTACGCGCGATCGCCGTCGACCCGGAAAGGGAGCCCGGCGAGTGTTCCGAGCGGCCAGACCGTGTCCGTGTGCCCGAGGACGAGAAGCGGTGGCCCCTCGCCTGCGAGCTCCGCCACGATGTGGTCGCCGTCGAGCACGCGCACGTCTGCGCCGAGCGCCTCGAGCTCCGAGGCCATTCTCGCCGCGACGGCCGCGACGCCCGGCGAATACGTCGGCGACTCGATCTCGACAAGCTCTCGGATCAACTCCAGCACGGGCCGCGTGAGCGTTGCACGCGCCGCGACGGCTGTGAAGGCCCTCCCTACGCCGCTGCGTCGGCGAGCGGGCGCGCCGAACGCAGCGTCTCGCCGACCGAGACCACCTCGCCGACGACCAGGAGCGCCGGCGAGGGGAGCCCCTCGGCGGCGGTTGCGATCTCCGCCAAGGGTGCCGTCACGGACTGCTGGTCGGGGAGCGTGCCGCGCGAGATCACGGCTGCGGGCGTCCCCGGGTCGACGCCGGCGCGGATCAAGCCGTCGGCGACACGACCCAGCCGCGCGAGCGCCATGAAGAGAACGATCGTTCCCCCGGCTGCCGCCAGTCCCTCGTAGTCGGGCTCGCTGCCGTCCGCGGCATGCCCCGATCCCAGCGTCACCGTGTCGGCGACGCCCCGATGCGTCACGGGCACGAGCGCGGCCGCAGGTACCGCAGCGACCGAGCTGACGCCCGGCACGACCTCGAACGAGATCCCGGCCTCCGCGAGCGCGAGAGCCTCCTCGCCGCCTCGGCCGAAGACGAAGGGATCGCCGCCCTTCAGCCGGACGACCTCGAGCCCGGCCCGACCGAGCTCGACGAGGATCTCGTTGACGCGCTCCTGGCCGATTCCCTCGCGTGCGATGACGAGCGCGTCCGCGGGCGCCTCGGCCACAAGGTCGGGCGACACGAGCGCGTCGTGGACGAGAGCGTCGCAGGAGCGGACGAGCTCGAGCCCGCGCACCGTGATCAATCCCGGATCGCCGGGTCCCGCACCCACGAGGAAGACGCTCATCCGAGCGCATCCTCCACGAGGGCGGCGAAGTAGTCGCGTCGTGCCTCGTACGTGGGCAGGTGCGACTTCGCCCACGGGCGCAGCTCTCGCAGGTGTCGCGCCAGATCGGCATGCTCCGGCCGGACCACGGCCGCGATCTCGTCGCGAAGGCGCTGCGCCAGGGCGGGCGAGGCGCCGCCGGTGGAGATCGCGACGGCGATCGGATCTTCGCGATGGACGGCCGGAAGGATGAAGCTGCAGAGCTCCGGGACGTCGACGACGTTGCAGAGGAGCGATCGTGCCTCGGCGTCCTGGTAGACCCGCCGGTTGACCGACGTGGTCGACGTCGCCGCCACGACGAGGAAGCGGCCGACCAGGTCGCCCGTGCGGTAA
>Ga0066709_100000658_pt1 | contig 19709 bp, 28 predicted proteins | sample GraSoiAngelo_158_FD_79665 | JGI IMG/M metagenome (GOLD analysis project Ga0066709, IMG submission 79665) | Grasslands soil microbial communities from the Angelo Coastal Reserve, California, USA - 14_1009_16_30cm | ecosystem: Environmental > Terrestrial > Soil > Grasslands | place: USA...
CCCAAGTTGAGCGTTCTGCGAAGCAAGCGTCATACCCTCCGAATAGGTCACAAAGGCCTTCTCGATGGACATGAACGCTGTGCGCATCTCCGCTCCTCGGGTCGGTCGGCGCTGTTAGCCGGAGTAAAGCACAGGAGCCACGGTGAGCCTGATCGGATCGCCGTCGTTGAGCTCGAGCGCGCTGCGGAGATGAACCTCACTCATCAGGGCCCTCGCTCGAGCGGGCGCGGCAAACGTACGTTGAGGGTGCCGGGCACGATCGAGAAGCCGGCGAGTAGTGCGAACCACTCCACGAGCCCGGGATCCGCCATGACCTCCGCTGCGAGGCCGCGCCCCGGCTGAACGGTGCCACTCAGTTCTTGCGGGGCCATCCCACAGTTGTACGCGGTCGCTCGGCGCGAGACTTCCCGCTTGACATATTCCTATATAGGTATATAATCCTCGCGTGGCACGAGCAGCGACGACAGCCGATGCGTTCAACGCGGTAGCCGAGCCCCGGCGGCGGCAGATCCTCGACCTTCTGGCCGCCGGCGAGCGTCCCGTGAACGACCTCGTCCGGCAGCTCGGGCTCGCTCAGCCACAGGTGTCCAAGCACCTACGGGTGCTTAGAGAAGTGGGAGTGGTGGACGTGCGCGAGCAAGGACGGCAGCGCCTGTACCGACTGAACGGCCATGCGCTCAAGCCCATCCACGACTGGGTGAAGAACTACGAGCGCTCATGGTCGGAGCGTTTCGACCAGCTCGATGTCGTGTTGGAAGACCTCAAAAGAAAGGAGCAAGGAGATGCCGATGACAGGTAGCGGGACAGCGAGCGTGACGCTCCCTACAGACGATCAGATTCTCATCACCCGGGAGTTCGACGCCCCGAAGCAACTGGTATACAAGGCCTTCACGACGCCCGAGCTGGTCAAGCGCTGGTGGAACGCGAAGCGAGGCGAAGTAACCGTCGCCGAAATCGACCTCCGAGTCGGCGGGAAGTGGCGGTACGTGATGATCGCCGACAACGGATCGGAGGTTGGGTTCCACGGCGAGTACCGGGAGATCGTCTCCAACGAACGGCTGGTCTCGACCGAGATCTACGAGGGCCTTCCCGAAGGCGTGTCGGAGGAGCAAGGCGGGACGTTGAACACCACGACCTTCGAAGAGGCGGACGCGCGCACGACCCTCACGATCCTCGTACAGGCACCGAGCAAGGTGGCCCGCGACGCGATCATCGACTCCGGGATGGAGAGTGGACTGCAGGACGCGCTGGATCTGCTGGAGCAGGTAGCGGTTTCGCTTCGCTGAGGAGAGTCTCGATGCTGCGGACCACCGGGACGACGATTCCGGTGGTCCGCTTGAGCGGCGTTCTCTGTAGCGACAATTGGCTGCCATGCAAGCGCTGCAGTCAGTCGACGGGCGGACCCGCACGGCGGTGCTCGTCGAAGGGGTCAGCGATCAGCACGCGGTCGCAGCGTTGGCCGAGCGTCATAGCCGGGATCTCGCGGCCGAGGCGATTGCCATCGTCCCGATCGGTGGTGCCCAGGCAATCGGTCGCTTCCTGGAGCTATACGGCCCTCATGGCCTTGACCTCAGGTTGGCCGGGCTCTGCGACGCCGGCGAGGAGCCCGACTTCAAGCGCGCCCTCGAGCGTGCCGGCTTCGGCTCCGATCTCACTCGCGGCGACCTGGAGCGGCTCGGCTTCTACGTCTGCGTCGAGGATCTCGAGGACGAGCTCATTCGCGCGCTAGGTGCCGAGTCCGTCGTCGAGGTCGTCGATGCAGAGGGCGATCTCGGTCCCTTCCGCACACTGCAGAAGCAGCCGGAGTGGAGAGCGCGGACGATCGAGGAGCAGCTTCGCCGCTTCATGGGCAGTGGTGGGAGGAGGAAGATCCGCTATGCGCGTCTGCTCGTCGAGGCGCTGGATCTCGCCGATGTCCCCCGACCGCTCGACCGCCTCCTCGGTCATGTCTGACTGAGCCGCGTTCCGTGACATTGTGGCTCAGAGCCACTTACTCGGAGCGACCCCGTTCCACGCGCTGCCGAATGGCCGTCGCTCGAGGCTTGTGGCTCAGAGCCACAATGTGAGGCGCAGTCCGTGCACGGCCTCTAGGCCCAGGGAAGGCCGGCCCAGCTGCTCGGGCGCCCGGGCTGCCACTTAGGAAACGGTGCGTAGGCCTCGGCAGGCACGGCCGTGTCCTTCTCGACGCCCATGCCGTGCCGAAGCGCGGGCTCGGATCGCGGATAGAAGAGTCCCTTCTCCGGCCAGCCCTGTCGCGCTCCCACCATGAAGATCACGCACGGGCCGCTGCCTGCGCCGACGAAGCCGTGCTCGGTGTTCGGCGGGCAGTGGACGAAGTCCCAGCGCTTCAGAGATCGCTCCTCGCCTTCGATCACGAGGAGGCACTCGCCCGCGAGGACGAGGAAGTTCTCCTGGTTCGCCTCACGGTGGTACCTGCCTCCCGCCTGTCCCGGTTGCAACACGGCGATCGTGTAGCCGACATCCGGAAACGACACATCGTCGCCCTCGAAGACGCAGGCATCGCCGAGCGCCTCGTTCGTCACCCACGAAGCCTCCGGAACGTTGACGACGAACCATCCGTCGGTCACCGGCGTCAGCCCGCCGTCCCGCTGTTCGAGACGCGCTTCCTTCACCATCTCAGCTTGCGGGGGCGAGCGCTGCGACCTCGTCGGGACCGCGAGGCATGCCGACGAGTTCTGCATCGCGGGAGGCGAGCGTCGTGTAGCGACCGCCTGCAAGGATCAGATCCTCATGCCGCCCCGACTCGACCAGGCGGCCGTGGTCGAGCACGATGATCTGGTCGGCGTTGCGCACGGTCGAGAGCCTGTGGGCGATCGCAATGGTCGTCCGTCCTGAAGAAAGACGGTCGAGCGCCTCCTGCACGAGGCGCTCGGTCTCGGTGTCGAGCGAGCTGGTCGCTTCGTCGAGCACGAGGATCGGAGGGTTGCGGAGGATCGTGCGCGCGATCGCGATCCGCTGCTTCTCGCCGCCGGAGAATCGATAGCCGCGTTCGCCTACGACCGTGTCGTACCCCTCCGGGAGCGACGCGATGACGTCATGGATCCGTGCTGCGTCGGCAGCCGCCTCGATCTCCTCATCGGTTGCGTCCGGCTTCGCGAAGCGGAGGTTCTCGCGAACCGACTCGTGGAAGAGGTAGGTCTCCTGCGAGACGACGCCGACGAGATCGGATAGCGCCTGGAAGGTGAGATTGCGGATGTCGACGCCGCCGATCGTGATGTTGCCGTGGGTGGCGTCGTAGAGCCGAGCCGCCAGGTAGCCGAGCGTGGTCTTGCCCGAGCCCGTCTCCCCGACCAGTGCCGTCGTGGTGCCGGCCTTGACCGTGAACGAAACGTCCTGGAGCGTCCAATCCTCGCCGTAGCGGAACCAGACGTGGTCGAACGCGACGTCACCCGCCCGCCCGACGGTGAGAGCGTCGGGTTTCTCCTCGATGTCGATCGGCTGATCGAGGTACTCGAAGATCCGGTCGAAGAGCGCGAGCGAGGTCTGCACGTCCAGGCCGACGCCGAGCAGAGAGCCGACCGGGAAGAAGAGCCGCGTCTGCAGCGTGGTGAAGGCCACCAACGTCGGGATCGAGACCGCGTGCGATCCGTGCGCCAGGGCCAGGCCGCCGAACCAGTAGACCGCCGCGGGCATGACGGCGAAGCTCGTCTGGATCGAGGCCATCACCCACCGCCCGGCCATCCGCTGACGCACCTCGAGGTCGGCGAGCCGCAGCGAATCGGCTTCGAACCGATCCGCGAGCTCGTCCCCGCGTCCCATCGTCTTCCCGAGCAGGATCCCGGAGACCGAGAGCGACTCCTGCACGAGGCTGGAGATGTCGGCGAGCGTCTCCTGCGTCGTCTTCGCGATTCGCCGCCGCTCGTTGCCGACGCGGCGCGTCAGCACGGCGAAGAGCGGGATGAGCGCGAACGCGAAGAGCGCGAGCTTCCAGTTGAGGACGAGCATGCCGACCATCGTCGCGACGACGGTCGTCACGTTCGAGGCGATCGACGTGGCCGTGTTCGTGACGACGTTCTGAACGCCACCGATGTCGTTTGAGATCCGCGACTGCACCTCGCCCGTGCGCGTACGCGTGAAGAAAGCGAGGGAGAGACGTTGAAGGTGACGGAAGACCGCGGCGCGCAGGTCGTGCATCACCCGCTGGCCGACCTGATTGGAGAGCAGCGTCTGGACGACACCGAGCACACCGGTGGCGATCGCGATGGCGATCATCCCGCCGGCGTTGAAGGAGAGCGACCTCGTGTCGTTACGGGCGATCGCCTCGAGGACGTGCTTGAGCAGGAAGGCGGGAACGACTCCCAGCCCTGCGGCAATGACGATCAGCAGGAGGACGCCGCCGAGCCGCAGCTTGTACGGAAGAAATAGGGGCCCGATGCGCCGGAGATTCGCGCGGCGCCTCGCAGGGTCGGCCGGCCGCTCCGGCGGCGCCTCAGCCGAGTGGAAGAACATGCCCATCCAGGATCAGGGTACGTCCTGGAGCGCTTCGATCGACGGTCTCGCCAGCTCAGGCTCTATCGCTTCGCGGGCAGCGAGCGTGCGTACGCGGTGCCGAGTCCGACCCACTTGGCGAGTTGGCGTTTGGTGCCGAGATGTTCCGGGTCGACTCGCAACCATCCCTTCATCGATCTGCCGCGCATCTCGAAGAGACGAGCATCCGTCTTGGCCACGAGCGTGTCCGACTCTTCGGGACGCACGCGCACCAACACTCCGCCCTGGCCGCTCGCCGCGACGGCCATGTTCCCACCGATCAAGAAGGCGAGCCCACCGAACATCTTCTTCTCGGTCAGACGGGACTCGCCGGCGACAAGTTCGCGTATTCGATCCGCGAGCTCTTCGTCGTAGGCCACGGTCCCGATAGTAGATGGCAAAGTGGCGCCAATGACGACGATGGCCGACCTCGACGAACTCGCGCTGTCTCTACCACAGACGACGAAAGAGCTGTCCGGGGACGGCCGGCCTTCGTATCGGGCGCACGGGAAGCTCTTCTGCTGCCAGCGCGGTCGCCGACCCGACGCCGTCGACCCGCAGACGGGTGAGCGTCTCGACGACGTGTTGATGTTCCGTGTCGCGGACGTCGGCGTGAAGGAGCTCCTTCTCGCCGACGACCGCGACGTGTTCTTCACAACTCCGCATTTCGACGGCTATCCCGCCGTGCTGCTTCGTATCCCGGATCTGGCCAGTCTCGACCGTGACGAGCTGGAGGACCTCGTGGTCGAAGCTTGGCTCACGCGCGCGCAGAAGCGCGTGGCCAAGGCGTGGCTAGCGGAGCACGGAGTGAACGATTCGTGAGTCCGGTCAGGACTTCATGCGAGTAGCCACGCCGTACTTCGCCACCGAGGTACGCCGTCCGGGCGTGTCGCCGGCCGGCATCGCGTCCAGGATCTGGTCGCCCTTCTTGTAGTCATCTTCGTTGTCGAAGATGACCACCACGAGCGACTTCTCAGCGTCGGCGTCGTGAAGCACGAGCAGCTCGCTCGGGGGAAAGCCCTCGGGCGGCTCGCCCGACTCCATCTCCCGGTTCATCTCGTCCATCCGGTCCTTGCTGACGCCTTCGAAGGTCACGACACGTGCGAGCGGCATCCGAGCCTCCTTGTCGATTGCGGACAAGCCTACGCTTCCTGGAAGCCCGACGACTGGCCGTTCGCAGGACTTAGTGGCTCTGAGCCACTAAGTCCGTCAGCGGGTCAGGTCCGCGGACATCTCGTCGAAGGCCGCGATGAAGGCGTCGCAGTCTTCGGGAGTGTGCGCGACGGAGAGGGTCCATTCCTCTTCGCGGCCGGGCGTCATGTACACGCCACGGTTCATGTTGTAGAGCCACGCAAGATCGGCGAGCTCGCCGTCCTGGTGCTCCTTGAAGGTCTCGTAGTCGACGACCGGTACCGGCGCGAAGACGACACAGCCCTTCGCCCCGATGCCGACGGTGTAGCCGGGAAGGCCGTACCGCTCGATCACCTCGTTGCAACCGGCGAGCAGGCGCGCCTCGATCGCGTCGAGATGCTCGTACGCGCCGGGGGTCAGCACTTCGAGCAGGCTCGCTCGCGCGGCGGCCATCGCGAGCGGGTTCCCGTTGTAGGTCCCGACCTGGTAGACGGTCCCCTTCTCGACGACCTCGAATGCCTCCTCGGTGCCGCCGATCGCCCCGGCAGGCAAACCGCCGCCGAGCGCCTTCGCAAGGGTGATCAGATCGGGCTGGACCCCGAACCGCTCCGTCGCTCCACCTGCTGCGATGCAGAGCCCCGTCTTCACCTCATCGAAGATCAGGAGGACGTCGTGCTTCCGAGTCAGCTCGCGGACTGACTCGAGATATCCCGGCTCGGGGAGGACAACCCCGAGGTTCATCATGGCCGGCTCCATGATCACGCAAGCCGGCGCGCGCCCCTCATCGAAGAGTTGCGCGATACGGCGCTCCATTGCGTCGGCGTCGTTGAACGGCACCGCGACGGTCATGTCGACGACCGCCTCTGGGATGCCGGCCCCATACGGAAGCGACGCGTAGTGCTCTCGGTCGCCGATCTGGTCGTAAGGGACTCCGATCGAGACCATCACGTAATCGTGGTGGCCGTGGTACGAGCCGAAGATCTTCACGATCGTCTCCCGTCCGGTCGCCGCACGAGCGATGCGAATCGCATCCATAGTGGCCTCTGATCCGGAGTTGACGAACCGCCAGCGCGGCAAGCCGAACCGGCGCGCAAGCTCCTCCGCGACGATCACTCCGTCCTCCGTCGGGGCCGCGAAATGAGTGCCGAGCACGACACGCTCGCGCACTGCTTCCGCGATCGCAGGATGCGCGTGGCCCTGCACCATCGACCCGTACGCGTTGTGGAAGTCGACCATCTCCGTGCCGTCGACATCCCAGATGTGCGAGCCGCGACCGTGGGAGAGATAGATCGGCCATGGCTTGCGCTCTTGGTATGCGGAGGCGACCCCGCCCGCGAGCGCCTTCCGCGCGCGTTCATAGAGGGTGCGCGAACCTTGCGTACGCTCGTCGAGACGCCGCTGCTCGCGCTCCGTCAACTCGGCCATGCGGGCTCGATCGAGGTTGGTCGTCGTTGGTGTGCTCATCTGTCCATTCTTTCTCAAAGAAGCGAGGGGGGTAAAGGGCGACCGTCCCATAGTGATCACGACCCCTTGACCATCACCGCCTCGCCGCGGGTGTGATGCGCAGACCTTCCGGAAGCGCATCGCCGTGCGCCTCGAGCAGGTCGTCGACGAGCGCTTCGATCTCGTCGAGCGTGAGGCTCGCAGCGGTGTTCGGGTCGAGCATCGCAGCGTGGTAGACGTGCTCCGGCTTGCCGTCGAGCGCGGCTCGGACCGTGAGCTCGCACACATTCGCGAATGTTCGATTGAGCGCAGCGAGCTGTGCAGGAAGCGCTCCGACGTGGGTCGGCTGGACCCCGGCGCGGTCGACCAAGCAGGGCACCTCGACACAGCAGCCGTCGGGAAGGTTGTCGATCAGCCCGCTGTTCCGCACGTTCCCGTAGATCACGCGCTCGGCGCCCGTTTCGATCGAATGGATGATCAGCGACGCGTACTCCAGGCTACGTTCGACCTCGAATCCCTCTCCGGCCGCGAGCGCGGCGCGAATGCGCTCGTATTCGCGCAGGTTCTCCTCGCTCCGCTGCACGTACTCGCCGACGGAGATGCGGAAGTGCTCGACCAGTTCGTCGTGTCGCATGAACCAGGGCACGTACTCCGCCCCGTGCTCCGAGGACTCGGTCGGGAAGTAGCCGAAACGACGGTAAAGCTCGACGCGCACCGTGCGCGCCAGCTCTGGGTCACGCTCGATCGCCTCGTCGAGGAGGGGATAGAGGTTTTCTCCGTCCCGCTCGAAGCGAAGGATGAACGCCTGGTGGTTGATGCCGGCGCCGAGGAAGGCGACATCCTCGAAGGGCACGCCCACGAGCTCTGCGAGACGACGCGTCGTCGCCTGCACGGAGTGGCAGAGGCCGACGACGCGGTCGATCGGCGATCCCTCGTAAACGGCCCAACAGAGCATCGCCATCGGATTGCCGTAGTTCAGGAGCCAGGCATCGGGGCACTCCTCGGCCATGTCACCGGCGATGTCCAGCATGACCGGGATCGTCCTCAGCGCACGAAAGATGCCGCCGATCCCGAGCGTGTCGCCGATCGTCTGGCGAAGTCCGTGGCGGAGCGGCAACTCGAAGTCGAGCAACGTCGCCTCGTGACCGCCGACCTGCACCATGTTGATCACGTAATCCGCGCCTTCGAGCGCGGTGCTGCGGTCGAGTGTCGAGGAGATGCGTGCCGGGGCGCCGAGCGCATCCGAGGTCCAACGGCCGATGGCGGCGCCGGCTTCGAGCCGCTCCGGATCGATGTCGTGAAGGACGATCTCGCTCGCCGCGAGCTCGGGGAACGAGAGGATGTCGCCGAGGAGGTTCTTCGTGAATTCGACGCTGCCGGCGCCGATGAACACGATCCGCGGACTCATGCACCAAGTGTTCCACGTCGGATATACGGCCGCGGCCCCTCTCCGGGCACGAACCCGACGCTCGGCTGATTGCCCGCAGGGCTGCTCGCTCTGCTGAATTGACAATCGCGTCAGGGCCGCCGCAGCGCACCGGACCGTGGATCAGGCGATGCGCAAGCTCGCCGTGGAGGGAACGAAGTAGTACGAGCCGGTGAGCGGCCGCGTGTAACGCGTGAGCGCGTCCCGCACGCCGCCCGAGGCACCTGCCATGGCGTCGAGCATCGCGGAAAGCGATCGTTGCTCGGAGCTGAATCCGACGAACATCGTGCCGTGGTCGGTGACCGTTCCGTAGGGCATGTTGCGCCGGAAGATCTTTCCGAAGCGATCCTGATCGGTGCTGGCTACGTGGGAATCCGGAGCCTTGTTCTCGAGCTCGACGCTGTCCAGCTTCAGCCGCCCGATGACTTGCTCTTGCGCGGCATCCGACAACGACTCCCACGCGGCTGCGTCGTGGGCCCACTTCTGCAGGAGCAGGATCGTCCCGCCCGCGCCGGGTCTTCCCTCGGGGATTAGGACGAGCTCGGGCGCATCGATCAGCGTTGGATTCTCGGTTCCGTCGATGAAGCCCGTGAGGTCGCGGTCGTGCATGTACGGCCAGCTCGTCGTCTCCTCGACAATCGACGCCAGCGCCGCGAGCTCGGCGATCGCCTTGCGCGCCACTTCGAACACGACGTCGTAAGCGCTTCCCGACAGCCACAGCACGGCATCGTGCTGCGTCGCTGGCATCACGAATCCGTCTGCGCCGACGACGTCTTCGTTGAAGCCCGTCAGCTCTGCGGGTGCATCGTCGAGTGCGACCTCGCGCCACAGCTCGGGCCTGAATCCGGCCACGAGATTGATGCCGCCCATGGTCGTCCTCGGCTCACGAAGGGACGCGACCGCAGCTACGAGCTCCGCACCGGCCCGCCCGCCCGACACATCGAACTCCAGGTAGGCGTGAGACGCCGTTCCCAACGCGAAGATCCCGCTTTGAGGACTCCTCATCCGCGCAATCGTGACGAAGTCAATCCTCGCTGGGCTCCGCTCGCAACGTTCGTCAAGAACAATTGACGCCCACTCGACCGTCAAGTAATCTTGACGCCGGTGGCCAGACCGGCTGAGGTGGTCGCCCAGACCACGAGCGACGATCCAGAGGTGGGGCTGCGCGGCGTGGCCGCGCTACGAACGCTGCTCGAGGTCGTCGAGGAATTACAGGTGCAGCGCGCTCGCGAGCTCGGCTGGAGCTGGCAGCAGATCGCCGACTTGCTCGGCGTGTCCAAGCAGGCTGTACACCAGAAGCACGGCAAGCGCGAGTCCCGGCGACGACGGGGACTGCGGTGAGACTGCTCCAGCGCGGCCGTCGGCAACCGCGGGTGAAAACGATCAGGCCGGCCGAGCGCTACCTGCTCGCGGGCACGGAAGAAGCTCGGCGGCTCGGCCACAACTACGTCGGTACGGAACACGTCCTGAGCGTGCTCATCCGCGATCCTGACAGCCGTGCAACGCGCGTGCTTGCTGGTCTGGGCGTAACCACGGACTCGGTCGAGCGCGAGCTTGCCTGCTGGCTGGGAGACACCCCGGAGGACGCCAAGATCGACCCGCATGCACTCGCGACGCTCGGCATCGACTTCGAGGCGGTGCGCGCCCGACTGGAGCGGACGTTCGGTCCGGGCGCGCTCGAGCGCACTCGCTCCGGATGCCTGGGGATCTGTCCTCGTTTGAAGATGGCGCTCGCCTCTTCGCTGGCCCAGGCCGGGCACGAGCGATTGAGGGACGAACACGTGCTCCTCGGGCTGCTCAGCACACCCGGTTCCGTTGCCGCTCGCGTCCTCGGCAAGCTCGGCGTCTCTCCTGCCGACGTGGAGGCTGCGGTCGACGCAGAGCCGTGAACGGTTCCACACATGCCGTGCCGATCTCGCTCGCGCTCGTCGCGGGCGGGCTCTCAGTCATCAACCCTTGCGGCTTCCCGCTGCTCCCCGCGTTCCTCTCCTTCTATCTGGGCGCGGACGAGCGGCAACTGCCGACCGCTCTAACTCGCATCGGGCAGGGCCTGTTCGTCGGCGGCCTGGTCACACTCGGATTCCTCGGCTCCTTCGCGCTCGTCGGTCTGCCGGTGGGCTACGGCGTCGGCACGATCGCGCGCGCCGTCCCCTGGGTCGGCCTCGCAACCGGGGCTGTCCTCGCGCTGCTCGCCTCGGGCGGCTACCTCTCCTACTTCTGGGCACGACTCCACTTCGGCGACACGGCCACCGTCGCAGACGACCCGATTGTCAGCTTCGGCGTCCGCTTCTCCGGGAGGGCACGCAGCTTCGCCGACGGACACGGCGCTTTCGTTCTGGCCGTCGCCCTCGCGATCGTGGTACCTCGCCCTGGGGGCGGGCCTCTGGCAGCGACGTCGACCGGTTCCGGCAAGGTTCGTCGGACAGTGAACCCCGCTGCGGCGTTCGCTGTCATGTTCGCGCTGCTCGGAGCAGGCTGTGGTGCAGGCCACGGCACGACCGGTTCCGGCCAACTCATGGACCTGCGCAACCTGGGTGAGTTGCGCTCGCTGTTCAACAAGCGTTCCGGCGAGCCCCGCCTGATCCTGCTCATCTCCCCTACCTGAAGCATCTGCGCGCTCGGGGCCAGTTGGGTCCGCACGCACATCCTCGACGCTGACCCGGACGCGAAGCTGACGGTCTACGCCATCTGGCTCCCGATGCTTGCAGCGATTCGCGCGGTACATGGGATCCGCACGTGCTCGACGATCCCCGCGTCGTCAGCCTCTGGGACGGATCCAGGCTCGCCGGCCGCTGGTTCGCCGACCACGCCATCGGTGGTCTGGGAACGCCGGGCGACATCGTCTGGGACGCCTACCTGACCTTCGGCCGCAGCTCCCGCTGGCACGTCGCGCCGGGCGATCTCCTCGCAAGCGGGAGCGACATCATCGACAACACCGCCGGGCTCGAGGAGCGCTTCGTCCCGCTCCTGCGCGGAGATTGAGGTACCCGGCAGGATTCGACCGGCGGGTGAGTCAGACGAGCCGGTGCTGGGTCGCCCAACGAGTCAGTTCGTGTCGCGTCGACAGCTGCAGCTTGCGGAGCACGCTCGAGACGTGGCTCTCGATCGTCTTGACGGACAGGTGGAGCCGGGCGGCGATCTCCTTGTACATGTACCCCCGCGCGATCAGTTGCAGCACCTCGCGCTCGCGCGGCGTCAGCTCGTCCAGGTCGGCGTCGCCCGCCACTTCGACGCCGGCGCGGAATGCGTCGAGGACGAAGCCCGCGAGCCGCGGTGAGAAGACCGCGTCGCCGTGGGCGACCCGCTCGATCGCGGCGGCAAGCTCGTCGGCGTCTATCGTCTTGGTGACATAGCCGCGCGCACCGGCGCGGATGACGGCAATCACGTCTTCCGCAGCGTCCGAGACTGAAAGGGCGAGAAACTTGACGCCGGGCCGGTCGGGCCCCACCGCGTTGATGATCGCGTCGCCGCTGCCGTCGGGGAGGTGTACGTCGAGGAGGACGACGTCGGGGTCCAGCTCCTTGATCAGCGGGACCGCTTCGGCGACCGTCTGAGCCTCGCCGACGACGTCGACGGCATCGCCGAGCTCGGCCCGCACGCCCGCCAGGAAGAGGCCGTGGTCGTCGACGAGCACGACGCGGCGCTTCATCGTGGCAGCCTCAGCTCGACCTCGGTGCCGCCGCCCGGCAGACTCGTGACGGTCGCAGTGCCGCCCGCGCGCTCGAGCCGTCCCTTGATCGACTCCCGAATGCCCTGCCGATCGTCCGGAACGGCCTTGGGGTCGAAGCCGATGCCGCGGTCACGGACGAAGACCGCGATGTCGGCGTCGCTCACCTCCGCGTAGACGTCGATCTCCTCGACGCCGGCGAACTTGGCCGCGTTCGTCATCGCCTCGCGCGCGGCAAGCACGAGGGCGCTGTCCGGGGTCGCGTCGCCGGAGCTTGCGATCTCGACTCGCACCCCTTGCAGCTCCTCGACATCCGCCGCAGCGGCAGACAGCGCGGCCACGAGAGACGACCCGTCGTCGCCCAGCGGCTGGTCCGCGTACAGCCAGCCGCGCAACTCGCGCTCCTGGCGGCGCGCAAGCGAGGCGACGCGCCGTGGCTCGCCGGCGTGGCGCTGAATCAGAACCAGAGTCTGGAGGACGGAATCGTGCACCCGGGCCGCGACGTCGGCGCGCTCTTCGGTGCGGATGCGTGCGGCGCGCTCGGCGTCGCGCTCGAGCGCGAGCCGCCAGAGCCACGGCCCGCAGAGCAGTAGCAGCGCACCCGCCACTGCGCCGGGTGCGAGCACCCTTGTCGGCGCGCTCCCCTGCCCCAGAAGCAGGACCGCGCCAAAGCCGGCTAGCGCGATCCCCCCGTACGAGAGCGGTGCATCGGGACGAAGGCCCCCACCTTTGCGCCACGCCAGCGTGAGTCCGGCGGCGACGAGGACGATCCCTGCGACCGCACGGTCGGAGACGCCGACTGCGTTCAGCAGCAACGATCCGGCGACTAGGAGAAGGAGGATCGTCCACCACTCCCGCTCCGACCTCGACCAGGCCCAGATTGCGAGATAGAGGAGGATCCCGGCCCCGCCGGCCAGCGCGAGGAGGGCGAAGACGACACGGACGAGCGTGACGTCCACGCCAAGCGGCTGTGCAATGCCGGCACAAACACCGGCAAGCACGCGGCCGGGAGCGCTCGCCGTGAAGAATCGCCGCGGCATCGGCGCCTATCGTACGGCCCGCGTCACGCTCACCTTGCCCACGCCCACGTGCGCGTCGAGCACGAGGACTCGCTTGCCCACCTGGTCGATCTTCTTGTCGATGTTTCGACCGTCGGCGGTCTGACCGAGCACCTCGACCTGGCCGAGCTGTGCGTCGCCGTGAACGCGCAACGCGACGTTTTGCGGGACGATCACGCGGAGGTTGCCGACATCCACTCGCGTGCCGACATGCGTCTCACCGTTGTCGAAGCGGACGTTGCCCAGATCGACCGTCAGGTCCCCGATGCCCAGCCTGTAGTTGCGGTGCAGGTCCTGCGCGCCGGCGACCACGTAGCTCCGCTCGCCGACGCCTCGGCCGAGATGCACGTGGAAGATGGACGCGAAGATCGCTGCTGCGACCAGCGTCAGCGCGACGATCGTCCCAGCCGCGATCACAAGCGCCTTGAAGACGCGACGGAGTCGTCGTGAATCCTCGGTCGCGAGTGCCGACGCGTCGTCGGTCGCCACTCTGTTGCTGTGACGGGTGATCCAGAGGATCGCAGCCCCGGCCAACAGCAACAGGATCCATGCGTCTCCATGCGGCCAGAGCGTCGCGCGCGAGAGCAGCGTCGCAAGCGCTACGCCGACGAGCGCAAGGCCGATCAGCGGCCAGGGCCGGTCGCGACGAGTGCGCAATGCCGCGGTGGCAAAGGAGTCCTCCTTGCCCTCGTCGGGGATGACCAGAGCCGCCGCCAGATAGATGACGATGCCGGCCCCGCCGAGCAACGTCAGCACGACGAAGCCGACCCGGTAGAAGACGGGGTGGATGTCGAAGTACCGTGCCAGGCCCCCGCAGACGCCGGCAACCATCCGATCCGAGCGGCTCCGCTCCAGTCGCTTTGCCGCTCCGTTTTCGATTGTGTGGGTGTGTTCGCTCATGTCCTCCAGGATCGCCGAGCGGATGCTCTGTCGCTATCCGGAATCACCCTGAGACGACCCTGATTCGCCTCTCGGTCGGGCTCTATGATCCGCCGACCGTGCCGCGCACGCTCCGCCTTCCCGCTGCGCTTGTCGCATTTGCGCTCGGCGCGTGGATCGCAGCTGCCCTGCTGATGCGGGGAATGGCGTCGATGGACGGGCCTGGCCCAGTGGGGTCGTTCCTCTGGCTTTGGATCGCGATGACGGCGGCGATGATGCTGCCCTCGATCGTCCCGGCCGCGTCGCTGGCCGCATCTGTCGGCCGTTCGGGTGGGGTCTTTGTGACCGGGTACCTCGCCCTCTGGGTTGCTACCGGAGTCCTCGCGTTCGAGGCTGCGCGCGGTTTGATGGGCACGGGCAGGTGGCTTGGCGCGGGCGCGATCCTGGCAGCCGCCGCGTACCAGCTCAGCCCGCTCAAGGATGCATGCCTACGTCGCTGCCGAAGCCCGCTGGGCGTGCTGGTGCGGCGAGGTGCATTCGCCGCCGGGCTCGAGCACGGCGTCGTCTGCCTCGGTTGCTGCTGGGCGTTGATGCTTGCACTCCTCGCGCTCGGCATCGGGAGCATGTTCTGGATGGCCTTGGTCGCGGCCGCGATCTTCATCGAGAAGGTCACGACGTTCGGCACGCGCGCGGCGCCGCCCGTCGCTTTCGCGCTGCTCGGCGCCGCTGTTTGGATCGTGCTGTGAGCTTCCACATCGCCGGCGCGTACCTCGAGGCGTGCAACTGCGACGCGATCTGTCCATGCCGCACGATCGACGGAATGACCGGCGGACGGTCGACGCACGGCGTCTGCTTCGGCGCGCTCAGCTGGCGGATCCAAGAGGGCGAGGCGCAGGGTGTCCCTCTGTCCGGGACCGGTGCGCTCATGACCTATTCGTACGACGACGACGAGCCCGGCTCGCCGTGGACCCTCGTCCTACACGTCGACGGCCCGGACGTGCTCGGCGAGATCCTGCTCGGCCGGCTCGGCGGCGACCACGTCCTGACGCTGCCGTGGGTGCGTAAGCCGACCGCCTCTGTAGAGGTGCGTAAGGCTCGAATCGAGTACGGCGACGGTGAAGCGCGGGTCGGCGACGCGATCACCTTGCGCGCCACGACGCCGTACGAGACCGACTCGGCCGTCTCGTGCATCGTGCCAGGGCACGATCGTCCGGGCACCGAGCTGATCAACGACGAGGTCGCGGTGCACGACCCGCCCTTCGACTTCGAGCTGCGCGAGACCTGCGCCTTCAGGCGAGAGTTCGACTACACCGGCTAATCGGGCAGCAGGGGAATCGTCAGTCCCGTCTTGCGTCCGAGCAAGACGGCGCGGACCACGGCGTCGTTCCCAAAGCGGTTACGGATCTCGTCGACCGCGAGGTCTAACTCGATCCCGCTTCGGCCGTCGAGCGGAAGAACGAGCTGCGCCGGACAGTCGTTCTGCAGGTTGCCGACGGCGACGCCGACGAGCGTGAGCCCCCGGCGCTCGATCAACGGCATGGCCGTCGCAAACAGCGCCCGCGCCGTGTCGATGATCGTCCGGGTCTCGGCAGTGGGGTCAGTCAGCGTGAAGGAACGTGTGGCTCGCGAGAAGTCGTCGAACCGCAGCCTGAGGCCGACCGTTCGTCCAACACGCCGAGCCGCGCGCATCCGGCGAGTGACGCGTTCGACCAGTCCGAGCAGGACGGCGTCGACTTCCTCGAGCGACCTGCGCCTGCGGCCGAGCGCGCATGCGAACCGATCGACCCACGCCGGCGGCCCGGCTGCACCGGCCGCGGATCGCGATTGTGCGCGAGAGCGTGAAGCTGCCGACCCGCCGCCAGGCCGAGTGCCGACACGAGCACCTCCTTCGGCAGCGCGGCGACCTCCCCGACGGTGGTGATCCCGAGCCGGTGCAGCTTTCCTGCCGTTACCTCGCCGACCCCCCAGAGCCGTTCGACCGGCAGGGCGTGAAGAAAGGCCAACTCCCGGTCCGGCGGCACAACCAACAGGCCATCGGGCTTGGCGACGCCGCTGGCGACCTTCGCGAGGAACTTCGTTCGCGCGACGCCGACCGTGACGGGTAGGCCGACCCGAGCACGGATTGCGCGCTTCAGCCGGACGGCGATCTCGGTCGGGCTCCCCGCCAGCCTCTCCATACCGCGCACGTCGAGGAACGCCTCGTCGATCGACAGCCCCTCGACCAGCGGGGTCGTGTCGTCGAAAACGCGGTAGAGCGCCTTGCTCGCCTCGGCGTACGCGGACATGCGAGGTGCGACCACGACAGCCGGCGGGCACAGACGGCGGGCCACAGCTCCGCCCATCGCCGTCCGGATGCCGTAGGCCTTGGCTTCGTAGCTCGCCGCGAGCACGACACCGGCGCCCACGATGACAGGGCGTCCCCTCAGGTCGGGGTCATCGCGTTGCTCGACAGACGCGTAGAAGGAATCGACGTCGGCATGGAGGATCGTCGCCTTCGACACGAACATATGTTTGCATACGTCTCCGAGCCGCGCCAAGCCGCGCTACTGGCTTGCTACCTGCTCATCCGCCGAAACGGGGAACCGCGCCTCGAGACTCAGCGCCGCTTTACGAGATTCGCGAGCTGCTCGCGGACGCGGTCGATCTCATTCCGATACATGAGGAGCTCGTCGGCCGCGGCGCCCCGCTGTTCGCGGAGCCGGCGAACGAGGACGAGACCTTTCAGGTGCAAGACGAGGTCGTCGAGCTCGTGGAACTTGGTCCCGGCAACGGTAGACATCAGGCGGCCTCCTCCCTCGCCTGCGGCTCGGTCGCGCGGGGGAAACCATGTTCCCCCCGCGGGCCCCCTTCTTCAAAGGTCGCTTCGACACCCGCGCCGCTGAGATCGCCGCGGACGTCGAAGAGCAATGACGGGGAAACCTCCCGGTTTCCCCCGGCCCCTTCCACGAGGCCGCTCACGCGGCCTCCTCGAGCGGTGTCAGTTCCTCGTCAACGGGCACGGCATCCGCACTCGGGGCCGGAGCGGGCCTGAGGAGCGAGACGGCAATCAGCGCGCCGAGCACGAGCAGGCCCGTCAGCACGTAAAGGGCGGTCTGGAATCCGTGATCGAGCGCGATACCGCTCGTCGCGGTGACTGCGGCATGCGCATCGACGTAGTGACTCGTCGAGCTTGCGGCAACCGCGCTGATCGCGGCGATGCCGATCGCGCCGCCGATCTGGCGGCTCGTGTTGATCAGGCCCGAGGCGACTCCGGCGTCGGAGCGCTCGATACCCGTGAGGCTCGCGATCGTCACGGGAACGAATGACAGGCCCATTCCAGCGCCGCCGAGCACGAACCACGGGAAGAGATCCCAGAAGTAGTGGCCGTTGAGCGGCAGTCGCGTCAGGCCCGCGACGGACACCGCGGAAACGAGCAACCCCGCCGTGAGCGTGGGCCTCACTCCGAGGCGCCCCACGATCAGCTGTGCGATGTTCGAGACGACGACGACTGCCAGCGCGAAGCCGCTGAAGGCCGCCCCACTCTGCACCGCCGAGTAGTGGAGGACGTCCTGCAGATAGAGGGTCAGCAGGAAGAACTCCGAGAACGCGACCGCCCCGACGATCGCCATGGCGGCGTTGGCCGCAGTGAGCGTCCGGCGGCGGAAGATTCGCAGCGGAAGCAGCGGCCAAGGCGACCGGAGCTCGATCGCGACGAACGCAAGCACGAGGGCTACTGCGCCGGCAAGGAGCGCGACCGTGCTACCTGCGCCCCACCCATCGCTCGTCGCGCGCGTCGTCGCATACACGAGCAGCATCAGGCCGGCCGTGATCGAGGCCGCGCCGGGGACGTCGAAATGACGATGGGCCAGATCGGCCCGGCTTTCCCGCAGCAGCATAGGCGCGAGTGCGATCGCGGCAACGCCCACCGGAACGTTGATGAAGAAGATCCAGGACCAGCTCAGGTACGACGTCAGCAGCCCTCCGAGGAGGACGCCTGCCGCAGCGCCGCTCCCGGAGGCGGCGCCGTAGATGCCGAGCGCGAGATTGCGTTCCCGGCCCTCGGCGAAGGTCGTCATCAGCAGCGAGAGCGCGGCCGGCGCGAGCAGCGCCCCGCCGAGCCCCTGCACGGCGCGGAACGCAATCAGCGAACCTTCGGACCAGGCGAGGCCGCAGAGCAGCGAGCTCACGGCAAACAGCCCCAAGCCGGCCACGAAGAGCCGGCGGCGACCGAGCAGATCGGCGAGCCGGCCCCCGAGGAGCAAGGCGCCGCCGAACATGATCGCGTAGGCCGAGATCACCCACTGCAGGTTGGTCTGGGAAAAGTCGAGATCCGTCTTGATCGAGGGCAGGGCGACGTTGACGATGGCGACGTCGAGGATGACCATGAATTGGGCAGTGACGATCAGAGCGAGAGCGCTCCAACGTCGGTCGGGCTTTGTGTTAATGCTCACGCAGTTGTCCTCCGCAATCGTTGACCACGTCAACTTTATAGCACACCAACGCTTGTCCGCGCTAATCTATTGACGTGACCTTGACTAGCTCCAACGAAGTCGCCGCGCCGAAGATTCCTCGGCTGCCCGAGGAGCTGGTCGCGTCAAGCTCGTTCCTGCTGAAGCGGCTGGGCTTTGCGGTCAAGGAGCGCACGATGAAGGCGTACGAGGGCACCGGCCTCCACCCGTACCATCACGCGATCCTGCTCGTCCTGGACGAAGGCTCGCGAGAGACGCAGGGCGCGATCGCCGACACGTTGGGCTACGACCGGGGCCAGCTGGTCGGACTCCTCGACGAGCTCGAGGAGCGCGGGCTGGTCGAGCGCCGTCGCGATCCGAACGACCGCCGCCGACACCTCGTCCGCCTCACCGGCGATGGCAAGCGGATGCTGCGGCGGCTGCGAGCGCTCGCGAAGCAGATCGAGGATGACTTCCTCTCCCCGCTCAGCGAGAAGGAACGCGCGAACTTGCACGCGCTCTTGCTCCGCCTCGCCGAGAAGCACGAGCCGCGCTGCGCGCTCGACCCCACGCCTGCGAGCGACCAGGTTCGCTAAGGGAAACGGGCGACACGCCGTCGGCGCGCCGCCCTGGTCGCGAGCTCAGTCGTCCGGGTGTCACCGGGTGAGCAAAAAGCTGGGAGGCCTCAGCGGCTCTGACTCACCGCCTCCGGCATCGTCGAGTCCCAGAGTCGGAACGCACCGAGAAACGCATTCTCGTTTCCTCCGAGTCGAGCGTTGGACGGGAGCTCTGCGAGCTTCTTCGCGTTTCCTCCTCCCAGAACGACGTAGTCGGGCTCGAGAGCCGCGGTCAACCTTTCGATCGTCTCCGCAACTGCCTTCTGCCACTTTTTTTTTCCGGACTTCTCCCGTCCGCGCTCGCCGACGTAATCCTCGAACGTCGCGTCCCGAAACGGAAGATGGCCAAGCTCCATCGGCATCACGACCTGCTCGACCACGAGCGTCGAACCGAGGCCGGTACCAAGGCCGAGGAAGAGCATCTTGCCGCCCTCGTAGCTTCCGAGCGCCTGCATCGCCGCGTCATTGACCACCTTCGTCGGCTTGCTGAACGCCTCTTCGAAGTCGAACCCCACCCAGCCGGAGCCGAGGTTTACAGGCTCGGTGACAACACGACCGGCACGCACGGGCGCG
>Ga0066709_100000659_pt1 | contig 19703 bp, 19 predicted proteins | sample GraSoiAngelo_158_FD_79665 | JGI IMG/M metagenome (GOLD analysis project Ga0066709, IMG submission 79665) | Grasslands soil microbial communities from the Angelo Coastal Reserve, California, USA - 14_1009_16_30cm | ecosystem: Environmental > Terrestrial > Soil > Grasslands | place: USA...
CTTCCGCGGCTGATCGTAGAGTTCGTTGAACGCCGGCAGGTTGAAGCGCGCGTTGTTCTCTCCGCCCTTGTTGGGTCCATAAAGTAGTTGCATGAAGTTTTCGGCGTCGGGGTAGTCGGCGTACCAACCATCGTAGCGCATCGGGATCTTGCCGAGGCGCGCCATCTTGCGCAGCTCGGCGACGCGGTCCTTCTTGAACACGATTTTGATTCCGATCGCGTCCATGTTCTTCTTCCACAGCTCGTCGATCTGGCGAAAAAGCGACGTCGGCGGCGACCAGTACTCAATGACCAGGGACTTGCCATCGGGTGTCTCGCGATAGCCGTCACCGTCACGGTCTTTATAGCCGAAGCGGTCGAGGAGTGCGCGCGCGGCCGCCGGATCGTAGGTCTGGGCGTTGGGCTTGAACTGCGGGTCGTACCCGGCGATGTCGGGAGGAATGATGCTCTGCGCCGGAACGGCGCGCCCTTTGCGAATGACGCGGATGTATTCCTCGGTGTTGTACGCCATGCCGATGGCACGGCGCAGCGCGATCTTTTCCGGCGTGTACCCGCCGACCACCGGATCCTCCATGTCGAAGTAGGTCCACCAAGTCTCCGGGCGACGAAGCAACTCATGCTGTATGCCCCTCGCTGCAAGCCGCGGGCTCAACTGGCCTCCGACGATCGCCTCCTCGATGAACTCCGGTGGTAAGCGTTCCAGCATGTCAAGCTCGCGGTTGAGAAACGCGAGCCACTGGGCCTGGCCTTCCTCGATGACGCTGATTTCGATATGCCCCACCATGGGCAGCCGCTGGCCCTTGAGAGCCGCGGCGATCGGCTGCGATTCCGGGGGAATCGGCCCCGTCGGGGCGTAGCTCCATTCACGAAATCCGGGATTGGCATCGAGCACGATCTTGGAACTGCGCTTGTAGTCGCCGAGCTTGAACGGCCCCGTGCCGACGGGATGGGCACCGAAGTCGAGGCCGTAGGCATCGACAACCTCGCGCGCGACCGCACCGGTGCTCGACACCGCCAGCAAATAAATGAAGCGGGGGTCGGCTTCCTTGAGGTGGATCTTCAACGTGTAACGATCGGCGACTTCTATTCCCCGCAATGGCGCGTCGTAGTCGAACTTGCCGGTCTTAGCGGCCCTGCCTTGGCCCTCGCCGGTAGCGAGCAGCTTGCCTTCGATCAGCCAGGCCCACGGGCTCTTGACCGCCGGATCGAGCACTCGCTTGAGAGCATAGGCGTAGTCAGGTGCGATCAGCTCGCGCGGCTTGCCGTGGAAGGCAGGGTCCGGCGTGAAAAAGATTCCCTTGCGCAGCTTGCAAATGTAGGTCTTGCCGCCATCCTCCAGCGCCGGCATGGCCTCGAGCGTGCGAGGGACCAGTTTGACCGGCCTGGCGAGATAATCGTAGGCGAGCATCGGCTCGTAGATGTTATCGATGACGCCGTCCGACGCGCCATCGGAAGCGAACTGCGGGTCGAAGCTGGTTTCGGCGATTGAGAAGACGACGCGCAGCGTCTTGCTCGCATCGGCAGCAGCCGCCAATGACGCGGGCAGCCATGCCGCGAGCAAAAGCCATCGTGCGACTCTGCGGCACCCGGGTGCGCGTGCATTCATTCCTGGCTCACTCCGATCTCGCGTCTATCCTGCGATTGGCCGGCGACTATAATTGTGGGTTTGGATTTCAGTCAATCGGGGGCAGGATGGGTAAAGGCGATGTCCGCACACGTCGGGGAAAGATTTTCAACGGCAGCTACGGCAAGAAACGGCCCCACAAGAAGCGCCGCAAGAAGTCCTGATGGAAATGAAACGACTATCCGGCGGCAACCTGCGCGCCGCCGGATATGATGAAAAGAACCGCCGCCTCGTTGTTGAACTGACGGCGGGGACTTTCGAGTACAGCGGCGTTACCCCAGAGACATGGCGCCGCTTTACCGGCGCCTCGTCGCCGTGGAGCTTTTTTCGCGACAATATCGAAGAGGAATACCCCGCCAAGCGAGTACGCTAGCGGGGTTTTCGACGCGTTACTGGACGCTCAGCCGCTTGCCCACGAGTGAGGGCTTCTTGGCGAGCTTGAGCTCGAGAACGCCGTTGTCGTACTTCGCCTGGCTCGATGCCTCATCGACTTCGGTCGGGAGTGTGAAGCTGCGATGAACGCTGCCGTAGTAGCGCTCACTGCGCAGCACCCGCTCTGCGTCCTTGACGTCCTTTTCCCGTTTGACTTCGGCGCCGAGCGTGACCTGGTTGCCTTCGATGGTGACTTGAATGTCCTTCTTGTTGACGCCTGGAATTTCCGCGTGGACGATGTAAGACTTGTCGTCTTCGCTCACGTCCATCTTGATGCTGATGGGGGCGTTACGTCCTTCCATCCGAACGGGCTGGAAAAAACCGCGGAACAGCTCATCGATGCCGGTGTCTGCAAATGGGTCATAAGGAATTAGCGTTGCCATAAGGGTCTCCTTTCTATCATACAAAGGTTCGGGCGGCCGGCTGTGCCCGCTTGCCACCCCACAGTTACGAGCTTTGTGCTCGGTGACGCGGATTCAAGTCCCCTCCGGGCGCAAAAGCGTGCGATGCTTGATCCTCGTCAAAATGAGGCCGGAACAAGGTGAGCGAGCGATGGACCCGCTGACTGACAGCGAGCGCGACGCGCTGAGCCGACGGCTCGCCGCGCGCCGGGAGGAGCTGCGGGAGGAGGTGCAGACGCAGCTCGCCAAAAGCGAAGATCCGCGCGTGGCGGGCTTCGCCAACGAGCTCGCCGCGACCGAAGACTGGGTGCTCGCGGATATCCTCGCCGACATGGATATCGCGATGGTCACCCGGGACATCGCCGAGCTGGGTGATGTCGAAGCCGCGCTCGATCGCGTCGCAAGCGGCAGCTATGGCACCTGCAGCAACTGCGGAGAGCCGATCGGCTGGCCGCGACTCAACGCGCAACCGATTGCGCAACGGTGCATCCGCTGTCAGGAGGCATTCGAGGCGTCGCATGGAAAGCAGGGACCGCCGACGCTGTAGCCGCAGGGCCCGCCCCGGCCCCCCCGTTACCGGCGCCGCACCGGTCCAGGCGGCGCGTAGCGCTTGATCCAGGCGAAGAACTCCCGGTACCAGAGGCGCGAATTCTGCGGCTTTAGAATCCAATGGTTCTCGTCGGGGAAATAAACCAGCCTGGCAGGAACATCGCGGGTTCGAAGCGTGTTGTAGTACTGCAGCGCCTGCGTCGCCGGAACGCGATAATCCAGCTCGCCATGGATCACCAGGGTGGGCGTCTTGAAGCGCTTCGCATAATGATGCGGTGACTGCTTCATCACCTGCGCTGGATTGTCCCAGTGAAAGGCCCCCAGCTCCTTGGCGAAGAAAAGGTAGCCGTCAGTGGCCATCATGCTGACCCAGTCGTAGCAGCCGGCGTGGCAGACATAGGCGCGATAACGATCGGTATGCCCGTTCATGTACGCCACCATGTAGCCGCCATAGCTGCCGCCGCTCGCGACCAAACGCTGCCGATCGATATAGCCCTGGCGCAGCATGAAATCGGTGGCCGCTTCGACATCGGCGAGCTCTCGCTTGCCGCAGTCGCGGGTGATCGTCTCCAGCCAGCGCTGCCCGAAGCCCGAGGAGCCGTGGTAGTTGACACCGACCACCACATAGCCATGAGCGGCGAAGAGTTGCATGTTCCATCGAAAATGCCAGCCGTCGGTGTTAGCTGCATGCGGACCGCCATGGATCGAATGCAGCAGCGGCCATTTCTTTTTCGGGTCAAAATTGGGCGGATATACCACCCACGCCTGGACGGGGTCGCCCTCCCATCCCTTGACCGTGAACTCGCGGCTCGCGCCAATCGCGGCACGGGAAAGGAGCGCCTGGTTCGGCGAATCCAGCGCCTGCTCACCCGCGCTATCCGGGCCGATAGCGAATAGCGCGGGCGGGTGGGCCGTCGTGGCGCGGTCGAAGACCACGCGCCGGCCATCGCGGGAAAGCGCAAAGCCGGCGATGCTGCCACCCGCGGCGACGCGGGAGGGCAGCGCGTCGTTGAGTCCCAGGCGATAGAGTCCCTGACGACCTCTGTCTTCGATCAGCATGAACAGGGATGCGCTGTCAGATGCCCAGGCGAGGCGCGACGTTGCACGGTCGAGCCGCCGCGCCAGCCTTCGGGTGCCTGATCCATTGCGCCGATACAGCGTTAGGCGTCCCTGATCGTTGAAGGATCGTCTGACGTTGTACGAATGCCAGACAAGATGCGCTCCATCGGGCGAATAGCGCGGATGCTCGTCGGAAAAGCCGCTATCAGCGGTCAAAGTACGGTGGCGCCCGGTGGCAACATTCACGGTGACGATATCGACTTCGTTCATCAGGCGCGGCTCATCGGCGAGATCCACCGTCAGCGCGAGCTCTTGGCCATCGGGCGAGATGTCGTAATGCTCGGCCGAGGGCTCCCAAGGCTGCAGCGCGACCCCGCTACGCGAGAGAAGATCGCGGCAGCGGCCGGTAGTCACCTCGCAAGCAAAGATGTGCGGCTCCCGTCCGTCGGCCAGCCAATGGTCCCAGAAGCGATATTCCTTTCGCTCGGAAAGATGCGCCTTGACCTTGGCATCCTTGCGTTGCCGCTTGCGCTTGGCTTGCGCCTTGTCGCCGTCGAGATCCGGCCAGACCCAGGACACGAAGGCGATGCGCTTCGAGTCCGGAAACCAGCGCAGCGCGAGCGCGCCAGTGGAGAGAGAACTGAGCCGCCGGGCCTCTCCGCCGTCCGGCGCGATGAGATAGATCTGCGCCTCTTCGTCGTCCTTGCGTTTGGCGGTGAATGCGATCCACTTGCCGTCGGGTGACCAGACTGGCTCACTATCCTTGTCGCCCGCGGTGAGGCGACGTGTGTGGCCGCCATCCGAGGGAAAAAGCCAAAGCTCTGTGCGGCCCTCGTTCTTGTCCATGTCGTAGCTGGTGACGGCAGCGCAGGCGGTGCGTCCATCAGGGGAACAGGTGGGCGAGCCGATGCGTTTGATCGCCCACAGGTCTTCAACACTCAACGGTTTTTTTTGGGTGGGCATGAGATTTCGCCAAGCGCGCTGGACAAAGGGCGCGATTGTACGCCGGCGGCCGCCGAAAGGCGCGTTGCGATGCGGTAAAATAGCCTCGGGTTCCGCATTCGCAGCGCCACCGTAGCCGGAGCCTCTGAGGCAATTTCCGCACGTGGCGCGTTAGGGAGCCTCTGAATAAGCCCCGCATGGCCGCGACGGAGGCTTTCCGAGATGAGATGCGCGAAGCAAGGCGAAGCCAATAGCAGGCGCTATTGGCGAGCCGAGCGACAAAGCAGATCGCCCGGAAAGCGCCGTCCCGTCCGGGTTTCGGCGCAATGGCCTCATCTGCTTTGTTGCGCGGCTTGCGAATAGAATGAACTATTCGCTGCGCCGCGGCGCCTCGCATCTGACCCCATTGCGCCCGAAACGCGGCCCATGTGGGACTTGTTCAGAGGCTCCTTAGCACTTCACCCAAGGGTCGCGATGCACTATCGCCGGCTGGGTAATTCCGGTCTCAAGCTAAGCGAACTGTCGTTCGGCTCGTGGGTGACCTACGGCAATCAGCTGCAAGACGACAGTGCTCGCGAATGCATGGCAGCGGCGCACGATGCCGGCGTCAACTTTTTCGATAACGCGGAGGTCTACGCCAGAGGCGCGTCGGAAACCATCATGGGGAACGTGCTGCGCAAAATGGGGTGGCCGCGTTCCTCCTACATCGTATCGACCAAGTTTTTCTGGGGACTGCACGACGGGCCGAATGAAAAGAGCACACTCAACCGCAAGTACCTCATGCAGGCGATCGACGGCTCGCTCAAGCGCTTGCAGCTTGATCATGTCGACCTCGTTTTCTGCCACCGTGCCGATCCCGAGACGCCGATCGAGGAAACGGTGTGGGCCATGCACGACATCATCCGCTCCGGTCGGGCACACTACTGGGGAACCTCGGAATGGAGTGCCGGCGAAATCATGGCGGCGTGGCAAATCGCCGACCGCCATCATTTGGCGAAGCCGGTGATGGAACAGCCGCAGTACAATCTGTTGCATCGCGATCGCGTCGAGCGCGAATACGCTCGCTTGTATCGCGATATCGGGCTCGGAACGACAACGTGGAGTCCTCTTGCTTCGGGCCTTCTCACCGGAAAATACAACGACGGCGTTCCGGCAGGGACACGTGCGACGCTGAAGGGTTATGAATGGCTCGCCGAGCGCATCGTCGATCCAGTCCGGATCGCCAAGGTAAGGCAGCTCATGCCGATCGCGGCCGAGCTGAGCTGCACGCTCGCTCAGCTGGCTCTCGCGTGGTGCGTGCGCCACCCGAATGTCAGCACCGTGATTACCGGTGCCAGCCGTGCCAGTCAGGTCGTGGAGAACATGAAAGCGCTGGATGTTGTGCCGCGACTCACACCGGATGTGCTGGCAAACATCGATCGAATCGTGGGCGTGCCGAGCTGACGCTCGTATCTTAGCGACGGACAGCGATGAGCAACCCTCTCGAGAGCTGGACAGAAGAACAACGTTCCGCGTACCTGTACCGCGCCTGCGCCAAAGCCGAAGCCGGTACTCGTAACGCGGATCTGTTTACGAGGCTCGCCGGTGAGGCGGAAGCCCAAGCGGCGATCTGGCGTGCGCAGCTCACCGCCAGCGGCAGGCCGGCGCCTCCACCTTATGCGCCTGACTCCCGTACGCGACTGGTCGCGCGCATGGTGGACCTGGTCGGCCCGCGAGCGCTGCGCGGCGTGCTGGCGGCGATGAAAGTGCGCGGCATGGCGGTTTACAGCCGGCGTGAGCCGGGGGGCCATGTCGCTCCGGTTGCCGGCGGCATCGAGCGGCGGCACCGCGGTCTGGGCAGCGGCGGCAATCTGCGCGCCGCCGTTTTCGGGATCAACGATGGACTGGTATCGAATGCGAGCCTGATCTTCGGGGTTGCAGCTGCAAATCCGGATCCGGCCGTGGTGCTTCTCACTGGCGTCGCCGGGCTCACCGCTGGCGCCTTCGCCATGGCTGCGGGCGAGTTCGTGTCAGTGCGTTCGCAGCGCGAGCTCTTCGAGTATCAAATCGGCCTTGAGCGCGCCGAGCTCAAGGAATATCCCGAGGCAGAAGCGCAGGAGCTCGCGCTCATCTACGCCGCTAAAGGACTTCCCACGAGGGAAGCAAACCGCCTCGCCAAGCAGCTCGTGGCCGACCCTGAGCACGCGCTCGACACGCTCGCTCGAGAAGAGCTGGGTCTCAATCCCGACGAGCTGGGTTCGCCGTGGGGCGCCGCCAGTGCATCGTTGCTCTCCTTTGCACTCGGCGCAGCGATCCCTCTGCTGCCTTATATCTTTGGCGAGAGCGCGCACGCACTGGCGATCGCGGGATGTTTGAGCGCGCTTGCGCTGTTCGCGGTCGGGTCGACGCTTTCGCTGTTCACCGGGCGTGGCGCGCTCGTCTCGGGAGCTCGCATGCTTCTGCTCGGCAGTCTCGCCGCGGCGGTCACCTTTGCCGTGGGCCGTCTGTTCGGGGTGAGCATTGCGTAGCGCGAGCCCATGACGCGCCAGTTTTCCGTTGGATAGGCTCGCGCAAGCTCCGCGGGTTTCCCGGCGATTCACGTGGTAACCCGCGGGCTTGCCGCCTCACGCCTTCTTGGATAGACAATCCTTCATGAACGTCTTGCGTTCCGCTCCCTTCTTGCCGCTGGCCTGCTTTGCACAGAGCTTCATCTTCTCCTGCTGCGAAACTTTTACCGGAGCGGCCTGAGTGGCAGGTGTATTGGCCGCCGCTTGCGCGCGCGCGGATTGCGGCTTGGTGGGTGCAGCATCGTCGGCGTGAGCCACAGGCGCGGCGAAACCGATAAGCGCTGCGATGGTCAGTGCGTAGAGCGTCTTCATCATCTTCTCCTGAAGTGATTGGTCGAACGCGGCTTGGGACGGGATTGTCTTTGAAGCCGCATCGCCATTAACGCGGAGAAGACTTCGCAGCGCATCAGACGCACGGCCGATGCAAAGGGATGTCTAGCTAAGTTTGCGTGAAATGCCGCGCTGCAGGTGGATAAAACAAGGCGGCTGCCGGAAAATCTCCGGCGCCGCCTTGTCAGTGCGGCCGGGTGGACAGGAGGTCACCCGACCGGGGTCAGCAACTCGATCTCTAGGAAGCCTTCATGCATTCGCTGCGGGTCTTGTCGGCATCGGCTTTCGCCATGCCCTTGGTCTTCTCGTTGCACATCGCCATCTTGCTCTTCGCAGGCGCGGGCTTCGCGGAGAGACAGGTCTTCATGAACGCTTGGCGCTCGTCACCCTTCTTGTCTGCCGCCTTTTCATTGCAGGCCTTCATCTTGTCCTGTTGCGAATTTGCCTTGGTGTCGGCGGTGGTCTTGTCCGTTGCAGCGGTTGTGGCGGCCTTGGTGTCGGGCGTGGCCGCTTTGGTGTCCTTGGTGTCGGCGGCATAAGCGGCCGCGCAGGCGAAAACGCTCACCAGGCTCAAAACCAGCATTCTTTTCATTGTGGTCTCCTTGCGGATCGGGGGATAGGCGGCAGGGTTTTTCCGGCCAAGTCTACGGCAGGCGCTGGGGCGGAGGCAATGAAATCGTGGAAAGGGAATCGAAGGCTGTCGCATATTTTGATCATGCAGTGCAGCATCAAGCCTGCTGCATTCGCGGTAGAATAGGCCAAATTTCTGAATTTACGGGGAAAACACCCCGTGCAGGCCGTTCCAATGATCCTCATTCTCGAGCCGAATTCCAGTCCGGAAAGCACCGATTACAAGATCCTCACCGGCCAGTTGGACCGCCTTTCTGGCATCAGCTATCGGACACCCCGGGAGGTGGGCGCTGAAGTGACGCTGACGGAGGTTTATCTGATCGGCAACACCGCAGCGCTCAGCATCGAACAGATGCAGGTCTTGCCGTGCGTGGAAAAAGTGGTGCGCGTTTCGGAGGCCTATCGCGTGCTGGGCCGCCACAAGCAAGGCGACGACCGGCCCTCCTCGTTCCAGTACAACGGAGTGAGATTCGGCCAGGACACACTCAACATTTTCGCCGGTTTGTGTGCCGTCGATTCACCGGAGTCGACCGATGCGATGATGCGCGCGCTCAAGGAACACAATCTCACGTGCACGCGCATGGGAGCCTACAAGCCACGCACCAATCCCTACGCGTTCCAGGGCTTCGGCGCGAAGTGCTTGCCTTATGTGTTCGAGCTGGCCGGAAAATACGGCATTCGTGTCATCGCCATGGAAGTCACCCACGAGTCGCACGTCGATGAGGTACGCGCTGCGCTGAAGACCACGGGCAGTCCAACCGGCGTGATGTTGCAGATCGGCACGAGGAACACCCAGAACTTCGAGCTGCTGAAGCACGTCGGACGACAGCAGGACTTCCCGGTACTCATCAAGCGCGGTTTTGGTATCACCCTCGATGAGTCGCTCAACGCGGCCGAGTATCTCGCTTCCGAGGGCAACCGCAAGGTGGTGTTCTGTCTGCGCGGAATGAAGACCAACATGGGAGATCCGCACCGGAACTTCGTCGACTTTTCGCACGTTCCAGTCGTGAAAAGATTGACCCGCATGCCGGTGTGCATCGACCCGTCGCATTCGGTCGGCAGCCGGTCAAGCGCGCCCGACGGCATTCTCGATCTGTTCCACGTCGCTGCGCAGGGTGTCGTGGCTGGCGCCAACATGCTGCTGATCGACTTTCATCCGAATCCGACCAAGGCGCTCGTCGACGGCCCGCAGGCGCTGCTTCTGTCCGAGCTGCCGCACTTTCTCGCCGATGTCGCGATCGCCAGGGAAGCTTATATCAAGCGCGCTGCCCTCGTCGCCGCGCACACGGCTCACTAAACCGCAGCACGCCGTCTCGAGTCTTTGGCCATGCCGCAGGAGATCGAGCTCAAGCTTGCTGCGGACCCTGCGACGCTCGCCTCGCTGCCGCAACATCCGGTTCTTGGACCGCTGCTCAATGGCAGCCCAAGGCGCGCGAAGCTCCTTTCGCGTTATTACGACACTGCAGCGGCGGAGCTGCACGAGCCGGGCGTCGCGCTTCGGCTGCGACGCGATGGCCGCCAGTGGCTGCAGACCGTGAAGGGGCCGGGCAGCGCCGTTGCAGGTATGCATCAACGCGCCGAATACGAATGGAAGATTGCACATCCTCGGCTCGACTTCCCAAAGCTCGCCACCACGCCGTGGCACAAGACATTCGTTGCCGTCAACGGACGCCTGAAGTCGCTTTTCAGCACCGACATTTTGCGCATCTCCCATCCGCTGGCGTTTGCCGACGGGACGCGAGCGACGCTTTGTCTTGATCGAGGTTTTATCGTCGCCAAAGGCCGCCGTTCGCCGATTTGCGAGCTCGAAATCGAACTCATCGACGGCGATGCCCAACGCTTGCGCGAGCTGGGGTTGCAGCTGACAACGGATTTGCCGTTGGCTGTGGCCCATCGCAGCAAGGCCGAACGAGGTTACGCGCTCGCAGGAGCGATTCCGCGGCAGCCGGTCCGAGCCAGGAGGGTGGCTCTACCCGATCATGCGTCGGCGGCAGCGGCGGTCGCCGCCGTAGGCGCCGATTGTCTGGAGCAGATCGGCGCCAATGCCGAAGCGGTCGCAGATGGCGAGGATTCCGAGTTCGTGCATCAACTGCGCGTCGGCGTGCGCCGTCTGCGCTCGCTCCTGAAGTTCCTCGCCACGCTCATACCGCCGGAGGAGATCGCGCCGCTTGATGAGGAGCTCTCATGGATCTCTGGGGCGACCGGCGTGGCGCGTGATTGGGATGTCTTCGTGAGCGAGACGCTCGCCTCGATCACCCCGCAGCTCGAGTCCACGCCGGCACGGCGGGCGCTCGGACAGCTCAAATCCCGAGCAACGCGGGTGCGCCTCGCTCAGCGCGCCGCGATGCGCGAAGCCGCGGCTTCCCCGCGACTGGCAAGGCTGCTTCTGGCGCTGGGCGAGCTGTTCGCGAAGCTAGCGAGCGCTCCGCCGAGCGAGGCCGCAGCTTCCGCGCACGCTGTTGCCGAAAACGAGCTCGGGCGTCGCGACAAGCGGCTCTCCAAACGGGTTCGCGGGATGCGGCACGCTTCGCCAACGCAGCGGCATCGCGCGCGGATTGCCGCGAAGAAATTGCGCTACGCATCTGAATTCTTCGCGCCGCTGTATTCGAAATCGCGAGCGGCGGACTACATCGACGCACTTGCCAAACTCCAGGGCGCGCTTGGGACGCTGAACGACCTGGCGACCGCAGGGCGGCTACTGGGCGAAATCGTGCCCAAGGATCCCAGCCGCACTATTGCGGAGGCGGCAGGGATCGTGCGGGGTTGGATCGCCGCGTCGACCGTGTCCGAGCTCGCGCACGCTGCCAAGGCGCGGCGCGCATTCGCCAAGCTCAAGCCATTTTGGAGCTAGGAAGATGCTCGAACGGCTGGAGCAGGCATTGAAGCGATGAGCGCCAAAGACCGCGGCTATCGGGCGCCACCCTGGCTGCCCGGTGGGCACGCGCAAACGATTTATGCCTCGCTGTTGCCGCGTCCCGAAGTGCGGTACAGGCGCGAGCGATTTGAAACGCCGGACGGGGATTTCGTCGATTTCGACTGGCTGGAAACCGGTGCCACCCATGCGCCTCTGGTGGTTCTTTTCCATGGACTGGAGGGCGACTCGTCGTCACATTATTCCCGCGCGCTGATGCTTAAAGTCAAGACGATGGGCTGGCAGGGTGTGGTGCCGCATTTCCGGGGCTGCAGCGGTGAGCCCAATCGCCTGCCGCGGGCCTATCACTCCGGAGATTATTCCGAAGTGGAATGGATGCTCTCGACCATCCACGCGCGAATGCCGCATGCGACGATATTTGCTGCCGGCGTATCTCTTGGTGGAAGCGCGTTGCTGAACTGGATAGGACGCGAATCGACACAAGCGGCCGCGATCCTGACTGCGGCCGCTGCAGTGTCGACTCCGCTCGATCTCTCAGCCGCTGGCTTTGCGATCGGACAAGGTCTCAACCGCATCTACTCGCGCCACTTTTTGGGTACGCTCGTGCCGAAGGCGATGGCGATGGCTCGCCGGTTTCCAGGGACGCTCGACGAGCTGATGATTCGCCGTGTCGGATCGATGTATGCATTCGATGAGATGGTGACCGCGCCGCTGCACGGTTTCTCGGGCGCCGAAGATTACTGGTCGCGTGCCAGCAGCAAGCCATGGCTCAAGGACATCCGTTTGCCGACGCTGGTGCTTAACGCAAAGAACGATCCTTTCATCCCAGCGAACTCTTTGCCGGGGTCGAAGGAAGTCGGGCCCGGCGTGCTGCTGGAACAGCCCGCGCACGGAGGCCACGGCGGCTTTCCCGCCGCCCCTTTCCCCGGCCGCTTGGATTGGCTGCCTGCGCGGCTGGTATCATTCTTTTCATCCTTCGAAGGAGAGTAGCGCATCGTGCAAGCCGTCGCATTGAGCAACGAGATCTTCAAGGCCTACGACATACGCGGCATCGTCGGCAAGACGCTGACCGCGCCGGTGGTGCGGGCCATTGGACAGGCGCTGGGCACGCTGGCACTGGAGCGCCGCCGCGACACCCTGGTCGTCGGCCGGGATGGAAGACTCTCGGGCCCCGACCTTTGCGCTGCACTTGCCGAAGGCATCCGCTCGAGCGGGGCCAACGTCATCGACATCGGCATGGTGACAACCCCGATGTCGTACTTCGCTGCGCAGCATCTCGGCACCCAATGCAGCACCATGGTCACCGGCAGCCACAATCCGCCTGACTACAACGGCCTCAAGATGGTGATCGCCGGTGCAACGCTGGCAGGCGATGAAATCCAGACGATCAAGGCACGCATCGAAGCAGGCACACTTCGTAGCGGCGCCGGCAGCGCGCGGGCCGAGGACATCGGCCGAGCATACATCGATCGCATCGCCGGTGATGTCAAGCTCGCACGACCGCTGAAGATCGCCGTCGATTGCGGCAACGGCGTGGCAGGAGCCTACGCACCGTCGCTCTACCGGGGGCTTGGCTGCACGGTGACGGAGCCCTTCTGCGATGTCGATGGGCATTTCCCGCACCATCATCCCGATCCGTCGCAACCCAAGAACCTTCAGGATCTGATCCGCTGTCTGCAAAGCACGGACAACGAGCTCGGTTTCGCCTTCGACGGCGACGGCGATCGCCTGGGTGTGGTCACCCGCAGCGGATCCATCATCTACCCAGATCGGCAGCTGATGCTGTTCGCCGCCGACGTCCTCTCGCGCAATCCCGGCGCAACGGTGATCTACGACGTCAAATCGACCCGCAACTTGAAGCCGTGGATCGAGCGTCACGGCGGAGAGCCACTGCTGTGGAAGACGGGCCATTCGCTGATCAAGGCGAAGATGAAAGAAACGGGAGCGCTGCTCGCGGGCGAGATGAGCGGCCACACGTTTTTCGGCGAACGCTGGTACGGCTTCGACGACGGCCTCTACGCGGGAGCGCGGCTCCTGGAAATCCTTTCACGCCATGCCGATCCTTCCGCGCAACTCAGCGCCTTGCCGGACAGCGTGAGCACGCCGGAGCTCAACGTTTCCTGTCCCGATGCATCGCCGCACGCGCTTATCGACAAGCTGGCTGCGACCGCTCGCTTCCCGGGCGCCGATGACGTGATTCGCATCGACGGACTGCGCGTGGAATATCCGGACGGCTTCGGCCTCGCCCGCGCTTCCAACACGACGCCGGTGATCGTGCTTCGTTTCGAAGCCGATGATGAGCCTGCGCTCAAGCGCATCCAGGGCGAGTTCAGGCGCGTTTTCAGCGAGTCGATGCCGGGTCGCGTGCTGCCGTTCTGATGGCGATCGTCTATTCGACCAGCAGCGACGGCGTCGACTGAAAAGCGCTTAAGGCCGAGCTCGCCGCCGACCACTGGCAGAGCCTTAGCGAATCCGCTAATAGGCGATTCCCCATCTGCGGTACAAGTCTCCAAGCACCCACGCCGGCCCGACCAGCAGCGATCGGACGTCCTCGAAAAACGCGGGCTTGCGGCCTTCGATGGCGTGGCCGATGAACTGCCCGATCCATGCGATCACGAACACCGCGATCGAAACCATCAACACTCGTTCCTGCAACAGCATCAGCGAATAGATCATCGCCGCGAGCATCAGCAGCATCCCCAACGCGATACGACGAGACAGCCACACGTAGAACGCCATCGCCATCGCGACGACCGCATAGGTCAGCAACGGCGACGCCCACCACAGGATCCCCAGCACGCTCCACACAATGAGCGGCACGCAGACCCAGTGAATCGCCTTGTTGGTCCGGTTGCGGTGGAACTCACCGTAACGAGCAAAAAGCCGGTCGACGGAACGCATCTATTGAGAATTACGCAACTGAGTGACGTTTGACCCTCACCCCCAACCCCTCTCCCGGCGGGAGAGGGGTTGGGGGTGAGGGCCAGCTCATCCGCATTGCAACCGATGTCACACAGTTAGGAAACGCTCAATAGCTAGCGCGTTGCACGATGTGACACGATACGATCGATGTTGACACGGCGATGCCCGAACGTCCATGGGTGTCCGGTACGGCTGCACCGCTGAGCTATAATCGATCGCAAGACCGTCGCGCGAGGCGGCACGCGGAACGGCAGGCGATCACAACTTGAATCGGAGGACCTATGCGCAAGTCTTTCCCAACGATCGTCTGCTGCAGCCTGGCGGTTTGCGCGGCGTCCGCGCTCGCCGCAGATCAGTTCATCAACGTGCTCACCGGTGGAACCAGCGGCGTTTACTATCCGCTCGGCGTCGCGCTCGCCAACAACATCGGCAAAGCGATGCCAGGTGTCAAGACCTCGGTGCAGGCGACCAAGGCATCTGTCGAGAATCTCAACTTGCTGCAGGCGGGCCGCGGCGAAATCGCATTCACGCTTGGCGATTCACTTTCCGACGCGTGGAAGGGCAGCGAGGAGGCGGGCTTCAAGACGCCGCTGAAAAAATTGCGCGGCATCGCGGCGATCTATCCCAACTATGTTCAGATCGTCGCCCGTGCCGACTCCGGAATCAAGACGCTCGGCGATCTCAAGGGCAAGGCGGTTTCGGTCGGAGCGGCTAAGTCGGGCACCGAGCTCAATGCACGGATCATCTTCGCCGCCGCAGGCCTCACCTACAAGGACTTCTCCAAGGTCGAATATCTCCCTTTCGGCGAGAGCGTCGAACTGATGAAGAACCGCCAGATCGATGTCACGCTACAGTCGGCGGGCCTTGGTGTCTCGGCGTTGCGCGATCTCGCAACGTCGGTGGACATCGTGGTCGTTCCGATTCCCGCCGACGTCGTCAAGAAGACCCACGATGCCGCTTACTTGCCCTCGGTAATCCCTGCCAATACCTATCGCGGCCAGACCACCGACGTTCCTGCTGCGTCGGTGCAAAACTATCTGGTCACTCATGAGGGCGTCAGCAGCGACACGGTCTACGCCATGACCAAAGCGTTGTGGAGCGGACTCGATCAGCTCATCGCCGCACACTCTGCGGCCAAGTCGATCGACCCGAAACGCGCGCTGGAAGGAATGCCAGTGCCGCTGCATCCGGGAGCAGAGAGGTATTACAAGGAAGTCGGACTGCTGAAATAGCGTCCATCCGCGCCATGCCCATTTCTTCATTCCCGGCATGGCCGCGCCCAGCGTAGAACCCGTCCCCGTTCCGGCGGCGGAAGCGGCGTTCGACGAAACCGGCGTCAAGCGCGAGCTCAAAGGGCTGGCGTGGCAAATTGTCGCGGCAGCCGCGCTTGTGTTCTCGACCTACCAGCTCTTCATTGCAGCCTTCAGCCCGCTCTCGAGTCTCGTCACTCGCTCGTTGCACGTTGGCTTCCTGCTCCTGCTTTCCTTTCTCATCTATCCGATCGCACGCAGCGCGAATCGACATCGCATTGCTTGGTACGACGCTCTCCTGGCGGCGCTGGGCTTCGGCCTCGCCTTCTACCACTGGATGTTCGAGGCGGATTTGATTCAGCGCTCCGGTGATCCCACGACCGCCGATCTCGTTGTCGGCTCGGTCGTGGTCGTGCTCGTGTTCGAGGCGGCTCGACGAGTATTGGGTCTTGCGCTGCCGATCGTTTGCGCCTCGTTCCTCGCTTACGGCATGTTCGGGCAGTACCTCCCATCAGCGATCGCCCACCGCGGATTCGGCTTCGACCAGATCGTCGGGCAACTCTATCTCGGCACTGAGGGCATCTATGGGATACCAACGCTGGTGTCCGCGACATACATCTTCCTTTTCATCCTGTTCGGAGCATTCCTCGAGCACGCCGGCATGATCAGCCTGTTCAACAACATCGCATTGGGCTTTGTCGGACACGCGCGCGGCGGCCCTGCCAAAGTCGCCGTCATCTCCTCAGGCATGATGGGCATGATTTCCGGCTCCGGCGTGGCCAACGTGCTGACCGTCGGGCAGTTCACGATTCCACTGATGAAGCGCTTCGGCTATTCGCCGATCTTCGCGGGTGCCGTCGAGGCAACGTCTTCCATGGGCGGACAGATCATGCCGCCGGTCATGGGAGCGGTTGCCTTCATCATGGCCGAGACCCTCAACGTGCCCTACGTGACCATCGTCAAGGCCGCAGTGATACCGGCCATTCTGTACTACCTCACTGCGTTTTGCATGGTGCATCTCGAAGCAGGCCGCAAAGGATTGCATGGACTGCCCAAGTCCGAGTGTCCGAATCCCTTGGTTGCGATCCGCGACAAGTGGTACCTGATGCTGCCGCTGGCGGTGCTGGTGTTCATGCTCTTCGACGGTTTCACGCCGATGTTCTCGGGCATTGTCGGGCTGGCATTGACGGCGATGTTGATTCTCGGCGTCGGCATCGCGAGCGGCTTCGGGTCGATGCTGTTTCGTATCGTCTTCTGGATGATCCTCGGCTTCGCGACCGCGAGCTTTTTCAAGTACGGCATCTGGCCGATCATCGTGGTGATCGGGCTGCTCGTTGCAGCCAATCTCGTTGTCAAGGGCGGTCGCTCGACACTCAAGGTCATGCGCGGCAGCATGATCGACGGCGCTCGGCAGGCGATCACGGTCGGTGTCGCCTGTGCGATCGTCGGTGTCATCATCGGCGTGCTCACGCTGACGGGCGCAGCGTCGAACTTTGCGAGCTTCGTGCTGGAGGTCGGGGAGAAGAGCCTGTTCCTATCGCTGTTTCTGACCATGGCAGTGTGCCTGGTCCTGGGCATGGGGATCCCGACGATTCCCAACTACATCATCACCAGCGCCATCGCTGCGCCGGCGCTGCTCACGCTCGGCGTGCCGCTCATCGTGTCGCACATGTTCGTCTTCTATTTCGGCATCATGGCCGACTTGACCCCGCCGGTCGCCCTCGCCGCATTTGCCGCAGCGTCGATCGCCAAGGCCTCGCCGATGCGCATCGGCTGGAAAGCGACGCACATCGCCATCGCCGGTTTCGTGATCCCGTATATGGCCGTGTACGATCCGGCGTTGATGCTGCAGAGCGGCACGCTTCTGGACACCCTGTATGTCGTGTTCAAGGCAGTGCTTGCAATCCTTCTCTGGGGCGGCGCGTCGATCGGTTATCTGCGCGCCCCGCTCACCTGGGCGGAGCGCATTCTGGCGACGGCTGCTGCGTTCCTGCTCGTGGTCGCCGTTCCCTGGACCGACGAAGCGGGCTTCGCGCTGTGCGTCGCGGTCGCGGCCTGGCACTGGCTGCGCACGCGGCGCAACGAGTTGAAGGCATGAATGCGATCTGCCTGCTGATCGCCGGGGTCGTTCATTCCTCCCTGACCGGCCAGGCATTCACCTTGCTATGGGAACACTCGGTTGAGAAGACGCGCTGGGAGGAGCGCTATCGCATCGTCGGAGATCGCCTGGAGCTTATCGAGGCCCGCGTCCAGGGACTTGGCGCGGGAATGGAACCCGCCGCCAACGCAATCATGGATCAAGGATGGTGGAAGTGGAAGCCGGAGCGCGAACGGCTTTCCGAACTGCAGCTCAGGTTTTCGACTTACGCGGCCGATTACCGGATTTGCTGGCCGGAGCGTTGCGCTGCCCTTGGCTCTCTACTGGACGGTTCGCTCGTCAATGGCGACATCGTCGAGCTGCGTCCCTGCGCCGCCGGTGCTGCTCAAGGGGCGCAACGCTAGGCGGCGCCCGCCAACTCCGGCTTGAGCGCGGTGCGCTTTTCGAGCGCGCTCACATGCAGGCGAAGCCGCTGCAGCTTGCGATCGAGGAAATAGTTGCGCAGCGTTCTGGCGATGGTGCGGAACGCAAGCTCATCCCAGGGCACGTCGTCCTCATGGAATAGCTGCACCTCCAGGCTCTCCGGTCCGGGGCCAAAATCCAGGGAGGCAAGCCGCGCGAGAAACATCACGTAGACCTGGTTGATACGCGGCAGGCTGATCACCGTGTACAACTCTCCGATTTCCACGCACGCGCTCGCCTCTTCAAGCGTCTCCCGCAAGGCGCCTGCGGCGAGTGTCTCGCCGTTCTCGAGAAATCCCGCCGGCAGCGTCCAAAGGCCCTGCCGCGGCGCAATCGCACGCTTGCATAACAGCACCTGGCGCTGCCATTCGGGCAGGCAGCCGACGACGATCTTTGGATTGCGGTAGTGAATCGTCCCGCAAACGCAACAGACGAAGCGCGGCAGCGTGTCGCCCTCCGGAATGCGAAGCTCGATCGCGGCGGCTCCGCAATGGCTGCAAAAATTCATCCCGACCATTTGGTAGTTGTCCTAAATTCGCTAATTAGGACACTACCTACCATTTTCGGTTCAGGATTTGATGAAGTGCTCACGGTAATATTTGAGCTCCTCGATGGATTCGTAGATGTCGGCGAGTGCTTCATGCTTGCCTTGCTTCACCCAGCCCTTGGCGATGTCCGGCCGCCAGCGTCGACAGAGTTCCTTGAGCGAAGACACGTCAAGATTCCGGTAATGGAAATAGTCTTCGAGCTGAGGCATCCAGCGTGCGAGGAAGCGCCGGTCCTGACAGATCGAGCTGCCGCACATCGGCGACGCTCTGCGTGGACTGTGCTCGCGCAGGAACGCGAGCATCTCTCTCTCGACTGCGGCTTCATCGTATCGGGAAGTCTTGACCCTGTCGATGAGTCCCGAGCGGGTATGCGTCGACTGGTTCCAGGAATCCATCGCGCTGAGCGTGGCATCGTCCTGATGGACTACCAGCACCGGGGCCTCGGCAACGGTCAGCAGTGCATTGTCGGTCACGACCAGTGCGACCTCGATGATGCGATCGGTCTCCGGCTTGAGCCCGGTCATCTCCATGTCGATCCAGACGAGGTGATTTGCATCCTGCGGCATGACGGCTCGGTGGCAGCGCGAGTTGGCGTAAAATACAACGTATTCTCGCATACGCCTCAGTCCTCCGCAGATCATGTCCTCAGCAATATCGTTCACGGCGATTTTTGTATTGCTGTTCGCCCTCTCGCTCGTCTTGCAGCTCTGGCTCGCGTACCGGCAAGTGCGATACGTGGGTGCGCATCGCCTCGCGGTGCCGGCTCACTTCACGGCGAGGATCACGCCGGATGCGCATCGCAAGGCTGCCGACTACACCATCGCGCGCACCCGATTCTCGGTGGTCGATACGCTGCTCGACGCGGCGCTCCTGTTCATTCTGACGCTCGGTGGAGGAGTGGCAGCGATCGCTGTTTCGCTGGAAACGCTGGAGCTTTCCTCACTTTGGCGCGATGTGGCACTGGTGCTGTCGGTGGCCGTGTTATGCGGAGCCGCCACGCTGCCGCTCGCCTGGTATCGCACCTTCGTGATCGAGCAGC
>Ga0066709_100000660_pt1 | contig 19701 bp, 15 predicted proteins | sample GraSoiAngelo_158_FD_79665 | JGI IMG/M metagenome (GOLD analysis project Ga0066709, IMG submission 79665) | Grasslands soil microbial communities from the Angelo Coastal Reserve, California, USA - 14_1009_16_30cm | ecosystem: Environmental > Terrestrial > Soil > Grasslands | place: USA...
GCCGCCGCCGATGCCGTTCATGGCCTTTCCAACATTAAACACGGTGAAATGCCACTCATCGCCCGCCTTGATCAGCACCGTGAGATTTCCCTTGGCGGGAAGCAGCATGTCAATGCCGTGACTGAATTCCGCATTCTCCTTGAAAAAACGTAGCCGATAGGCCCTCTCATCTTTGTTCTTGAAGTGAATCCTGCCGTTGTTCGGGGTTACCTCGACTTCGCCTTGAGGTTTGGGGGTTTGCTTGCGGATGGTAATGGTTGCGGACCGAGGAAGTTCTCTTTCTTTTGCGCGTGCAGTGCCGGGTGTAGCCACGATGATTCTCCTTTCGAAGCTTTACCGCATTCCGCGGGGAGTGAAATTCGGGTCAGCGAGGAGCCCCAAAAGGGCGGGGCGGCGCTGAAGGGCGGACAGAGTATATCCGTTCTTGAGGCTCTGCTGCGCATATTGGATGGCGCGGCGGCGATCGCCAAGACGGTCATAGGTCTCGGCAATGTCCGCGAGGACCCAGGGGTCTTTGGGCGCGATGTGCAGGGCCGCGTTCGCTGTGGCGACGGCCTTTTCGCGAAGTTTGTCTTCCGCGTAGTAGGTGCTGAGCATGGACAGAACGGGCGCTTCCTGGGAATTCAACGCCGTGTATTGCTCGAGAAGGTTGAGCGTCCTGGCGCGTGCCGGGCGCATCTTTTCGTCATCCTTGAGCCAAATGTAGGCCTGCTGCAGATTGGACCAAACGCGCCAATCTTTGTCGTTGAGCTCCAGGGCTTTGCGAGTGGCCGCGGCGGATTCGGCGTAGCGCTTTTGATTCATGTACAACCAGCCCAAGTTGGCGTAAGCCTGATAATTCGGCGCGAGTTGAAGGGATTTCTGAAAAGCGGCCTCGGCAGCAGCATCGGATTTGGAATCGCTGAGCTCCATATACTCGATGCCGAGATTGTTGTATGCGCTGATATTGTCGGGGGTCAGTTTGATGACTTCCTGAAATTGCGCGATGGAATCTTGTACGCGCTTCTGACGGTCGTAGAAGTCGCCGAGGGCGTTGTAGCCTTCCCAGTAGTCGGGTCGAAGCGCAATGGCACGCTTGTAATTGGCTTCGGCGTCGGCAATTTTGCCGGTGCTCTCGTAGACTCCGGCCATGCCGGTCAGGGCGGCGGCATCTCGCGGATTGATGTCGAGGGCCTTTTGGAATCCCTGCAGCGCCAAGTCGTTCTTTCCGAGCGTCGTGTTGAGCAGCCCCATTGTCACGTGAACCGCAGGCAGGTGAGCATCGATCGCGATGGCGGTTCGGCAATTTGACAGAGCTTGATCAATCCATGCGGGATGGTGATCGGTCTGGAATTTCAGGCGATAGGCATCCCCGAGTGTCGCGTAACCCAAAGCAAAACGCGGGTCCTTTTCTACTGCCGAATTGAGCGCAGCAATGGCCAGGTCGAGATTGCCGGGCTTGTCATAGCGCTGCATATATCCCAAGGCTTTGAGGTACGCCTCATAGACGCTTGGCGTTACGCTGCCGGAAGGCGAGGGGGCGGTCTCGGACGCATTGACTTTCATTAAGCGGGCGAGACGAGTGACGGCCTGATCTTGAAGAGCGCCGAGGTCGCCACGGTCGTCCTCGAGCTGTATCGAACCGATCTGCCGGAGGCGCTTCGCGTCAATCAGGACCACGGTCAGCCGCAAATTCTGGCCTTTGCGCTCCACCGTTCCCTGCACGACCATGGTGGCGCCGAGCTCGTGAAAGGCTGACGTAGGATCGCTCACTTTCCTCTCGCGCACCACGCTCGCGGGCACAACCCAAAGCGATTTCTGCGCGGCCTCCAAGTTCGACAGCTCGTTGGTCATCGAGTCCATCAGGCCTTCGGCGACCGGCTGATAGTCGGGATCGTTTCCCGTGCTGGCAAACGGAAGAACCGCAATGTGTTTCTCGCTGCCCGCATAGGCAAGCCCCACGAAGCGCTCGCGAATTGATGGAAGAAAGAAAACCAGCACGGCAACCAAGACGATGCCAAGCGAAGCGGCCCACAGCCGTCGGGTTTTCTTCGGCGTGCCCGTGGTCCACCGCGGGCTGGACGCGTTCTCGGCATACTGTTTTAGGTTTCTTGCGCCGATCGAGCGGAGTGTCGTTTCCTCAGGCCAGGACGGGGTCGAGGTAATCTGAGCACGCGCCGCTTCCAGAGCGCGGAGCATTTCGTCTGACGTGGGATACCGGCTCTCCGGCTTTTTGGAAAGAGCTCGGTAAATGACTGGTTGCAAGACAGCCGGAGCCAGGTCCACTGCCGCCGGCGCCTGATTCAGAATGGCGAAGGTCATTGCTCCTGTATTCGGCCGCATGAACGGATGGCTCCCGGCGAGCATCTGCACAAGAATTACGCCCAGAGACCAAATGTCGGAGCGCTGATCAATCGTTTCGCCGAGAATTTGCTCGGGAGCCATGTAGGGGAGGGTCCCGGTCGACGAGAGACTTTGCGTGGCGCTAGCGCTGGCCACGACGCGGGCGAGCCCAAAGTCCACAATTTTAGCTACATTGTCTTTTGTGATGATGATGTTGGACGGTTTAACATCGCGGTGGACGATGTGCTTCGCGTGAGCCGCGCTCAGGCCACGGGCAATTTGGATGGCAAGGTCCAGCGAGTCGCGGACAGGAGTCGGCCCGCGTGACAATTTTTGGGCCAGGGTTTCTCCCTCGTAATAGGCCATGACCATGAAAAGCCGGTGATCTTCGGTCTCCTCGATACCGTGGATGACGCCAATATTGGGATGATCGAGAGCGGAAGCTGCTCGTGCTTCGCGGAGGAGAGTCTCTTTGTCCCGCGAGCTGAGGACCAGGTCAGAGGAAAGAAATTTCAAAGCAACTGCACGCTCGAGCTTCAGGTCGAGCGCTTTGTACACCACACCCATCCCGCCGGCACCGAGCTTCTCGGTGATGCAGTAATGCGCAATGGTTTGACCGATCATACGGCTGGGGAGAGAAGATGAGTCAATTCTAGGTGTACATGCAGGGCAAGTCAACGAACGCGAATCGTCGCGAGGCAGCGCTGCCCGCAGCGTTAGTAGAAAGCCACGCCGCCGTCGACGTTGATAGATTGCCCTGTCATTGCGGTCGATTGCTCCGAGCAAAGGAACAAGGCAGCGCGCGCGATTTCGTCTGCGGTTTGCGCACGGCCCTGCAACAAACCATTCAGAAAGCCCGCCAGTTGCTCTTCCGCGCTGACGCCCATTTTCTTTGCCAGGACCGCGCCGAGCTCCTTCGACATTTGCGTTTCCGTGACTGGCCCCGGGCAAATCGCGTTCACGCGCACGCCTTTTCGCGCGCCTTCTGCCGCCGTCACCCGTGTTAAGCCCAGCATTCCCGCCTTGGCCGCGGCGTAGGCTGAACCCCAGGCGTAGGCCGCCTTCGCGGAAAGGCTGGAAATGTTCAGGATCACTCCGGAGCCGCGCTCATACATTTCGGGCAGCGCCAGTTTCGACAGCAAGAAAGCCGCGCGCAGATGCACAGCGATGACTTTGTCGAATTCCGCGAGGGGATACTCTTCCACAGGAACCACGGGACCGTAGTGCCCGGCATTGTTCACCAGGATGTCGATCCTGCCGAATTTTTCGCGAGTTGTAGCGACTACATGCGCGCACGCAGCCTCCTGCGTCAAATCCGCGGTTGCGTATTCCGGGCGGCCGCCGCCGTCCGATATTTCCTTTGCGACCGCGGCAAGCTCCTTCTCTGTGCGCGCGGTAAGAAACACCGCTGCGCCTTCTTTGGCGAACAGATGAGCGACAGCCCGGCCGATTCCTCGGCCGGAGCCGGTAATGAGCGCAACTTGATTTTTCAGTAGCATGGGGATAATGAGGATAGAAGGGAAGGACCGTCGAGGCAAGGAGTGAAGCGAGCCACAACAATGAAAAGAAAAGCCCTATCTACCCCAAAGAACAGGAGGAGGCAGTACTGCCGTACCCGGGCGTTTGCCTGATTGCGCATGCAATCGGCGTGGGGGACAATTCAAGAGTGCTGCAGAACATTGACGTTCGCGTAGAATCATCTGTTGGGCCAATGTAGGCCCTTTTCCCTCCAGCCCTAGATTTGACTCAAAGGTAGAATGCATGTCTCGATTCCGCCCACATTCTTGGGCCACACTCCCGTTCGCTGCCATTCTGTTCGCCGGATGTGCAAACACATCCGGCCCTGTCCTCAGCGGAGGGCCACCAGGGCCGCCTTCCAGCACGGACGTGATCACCTATCATTACGACAACCAGCGTACGGGACAGAACCTGAACGAAGTGACCCTAACACCCGCGAACGTCAACTCGACAAAGTTTGGCAAGCTGGGCGAATTTACCGTGGACGGCAAAGTGGACGCGCAGCCGTTGTACCTCTCCAATGTGTCGATCAGCGGAAACAAGAAAAACATTCTTTACGTGGTCACCGAGCACGGCTCCGTTTACGCCTTTGACGCGGACTCCATCAACGGCATGACCGCGGCATCTTTGTGGAAAACTTCAACATTAGGCAGCGGTGAAACCACGAGCGACAATCGTGGCTGTGGGCAGGTTTCGCCGGAGATTGGCATCACCGCTACGCCGGTTATCGATCGTACCCGCAACGCCATTTATGTCATCGCCATGTCAAAGAATTCCGCTGGCAATTATTTTCAGCGCCTCCATGCCCTGGATCTTGCGACGGGGGCAGAGCTTTTCAGCGGGCCAAAGAACATCACGGCAACCTACCCGGGCTCGGGCGACAATAGCTCGGGCGGAAACGTGGTATTTGACCCGAAACAGTACAAAGAGCGGCCGGGCCTGCTCGAAATCAATGGAACAATTTACACCACGTGGGCCTCGCACTGCGACATCCGCCCTTACACTTCCTGGGTTATGGCTTCCAGCGCCAGCAGCCTGGCGCAGACCAGCGTCTTGAACCTGGTTCCCAACGGCAGTGACGGCGGGATTTGGATGTCAGGCGCAGCTCCGGCTGCAGATGTGGCGGGAAATATTTTTTTCCTCGAGGGGAACGGCACTTTTGAAACCACGTTGACCGCTCAGGGGTTGCCTTCCAACAAGGATTGCGGAAACTGCTTTGTGAAACTCTCAACCAGCGGCGGCCTGGCGCTTGTTGACTATTTCACGCCGCACAATACGATTGCCGAATCCAATGCTGATCTCGATCTCGGTTCGGGCGGCGCGATTGTGCTTCCGGATATGAAAGACGCCACCGGAGCGACGCGGCGTCTCGCCGTCGGAGGGGGTAAGGACTCCACTATTTATGTCGCCGACCGCGACAATATGGGAAAGTTCAATGCCAACACGGATCAAATCTATCAGGCGATTCCGATGGGCGGACAGGTGTTTTCGATGCCGGCTTATTTCAATGGGACGGTTTACATCGCGGTGGTCGGCAACGCCCTGAAGGCTTTTCCGGTTACCAATGCGAAGCTTGCAAGCGTCCCCTCTTCGCAGTCCACGCACGTGTTCAGTTACCCCGGCGTTACGCCCAGTGTCTCCGCAAGCGGCGCAAGCAATGGCATCGTCTGGGCCATCGAAAACAGCGGCGCCATTCTTTTTGCCTACGATGCCACCGACCTGACCAAGGAACTCTACAACTCCAATCAGGCTGCCAACAGCCGCGATCATTTCAGCGGCAATAAATTCATTACGCCCATGGTGGTCAACGGGAAAGTGTACGTTGGCACGCCGAACAGCGTGGCTGTGTTTGGCCTGCTGCCTTAGCTTCTTGTTAAGGATAATTCGCGGCGACGGATGTAGATGATTTTTTCTACTCCCGCGCGCACCGTTCGAGAAGCATCCGTCAATTCCACGACCTAGTTACGATCCACCGACCGCTGTGTGTCTAAGCCGTGCGAATGCCCGCCAGTTCCGCGGCGTTAATCACAAACCGAGCGTGCAAGGTTTCCCGGCCGGGTTTCAGAAATTCGATCCTGGCTGCTTTGTCCCACACGATGAAATCCGGTGCCAGCCGGCGAATCAGCATGAGCATGTAAATGGGGGTCGACCGCCGAATAGATGCTGCCGCCAACAATCGTTCCCATATAGTTGCGGGTGCGCCAGGAGAGTGGCAGCTCCAGCCGCACGTCGCTCCAATCCTCGGCAATATATTTTCAGCTTGCCGCCTGTCCCGCGGTAACCGCCAAAAAGATAAAAGGACCAGCAGCATGGCTTGTTGGCAATGGCCGGAGGTAAAAGCATGGCACGCGCCATCCTAGCGCACAGGCAGGGAGCCTCGAAGTAGAAGGCCAGCGCACGTGACAGCGGAAATCAATCCCTTTCCCCGCGCGTGTCCGGCACTTTGAATTTCGCCGCTGCACTAATCCCAAAGGCTTCCAGAAGCTGCGCTTGAACCTCATCGGTCAGCGTATTGATGCGCGCAACTCCCGGCCCGCCCGGCCCCACACGATACCGAAGTTTTCGTTGTCCGGCGGGCGTTTCGATGATTTGCAGCACCTTATCCGCAATTTCCTGCGGGTTGGCTCGTGAGCTACGGATCATTTGCAAGATTCTCTCGGGAACCTGCGCCATTTCTCCGTACCCGGCTCGGCGACCAGCATCTTCTCCCGCCTCAAGTTTGTCGGCAATCGGCGTTGCGTAAGCGCCCGGCTCGAGGATAACGGAATCAATTCCTTGCGAGGCAAGCTCGTAACGATAGGTCTCGGCAAGCGCTTCCATCGCAAACTTGCTGGCGCAGTACATCCCCATCCCGGGAATCGCCAGGCGTCCCGCGCCGCTGCTCACGTGCAGCAGCAAACCGCTCCCCTGCCGCTTCATCGCGGGGAGCACCGCGCGGTTCATGCGCTGCACCCCGAAGAAGTTCACGTCCAATTGCCGTTGTGCTTGCGCGAGGGTGACGGTCTCGGACAAATCCATGATGCCGGAGCCTGCGTTGTTGAGCAGCACATCGATGCGCCCGGTTTGCGCGAGTATTTCCGCGACAGCCTGCTCAACGGAAGCATCCTGGGTGACGTCCAGCTCGAGCACCTGCAGATTCAGGGCTTCTCGTTGCGCAAGCTGTTCCAATTCGCGCGCTGAGGCCGCGTTGCGCGTTTTCGCATTCCGCATGGTTGCAAAGGCATGGAATTTCTTGCGCGCCAATGTTTCCGCAATCAGCCGCCCGAAGCCGCTGCTCGTTCCCGTGATCAGTGCAACTTGTGCCTTGCCGGACATGAACTAGGAGGATAGAGAGGAACGGTCAGAACGTAAATAGGGGTGATTTTCTCCGCGCGCCCTGTGGCCTTTGACGGCCTGACATGTTCAGCGGTGCCTACGAAAAAAACTCAAAACGGAGCCTTACTTGGTGGTTCTTAGGTCTTTCAGCAGATGATTGACCAGGCCAACGATATCTTCCTGGGTTAAAGTGAAGGTGTTGTCGTGCACGCGTTTCGCGCCAACGGCGCGATAGACGAGGTGCTTCGTCGATTGTTCGACGAAATCGAATACGATGGTTCCTTCGCGGAAGCGGATGTGTTCGTAACCGACAGCCGTAGGCCCCCAGCCCCAGGATTCCCAGCAGCCAAACGGGCCGCACACCAAGCCCGGATAACCACCGTAGGCGACTGGAACCCTAACGTTGCGGCGCTCGACGGCGAAATGATAGTCCACCAGGAAATCGGCAGCCTGAGGGTCGCTGATCCGATTTAGGCCTTTGGAAGCAAGCGTTTTTTCGATGGCCGTCTTCACGCGCTGGCGGACCGCGTCGCTATCGGCATCGTTATCGCGCACCACGGTTTCGCCGCGCGAAGCCACATCGCGTGAGACGACCGGGCGCGAATCGCGGGCCTTCGTCTGCTCCGTTGCCGGGCGCCATGCCCAGGTGGCGAGCTTGTGAATGGGGACGTCGGGGTCAAGTGTGATTTGGACATAGTCGTCGCAGCCCGCGAGCAGGACTCCGCAAAATAATGCTGAAACTGAAACCGCGAGCAGGGGTGATTTTCTGAAACCCATCGTCCACGCCATGAGAGCGTCCTCCAAGTCCGACACCATTTCCACTCTGTTTAACACGGCGGATGGAAAGGAGTTGCGCTGCTAAGAGGTAGGTACCCCGTTTCAAACGGGTACGGCGACCCAATCCTCAGGCGGGAAAACGACTGGCCAAAACTTGGGATTGGGCCGGTCAAACTCAAAGGCCACGGCAAAATCCCCGTCTGGCGTGTCTTCGATCCGTACAACGCGGCAGCTCTGCTCCACCTTGTTCTGAGGGTTGACGAGCAGCATGGGTTGCCCCACGTGCAGCTCCATCTGCATTTTCAGGAGTCCGCCGTGCGCATTGACGACTTGTGTCAGGGACTCGACTTGGTGGCGTTTGTGTTTGGTGTCTTCCGCGATCACCGTGACGCGCATGCGCAACATGACGCGTTCGCTGCGCCGCCGGTTTATCGGGTTGGAGGTACTCGCCATGGATCTCTCGAAACTGCCTTTTATTGGTTCGGAACTAATTTTACTCTGGGGAAGGGCCTTGAAGAGCGGGCGGAATCAGCAGGCGTTGCGTAAGAGGACAGAGCCGAAACTTTGCGTGTCCGGCCGGGTGGCCTCAACGCCTCGCAGAATGCAGCATCGTCTTGAGGCGAGCCTTCACGCTGGGCCATTCCGAGTCGACAATGCTGAAGTAAACGGTATGACGGATTCGCCCGCTCGCGGTAATCATGTGGTTCCGGAACGTGCCTTCTTCGCGTGCTCCAATCCGCAGAATCGCCGCGCGCGAACGCTCGTTTAACGAATCTGTTTTCAATTCCACGCGAATGCAGCCAAGCGCTTCGAACGCGTGCTTCAGCAACAGATACTTGGCTTCCATGTTTGCCGCCGTTCGCTGCCATTCGCGCGTCACCCAGGTCCAGCCGATTTCCACGCGCCGGTTTATGCGCTCGATGTTGCCGTAGCGCGTACTTCCGATCGGCCGCCCTGTCTGCCGTTCCACGAGCGCAAACGGCAGAGACGCGCCTTGTTCTTTTTCGCGAAGCGCGGTCTCAATGTAGCCGGCCATTTCGTCGATCGTTCGAACTGGCCTGGGGATCCAGCGCCACAATTCCGGGTCCAGGCCCACGGCTGCCAGTCCCGCGAGATGATTTTTCTGCAGCGGCTCCAGACGGATGTGCTGGCCTTCCAGGACCACGGGCGCAACGACCATTTCCCTGATCATGGGCACGGAGTCTTACGGACGCGAGCGAAAACCGACAGCACCAATTTGGATATTTCTTCTGCTTGGTATTGGATGTGAAGAAGGCCTTGTAGGTGCCAAGCTTCGCTATGCGTAGTAAGAAGCCAGCATGGACCGGCCTCGTACCGGCATGTAGTCGCCGGACTGGCAGATTCGCGATAACTTCCAAACCAGGGGAGCGTCGAGCCACCCATACATGGCTTCCTGGTGGAGGATTCCCAGCGCTTCATGGCACGACAGCGCCTCCCGGTAAGGGCGGTCGTTAATCAGTGCGTCAAACACATCCGCAACCTGCAAAATGCGCGCCTTGAGGGGGATTTCCTCGCCGCACAGGCCATCAGGATATCCCGTGCCGTCCAGCCGCTCATGATGATGGCGAATAATTGGAAGGATGGAACGGAGGGACTTGAGTGGCGCGCAGATTTGCTCTCCGGTGATGGGATGCTGCCGCATGATTTCCCTCTCCTCCGCATTCAAGCGTCCCGGCTTGAGCAGGATGCTGTCCGGCACCGCCAGTTTCCCAATGTCATGAAGCAGGCATGCGAGCCGCAATTCCTCCAAATCTTGCTCGGTTAGGCCCATGCTCTCTCCCAGTTGCAGGGCACAGTCCGCAAGACGGTCGGAATGCCCATCTGTCAAGGAATGTTTCGCTTCGATGCTACGCGCCAGGGAAAGAACCACGCACTTTGCCTGTTCGTCAATGTAGCTCTTGAGCCGCAGGAGGGATTGGATGCGGTTGAGCCCATCCGACAGCGAGGATGGCATGCCCCAGAGGTCCGCCGCTCCCGCTTCGCGCCCCTGTTCCACTTCTATCGGGGTCGGCGCGGGGGACACCAGGACCACCGGAGTTAGTTGATTGAGAGGGTCCTGTTTCAGGCGACGGCAAAGCTCGAAACCACGAACTTGAGGGAGATGATCGTGCAGCAGGACCAGATCAGGCTGCAGCTGAAGGCAAAGTTGCCGGGCGGATTCCGCGTTTTCTGCTGTGAAGACGTCGTACTTTTGATTTTCCAGGAACGCCTTCCAGTTTTCGCGTTCCGCTGAAGCTACGTCCACAAGCAAGATCGTTGGGTTCATGAGCTCCTACTTCTTACTCATTTGTGATGTCTTGCCAGAGGTTGGACTTGCGACAAACTCCGCCCGCGCCCTGCGCGCAGCGCCGTATGACCTCCGATTATTGGGGACTCGGAGACTTGAGGTAGCTAGGCTCTATTCGGGTGTGCTTTTGAAAGGCCAAAAGTTGATGGCTTGTAAGTGTCAGAGAATTCGTGCGTTGCGAGGGGGCACGTGAAATGAAGGCGCTTGCAAGGGAGAGTAATTTTCACAGAGTTTGTAAACTTTACTTGAAACGAGGCGCGCTTTCGCCCTTTTTCGACGCCCCTTCGCTCATTGCTGCGGGAATTGTTAGCAAGATCATAATCTTTTTTCCGGAGTAGCGCACTTCAGTCAACCGTAATGTTCCTCTTGTGCAATCAAAACACGCGGAATCGGGATGCTCTCCGGCAAACTGCCAAGGTATGATAGAGTCCTTGGGGTTAAGCTAAAATCAGGGTGACAATGCAGAACAAAAACAATGGAAAGGTCCTGCTCCGCGTGAGGCCCCGCGGCTTTTGTGCCGGCGTGGTGCGCGCCGTGGATATTGTGGAACTGGCTCTGGAAGCCTACGGCTCGCCCGTCTATGTGCACCATGAAATCGTTCATAACACCTACGTTGTCGAGCAGTTGCGCCGGCGCGGCGCTATCTTCGTCGAAACCATTGAGGAGGTTCCGCACGGCGCGGTGCTTGTTTTTAGCGCCCACGGCGTGCCCCCGACTGTCCGCGACGAAGCCAAAGCGCGGGCCCTTAAAGTCATTGACGCCACCTGCCCCCTGGTTACCAAGGTTCATCTCGAGGCCCTGAAGTTCGCCCGCGAGAAGCGCACCATTATTCTGATCGGTCACAGAGACCATCAGGAAATTGTCGGCACTTCCGGCGAAGCTCCAGACCGCACCATGGTGGTCGATTCCGTGGCTGCCGTGGACGCGCTCGAAGTGGAGGATCCGCGAAGGCTCTCCTTCCTGACGCAAACCACTTTGAGCCTTTACGACACTCAGGAAATCGTGGCCCGGCTGCGCCAGAAATTTCCCGCCATCCAGGGCCCGGCCAGCGACGACATCTGCTACGCCACGCAAAACCGGCAGGAAGCCGTCGAACAAGTGGCCAAGGACGTGGACCTCATCCTGGTGGTCGGCTCGCCGAACAGCTCGAACTCCAACCGCCTTGTGGAAGTGGCGCAGCGCAGCGGAGTCCAGGCAAAACTGATCGATTCGGCCTCTGATATTGATGTGCACTGGCTCGAGGGCGTCGCGCGGGTAGGCCTGACGGCAGGCGCTTCCGCGCCGGAAGTCCTCGTTGAACAGGTCAGCCAGCGCTTGGCCGATTTCGGCTTTACCGATCAACGCGATTTGGACTTGATCCGCGAGGACGTTCGCTTCACTTTGCCTCCGGAATTGGCGACCATCGCGCCCGCGCCACGCCGCTAAAGAGTTTGTTGTCGGCCGTTCCCGGCAGGGAAACGCCGCGCAGAAGTCGGATGGCTCATACGGTGAGGCGTCCGTTCATCGAGTAACCCGCGCGGCAGCCGGAAAATTCAGGACAAGGAGTCGCACTTGGCGGTCAAAATCGTCCGTCAACCGAAGAAGATTGCCTTGATTGGCGCGCCTTCCAGCGCCGCCGCGTTTTCCCTCGGTAGTGAAAAAGCACCCGCCGCCTTGCGTGCCGCGGGACTCGTCGAGCGCCTTCAGGCCGCCGGTTACGAGGTTATCGATCACGGCGATTGCGCCCCGCGCCTCTTCGCCGATGATGAAGAGCACCGCCGCGCCCGCAATCTTTCGGAAATCGTCGCCGGCCTCAACGATCTAAAGCTGCGCGCGGAATTGGCGGTGAAGAGTGGAACCTTGGTGCTGGTCCTTGGCGGCGATTGCGCGCAGGTGATTGGTCTCCTTGCCGCGGCGCGCCGCTACCATCACCACTTGAATCTTCTATGGTTCGATCGCGATGCCGACCTGAATACTCCTGCTTCCACGCCCTCCGGCCGCATTGACGGCATGGTCGTTGCGCACATTCTTGGCAAGGGCGCGCCCGAACTGGTTCGCTTCTGGGGAGAGCCGCCCCTGGTGCGCGAACCGGACGTGACGCTCTTTGGCCTCGAAAGGCTCGATCCTCCGGAGCAAGAATTCCTGGCGAAGTCTCCCATGCGGCACAACTATGCACGCGACATTCAATTCAAGGGTGGCGCCCGCGGGGCTCAGGATGCGCTCTCGCACATGCACGCCGACGCCCACGAGTTTGTCCTTCATTTGGATACCGATGTCATCGCGCAGGAGGATTTCCCCCCGGTCAACGTTCCCGGGAGCGGCGGATTGCGCTTCGAAGACGTTCGCCTGGCGCTCGTGGAATTTGCCAAACACAAAAATCTCCTGGGGCTCGACGTCGCTCAGTACAACCCGGACAAAGATCCCGATGGCACTGGTGCAAAGAAACTTGTCGACCTCCTGGAGGAAATTCTGGCCGCCCGCCTGCAAGCCCTGGAAGCCCCCGCTCCCGAACCTTCCGGCGGCGCCACCGAAGTTTCTTCATCGGGGTCAACCAGCTAATCGCATCGTTCCTCTTCCCGAAAACCGGAGTGTCACCCCGGAGGTCCGCAACTCTTCTCCTTGCCAGAAACATTTTTTGTGGAATTAGGACGCCGCCTGCGCGCGCTTGCGTGCGTGGCGTGCCAGTCCGAGAAACGAAAGATTGAGTCCCGCGGTCAAGGCATAGTGCTCGCCTTCGTTTGCCCCCACATGCTCCCTGATTTCCCGGAGCATGGTGGTCATGAACGATTCCATCGCTTCCGCATCGTTCTTCGCCGTCTGAAGAATGTTCTCGGTCGTCTCCATCCAGCGGTGCAGCCGTTCGCGAAATTGAGTGATATGCTCGAAGGGATTCTCCGAAAACCCGAAATGCGTCAGGAACAGCCGTTTGGGCTTGCGCTCGAGGACTGCGGCGAAGGAGGAATCCCAAATCTCCAGGTCAATATCAGGCGGTGGAGTCGCCGGCATCACGTAGGAATGTCCCTCGATGCGTATGCCTGCGGTGTCGCCCACGAAGGCCACTCGTTCCATATTCTCGAAATAGCTGACGTGGTGCGAAGCGTGCCCGGGCGTGTAAGCGACCTCGATCTTGCGTGAGCCGAGGGTGAGCATTTCTCCGCCATCAAGGATGCGCAGATTCTCTGCCGGGACCGGCTGCGCTTCCCCGAAGAGCTGCTGCAAATTATCCGGCCATAGCCGAGCCGCGCTGGCCAGCAGCTTCGATGGATCAATCATGTGCGGCGCGCCGCGTCTGTGAACGTAGACCGCGAGCCTGGGATTCTCCCGCACCAGCGCTCCGGTGGCGCCGGCATGGTCCAGGTGAATGTGGGTCAGCAGAATCGCGTCCAGATCGCTCACCGAAACGCCGTGTGCGCCAAGTTCCTTCCGCAGCGTGTCCAGCGTCGATCCGGGGCCTGGGTCCACAATCGCGCGGTGGCCATCCGATTCCACCAGGGCGGTTGCAATCGATCGTGCCCGGCCTGTCCAGTTGTCGTCGAGTGTTGTGATCGTATTCATCGATTCCGCCGAAGTAGTGTACCGCAGGACCCTCCAATTGCATTGTCGACGCCACGTCAGCGCAGATGATTTACTCCGCCGTTCGAATCGGCGATCATGCTTCCTCCCTCGAAAGTAGGGACTCAAGGAGAAGCGCCTTATGTCCAAGCTCGCCATGGTTGCGGTCACCGTCCTCCTTATGGTTTCTTGCGGCGAATCTCTGTCTGCGCAAGAGCGCGCCGGCGCTCCCACGGTTCAAACGGAAGCCGACGAATACACCCAGTACGAACTGCTCGCTCCGGACACCGCAAGTTTCAAGATCTTCTATGAAGTTTCCGCCACCGCGCCGGGCGCTAAAGTCTTTTTCAATGCCATTCGCAAGGGCAGCATCGCCAGCGACGAAGCCGTTTATGACGCCATGACCGGCGAACCGCTTCACTTCGAAGTGGTGTCCGGCGCGGAAGCCCGCAAGGATCCGCTGATGGCGGACGCCGACGCCGCGGGAAGCTACATCAGAATCCAGCTCGCGCGCGCGGTCCCCCCGGAAGGGCGCGGCCGTCTGCTGATCGTGAAAACCTACAAAGACGCGAAAAGCTACTACCGCGATGGCGACGCTATCGTTTTCAATCGGGGCCTCGGCATCAAGCGCAACAGCGTGGTCTTGCCTCAGGGATATGAACTGATTGGCTGCAGCGTTCCGTCGCAGGTTTTGCCGGAGCCCGATGGACGCATTGCCATCAGCTTTATGAATCCCGGAGCAGGCGAAGCTCCCCTGATGCTCCGCGCGAAGTTGGGTGCGCAGACCGGCCCCACGGCGGCGCCGCGTCCGTTAACGGGATCACGCAGCTGGGAAGCGCCCTTCCCCGGAGAGACCGAGCGGCACCGGCTCGCCGAACGCGCACATCAGGATCGCGACATCGTGTACTTCCTGCAGCAGCCGGAAACGCACGCGTTTAGTCTCTATCACGACTACACCGAGTCGCGGCCGGGCATGGATAAATACCTGAACGTGGTTCGCGAAGGCAGCACCGTTTCCGGTCCATCGGCCTACGTCCTCGATACGGGCGAAAAACTGGCCAGCCAGCTGATGACCGGCGCTGAACTTTCCGCCGCAAAAATCGAAGCGGACGAACCGGTGAAACCAGCAACGCAAATTGTGGTGATTTCTTTTCCACCGGTGAAAAAGGGCCAGTCGCTGCGCCTGCGGATTTCCGAGACTTATGCGGCTCCCGCAAGTTACCGGTTGGAAGGCGAGGAACTGGTTTTCGATCGCAGTTTGGGCCGGCCGCGTAACGCAGTCGTGCTCCCTGCCGGCTGGTACTTGACCGCCAGCGCCATCCCCGCCACGGTCACGCAACTTCCCGATGGCCGCGTCCGCCTGGACTTTTGGAATGGCCGTCCGGATTCCGTGGACGTCCTGATCAAAGCCAAACGGCGCAACGCTCCCTCCGGCAAGCCACTTTAGACTTCCAAGGACTCTCGCGCTGAGCTCGTGGTTTGATCCTCAGCTTATGACTTTATGTTCATACGAAATTGTTTGCATAAAATGGTTATTCTGGAATAACCTGTTGCCCGGTGTGCCCTGTCAATTCTTGAGTTTTCTCCCATGTCAACGGGAGATACGTGTGCAAAAGCGCCTATGGGTTGGAGTTGACCGGTGGAAAAAGCTGCATCGGTCCAAGAGTGTCCGCCCGATGTAGCGCCGGTTCAAGGCGGACACGCGAATCAAACGGGATCCCAGAATAGCTTTGAGGAGGAGCAGATGCGCAATTGGTGTCTAGCAGCAGCATTGGGCGTCTTTCTGGCGTCGCCTCTCTGCGCGCAACAGAAAGCCGCCGGATTCCCTGACAATTCCTCTAGCGGTACGACCACCGCCGCAGAGAAAGCCTCCGGGGGAGCGAGCAACGCCGTGGCGAGCGGTAAGCGTGTTTTCTCCGGAAACATCTTCGCGCTTCCCGCGGCTCCTCGCCCAAAGCCATTCCCCAAGCCTCAGGCGGCCAAGTCTCAGGCTACCGCGAATGACACGCGTGCTCCCGGACAACTTGTGCCGCGCTACGAAACTGCCGCAATGTATGACTACGTTGACTTCCGTCCGGGCAGTCCTTTTACAGATTTTAACAACCATGGTGCCAGCGGCTCCTTCACCTATAACGCCTCGCGGGCACTTGGCCTGACGATGGAGCTGGGGGGATACCGCTTCAAGGATCGGAACCTTAATGGAATCCCCGTTAACGGATCGATCGTCAGTTATTTGTTTGGTCCACGCCTGAATTGGCGCAAGTTTGATTACTTTGTTCCGTTTGCCGAGTTCCTCCTGGGTGGGGCGCATGGCAACGCCTCTGTGGTTGGCGTCGGGTCCCAGAACAGCTTTACCGTAGCCGTGGGCGGCGGCGTCGATATGGTTCTCAAGAAGAACCTTGCTTGGCGTGTCGCACAACTGGATTACTTTATGACTAACTTCTCCGGCCCCGCTCTCGGTGGCAATGCCCGCCAGGACAATTTTCGGGCGGGCACGGGGCTGGTGGTCCGCTTTGGAATTCCTAATCCTCCTCCTCCTCCGAATCATCCTCCTGTGGCGGCTTGCTCCGTAAACCCCGCTTCAGTGTACGCGGGCTCGGGAGATGCAGTGGCAGTCCACGTCAACGCCAGCGACCCCGACAACGATCCGCTCACCTACAGCTATTCAGCCACGGGGGGCGCGGTCGAAGGCACTGGCGCAGATGCGCGCTGGAACCCTAGCGGCGCGGGCGCCGGCTCCTACACGGTTAACGTGAAAGTCGATGACGGAAAGGGCGGCTCGGCCTCTTGCAGCGCGGACATCAAAGTGGAAGAGAAGCCGAACCGTCCTCCGACGGTCGACCTCTCGGTCGAGCACACCCCGATCCTTCCGGGCGAACACACCGGAATCACCTGCAACGGGAACGACCCGGACAACGATCCGTTGACCTATAGCTACACCGCCACGGGCGGCGCGGTCTCCGGCACCGGCTCGAACGCGCAATTTGATTCCACCGGCCTCCAGCCCGGCCATTACACCGTGAAGTGCACCGTCAATGACGGCCGCGGTGGCACCGCCGACGCATCCGGCAATGTCGAGGTGAAGTAGCCTCCCCAGATTAAGCAGCTCGAAGCCCAGCTGGCTTTGCACAGCATCTACTTCCCGACGGCCCAGCCCACCGAGGCCAAGCCCACGGGCGGTTTGCTGGCCAGCCAGGCGGCCACGCTGGACGCCCTCGCCAGCGATTACCAGCAGTATTTGAAGTACCGCCCAGCGGCTCATCTGATTCTGGAAGGCCACGCCGACTCTCGCGGAGCCAAGGACTACAACACGAAGCTATCCGAACGCCGCGTTGAACGCGCCAGAAGTTATCTCGTCGAGAAAGGCGTCCCTGCTGATCACCTCGAGGTCAAAGCTTTCGGCTTCGAGAAGAACATGACCTCCGACGAAGTCAAGAAGCTCCTCGACGAGGATCCAGACTTGGCTCCGGCGGAAAAGCAGAAGCTCATTAAGAATCTCGTGACCGTCCGCATGGCCAACAATCGCCGCGTGGATGTGACTCTCAGCACTACCGGAGAACAGTCCGTTCGCCGCTTCCCGTTTAGCGCCAAGGATGCTTTGACTCTTCTCAGCAGAGGCGGCGCGGAGAAAGGCACCGCCAAGGCGCCTGCGCCCAAAGCTGCAGCGCCCAAAACAGCGGCGCCCAAGAAACCGGCTACGCCGTAGCAGAGGCAAAAATCAGCTGCCGTCGGCCCGCTTTCGTGGGTTGCGGGTGCCTCAAATTCAATAAGACACGGCCAACGGGTTCTTTGAGAGGTTTCAAAGGGCCCGTTGGCCTTTTCCGACCTCACAAACGCGCGAGCCTTGCAAGTCCAGGCCGCGCTCACGCGCGGCCCTTTTTCTGAAACGCACGCCACTTTGCTCAAAGCGGGGGAGTTAGCTGTCCAGCGTTATCCATACCCGGCTGTGTTTGGCACTCACAGAAGTCCCTTTAAGGCAGACTCAAAAGCATCCGTATATTCAAAGCCGATAACCTTCTTGCGGAGTGCACCTTGTCTGTCATAGAGCATCGTGGTCGGTAATCCCTCGATGCCGCCAAACTTCTGTTTCAGTTCATCCGACGCCACGGCCAACGGATAGCGGACTCCGATTCTCTTGGCAAACAAGAGCGGATCTTCGGTATCCGTCATGGTGTCAAATTTGAATCCGACGACCGCAAGCCCTCGTGAGCCATACCGGTCTAGGAGTCTCTGGTAGCCAGGCATTTCCTTTTTGCACGGCTGACACCATGTCGCCCAGAAATCGATGAGCACAACCTTGCCTCGCAGGTCGCCCGCGGAAATCTCTCGTCCCTGCAAATCCTTCATCGAGAAATCAGGCAACCGTGAACCGATCTCACCGGCCGCGATTACAGCCTCTTTCGGCTGTGGAGAACTCGCCGAGTTTTGACTGCATCCGGCAAGTCCTGTCGCAGCGAGGCTCAGAACACATAGACGTTTTCTTAGCATCTATTCCTTCTTTTGCACTTCGAGAACCAGCAGCTTGAGGGGTGCCGAAGGGTCTGCTTTCTTTTTCCCTGCTGGCTTTTTGAACAACTGGCCACCAACTGTGACCATCGTTTGCGTATCCGCGAGGGTTTCAAGCCCTTTCGACAACTCATTGGGGGTAAGCACGAAAGACCGATTCGGTGCAACTTGTAAGGCAAGGCCACCCGACGAGTCCTTCACGATTTTTCCGCGTGCGGTCACATCCATCTCCGCAGCAGTCACACCACTGTCGTAAGTCGCTTTTAGAAGCTGGGCCGGGTCAATCTGCCCACCTTCTGTGGGCGTGACCTCAACCTTTCCATCGATCAGGTTTACATCTACTTTTTGAACGCCAGACTGGCGCCCGAGGTGTTGCTTCACCCCGTATGCTCAAAAGTTTCAAGTCATGCCTTCGACGCGCATTTCAATATGTTTGATTTGCGCTTGACTCACCGGCACAACCATCGAACCGAGCAGCGCAAGCAGCGCGAGCTTTTTCGTGTTCATCTTTTCTCCTTTCTTTTCTTAACGATGCATCCGAAACTGCTGTGTAATTCCGAAGCTGATGTGCCGGCGAACCGGCATGAACATTGCGCCAGTGGAATGCGCCGCGTCCCAGTCCATCCCGAGCCAGACATGCATTCCGGGACGCACCCCCACATAGGAAGTGATTCCAACCAGCAGCACATCGCCGCCGCTCCCGCTCTGCGTGATGCCTCCTAGGCGCTCATCCAGGGAATGCAGCCAGGTCAGCGCCGGGCCAATGAACCATTCACGGGCCACGTTCTTCGATTCATAAGGCCTGTACGACAGCCAGAAACGTGATTCGATGTCGCTGCCGAGACGTGTTGCCTGCGTTCCCTGTGACCGGATAAGGGCATGGAAATCCTCATCAGCAACAAGACGCTTTAGATTGAACAGCCCGGTATAGGTCCAATTTGCCGCCAGAAAAAGATCAGTAGAACCCGAGCCCAGTTGCAAACTCGCAGGCAGTCGTTTCCCGATTGTGTCCGTCAAGCCTATTCGCCCTGTGGGGATCTTGGGACCGAATGCGACAGATGCCTGCGTGGTGCCGCGTTCCGAATCACGCCGATAAAACCTGTACTTCACCAGCACCATGGCATCGCCAAGCCCCGTTCCACCAAGGGTTGGTGCGCTCCCGGAATCAAAGTGAATCGTCACTACCGGAACGAGCACGGTCAAATCAAAATTGCGGTAAAAACCCCAGGTGAAACTGAAATCGCCTTCATGCGAAAAGGTAGGATGGGCTGTTGCAGGAATGCCGCCCGGGATTCCAAGCATGGGACTTCGAGTCGTGAAAATGGAATTGTAGGAAATGAGTCCGCCTCCGGGGAACAGGGGCGGGGCTGTTTCGGGGGCAGGGCCCTGCGCCTTTGCCGGCGCAGCGCACAGCAGCGGGCGGA
>Ga0066709_100000661_pt1 | contig 19701 bp, 15 predicted proteins | sample GraSoiAngelo_158_FD_79665 | JGI IMG/M metagenome (GOLD analysis project Ga0066709, IMG submission 79665) | Grasslands soil microbial communities from the Angelo Coastal Reserve, California, USA - 14_1009_16_30cm | ecosystem: Environmental > Terrestrial > Soil > Grasslands | place: USA...
CAGAACGTCAAAGGGTGGCTGGAGACACACACCGACCTGCACGGGCCCATTCGCCAGCAGGATTGCGTCGGCTGCCATCTGCCGCACGACTCCGAGCATTTCCGGCTGCTGCGCAAGGACTACCCGGAAACGTTCTACAGCCCGTACAACCCGAAGAACTACGAGCTCTGCTTCTCGTGCCATGAGCCCGATCTCGCGAAGGTGGAGCGGACCGCCACGGTCACGGGCTTCCGAGACGGCGATCTGAATCTGCATTTCCTTCACGTGAACCGCACCGAGAAGGGGCGGACGTGCCGTGCCTGCCACGAGGCGCATTCGAGCACCGAGCCGAAGCACCTGCGCGAAACCGTGCCGTTCGGCGAGTGGCAGCTTCCGGTCGGCTACACGCAGACGCCGGACGGCGGCCGGTGCGCGCCGGGCTGTCATCTGCCGAAGGAATACAGCCGCAAGCTGGCGCAAACCACTCACTCGCCGGGGGAACGATGAACGCGATGCGCCGCGCGATTCGCTGCGCCCTGGCTGTTGTGCTCCTGCTAGCGGCGCGTCCCGCCGTCGCAGGCGACCGTCCGTCGATCGGCGCGCCGGCGCCTCTTCTGATTGTGCGCGACATGGCCGGCGCCGATCGGCCGTTGAAGGCGCAGCTCGCCGGCCGGCGCGGCCTCGTGGTGCTGTTCTGGGCCGGATGGAGCGAGCGCTCGATCGAGGAGCTACAGCGGCTCGACGCCGCCGCGTCCGACATGACGGCGCACGGCGTCGCCGTCGCCGCGGTGAGCGTCGATCGCTACGACGTCGACGACGCGGAAATGAAGCAGCTCCGCGATCGCGTCGAGCGGCTTCACGTGCACGTTCCGGTGTTCGCCGATCGCGGCCTCGAGCTGTTTCACGCGTACGGGGTCGTCACCGTTCCGTCAACGGCCGTCGTCGATGCGAACGGGATGCTCGCGTTCTTCCTCTTCGGCTACTCGCACGAACAGCGTGAGCAGCTGTTCGACGCGATCGACGCGGTTGCCGGCATCGTACGGCGGCCGACCCAGTCGTCCACTCTGCCGAAGGTCGCGCCGGCCGCGCTGCGACGCGTGCAGCTCGGACGCCTGCAGCTCGCGCAGGGGCACGAGGAACCGGCGCGCAGCAGCTTCGAGGAGGCCAGCAAAGCCGACGAGACCTTTCCGGATCCGCTCGTCGAGCTCGCATCGCTCGCGCTCGACGCGAACGATCTCGCGACCGCGCGCGGGCTGCTCGATCGCGCGGCCGCCCGCCGCGACGCCGATGTGGGCGTACAGCGCGAGCGGGCGCGGCTCGCGGCGCTGAACGGGCAGCGGGCGGAGGCGCGCGCGGCGCTCGAGCGGCTGGCGGTGAACGACGCCGATGCGGCCGCCGTGGCCTATCTCGGATATCTGCTGCAGGCCGACGGCGATCGCGGGCGGGCCGACGCGGCATTCGATCGGGCGAAGGCGATCAGCGGCGTCGATCCGCGCGCGTACGCCGCACCGGAGCCATCGCCGGCAGCCGCGGCTGCGCGGGCGATGACCGCCTATCGACGGGAGGTCGCTCCCGGGAGGCGGTAGTGCCCGGAGCCGCGCGATTCATGCTGATGACTGTCGTGGTGTTTCAAACGCTCCCTGGTGCGCAGCGATCGCGCGCCGGGAGCCGTCCCGATGCGCGGCCGGAGCATCCGCCGGTAGAGGCGCGTAACGAGGCCGGGTGCATCAGCTGTCATGCCGAGGTGGTCAGCCATCGCGTGATGCACGGCCCTGGGGCGGCCGGCCAGTGCGCGACCTGCCACGTCGTCGGCAGCGCCGCGGGACGGCGGCGGATCGTGCTCAAAGGCGGCGCGTCGAGCCGCGACACCGCGGCGCTGTGTGTGACGTGTCACCAGGAGATCAGGGACCGACTCGAGCAAAAGCATCGGCATGCGCCCGTCGCGGCGGGGAACTGCACGGCGTGCCACGACCCGCATGGATCGCCGTTTCGCTTTCAGCTGCCGGCGGAAGGCAACCGCGCGTGCACGACGTGTCACGAAGACATCGCGCAGGCGCTTGCCCAGGATCACGTGCATGCACCCGCGGCTGCGTCGTGCCAGATCTGCCACGACCCGCACGGCGCGAGCAGTCCGGCGCAACTCCGCACGGCAGGGAATGCGGTCTGTCTGGCGTGTCACGTCGACGTGCCGGTCGACGCGTCGGTCGTCGAGGGCGGATTCATGTTCGGCCGGCGGCCGGTCGAGGGGATCGAGCGGCTCATCGCGACGGGCCCGCGCATCCTTCTCGACGGGTCGCTCGTGTCGGGACATCCGACCATCGCGCATCCAGTCGATGCGCGTCCGGATCCGAGTGCGAGGGGACGCACGCTCGGGTGCGCGAGTTGCCACAACCCGCACGGATCGGCCGGAGCCAAGTTGCTCCGCTTCGGTGCGAAGGGGGTCAGCTCGTTATGTATCAAATGCCACAGCTTCTGATGCCGATGCGGATGAAAGCCGTTTGGACATTCAGCGTCGTCGTGCGCGACGTCGAACGACGAGTGAGAGCGAGCGGAAATAGAGCATAGGAGCGCCTGCGGCCCGAGCACGGCGCCGCGAGCATAGGAAGAACTATGTACCGAAAGGTCATATCGATCGCATTCGTCGCTGCGCTGACGCTGGGGAGCGCCGCCGTCGGTGTGCATGCTGCCGACAAGAAGAAGCCGGCCGAGCCGACGCTCGTCTGGCCGCTCCCTCCCGACCAGCCGCGCATCCGGTTCGTCACGGAGTACCACGGCGTCGACGACTTCAAGAAGAAGAACGGGCGCTGGAAATCGCTGCTGCTCGGTCCCGACGCGCAGCAGCACATCGACCAGATGATGAAGCCGTACGGGGTCGCCGTGGCCAAGGATGGCCGCGTCTTCGTCACCGATACCGCCGCGCGCCGCGTGTTCGTCTTCGATCCCACGGCGAAATCGGTCGCGTTCGTGGGCGAGAGCGGCACGGGCAAGATTTCAAAACCGGTCGGCGTCGCCGTCGACGGCGACGGCACGGTGTTCGTCGCCGACGCCACGCTCAAACGCGTCTTCGGCTACGGACTCGACGGTCGAATGACGATCGCCATCGGCCACGACGGCGAGCTGCAGAACCCCTCGGGGCTCGCGATCGATCGCCAGCACCGGCAGTTGTACGTGGCCGACGCGAAAAAGCATCAGGTGCTCTGCTACTCGTCGGCCGACGGCAGCTTGATCCGCGCGATCGGCAAGCGCGGCGTCGATCGGGGTGAATTCAACTTCCCGACGAATCTCTCCGTCGATCGCCAGGGCCGCTTGTACGTCGCCGATACGCTGAACTTTCGGATTCAGGTCTTCGACTCTGCCGGCGAGGTCGTCAAGACCATCGGCACCCAGGGCGACGGTCCGGGACACTTCAATCGCGCGAAAGGCGTAGGTGTGGACAGCGAGGGCCACATCTACATCGCCGACACGTCGTTCAACAATTTTCAGATCTTCGACGGCGAAGGAAACCTCCTGTTGTTCGTCGGCGGAACGGGCACAGGGCCCGGGGAGTTCCTGCTGCCCGCCGGCCTCTTCGTCGACGATGAGGATCGCATCTACATCGCCGATCAGGGCAACGCGCGCGTGCAGGTCTTTCAGCGCGTCAGTCCAAACGTGCAGCGGAAGTGATGGCGGCTCGGCGCAGTGCGCGCCTGACCGGCGGCCGCGCGCCGCCGGCGGGCGCTGCATGCTCGAAACGCCCCGCCGTCCGATCCGCGCCGCGGATCGAGGCAGGCCGGGCGTGGCATCGGCTCGATTGAAGTGAAGGGGATGAAGATTATGAGAAGAGTGTGTTTCGCCGCTGCCGTGATCGTGCTCGCCGGAGCCGGTCGCGCGGCGGCACAGAGCACGATCGCCTTTGGCCCGCACGACTTCAGCGCGGGTTCGGCGATTCGCAACACCGACGCGAGTATCAACGGTCAAACGTGTGTCTTCTGTCACACGCCACACGAGGGGAGCGTCAACGTTCCGCTGTGGAACCGCAGTTCATCGACGAGCACGTACCAGGTGTACGCGAGCTCGACGATGGACGCGGCGGCGCCCACGTCGGCGGCAATCCAGAGCGGCGTGTCGGGCGCGTGTATGAGCTGCCACGACGGCAGCATCGCGATCGACGTGCTGACGAACCTGTCCGGCGTGGCGCACGCCGCCAGCGTCGCCTTCACGCGGCAGGCGACGGCAAAGGCGACGTACGGCGCGAGCGGCACCGGTGCGAACAATATCCTCGCCAGCGGCGCGCCATTCCTTGGCACCGACCTGCGTAACGACCATCCGATCACCATCGTGTACGAGACGGCCCGCGCCGCCACACCGACGGAGTTCGTCACGCAGGCGATCTCGGGAACGAAGATCACCGTCGGCACCAACCTGCCTCTGCCGCTCTACGGCGCGTCGACGGCGACGGCAACCGTCGAGTGCGCAAGCTGCCACAACCCGCACAACAACGCACTGGGCAATTTCCTCCGGAAATCGAATGCCGGAAGCGCGATCTGCCTGACGTGCCACATCAAGTGACGCGTGACGGTTCCGAGCACATCACGTCCGGGGAGGAGCGCGGCTCCTCCCCGGGCTTTGAGACACCTATGCGTATTCAGCTTGTCGGTTTGATACATCTGGTCCTGAGCGTGTCGGTGATGGCGCAGCTCACGCCGGTGCCATCGCACAATTCACGCCGGTCGTCGCCGCCGGACGGCGCCGTCGTGGCGCGCGTGAACGGCGTGCCGATTCTCGGCGGCGATCTCACGGCCGCGTTGAACACGCTCGTCCCGCTCAGCTCGTACCACGAGAACGTGAAGCCCGAGAAGCTGGACGAACTGCGCACGAAAGCGCTCGACAGCCTCATCGACGAAGAGCTTCGCTATCAGGAAGCCGTACGGCTGAAGATGCGGGTCCCGCCGGCGGACGTGGAGCAGGCGCTCGTCCGCGCGCGGAAGGCGTACCGCACTCCGGAAGAATTCGAACGCGCGCGCCACGAGGCGGGCGCGACGATGCCACAGCTGCGCGCGAGCATCCTGCGCGCGCTGTTGATCCGCAAAACGTACGAGCAGGTGGTCGGCAGCAAGTGCGCCGTCACCGAGAACGACGCCGCGACCTACTACCGCGAGAACACCGCGCGCTTCGTGCTCCCCGAACAGGTGCGGACGTCGATCATCACGATCGGCGTCGAGCGGTCGGCGTCTCCGCGCGAATGGGAGCGGGCGCGGCACGAAGCGGAGGACCTCGCGCAACGGATCGCCGCCGGGGCATCGTTCGAAGCGCTCGCCCGCGAGCACTCGTCCGATCCCAGCAAGACGAAGGGCGGCGATCTCGGATTCGTCCATCGCGGTCAGCTGATTGACGAATTCGAGCGCGCGCTGACCCCGCTGCGTCCCGGCCAGGTGAGCCCGGTCGTGCAAACGATCTACGGCTTCCACCTGCTGCGCCTCGTCGAGGTCCGGTCGGCGACCCAGAAGACGTTTGCAGAAATGAAATCGACGATCGTGCGCGATCTGACCGAGACGCGTTGCAACGAGGCAGGCGCCGAGTGGTCGAAACGGCTGCGCAAGGCCGCGAGCATCGAGATCGTCGACGAGCGCCGTCCCGGCGCGAGGATGGCGGGTTGATCGAACCGATCGCGCTGCGGGCGTCGATCGCCTGCCTCTTCGTGCTCGTTCCGGTGGTGCTCGCCGCGCAAAGCATCGACGGTACGGCCGACTGGGGCTATGGCCGTTCGACGTACCGCACCGGCGACGAGCAGACGACGAACAGTTCGTTCATGCAGGGCTACACGCTCGGCTATCGATCGTCGTTCTGGGATCCGCGCTTTCTGACTTATGCCGGGGAGCTGACGTTCAACAGGAACGCGTTGACGTTCGGCCAGGACGAGGGCGCATCGGAGCAGACGGGATTCAAAGTGACGGCGAATCTGTTCCCGACGCGCACGTTTCGCGCGTCGATACACGGATCGCGTCAGATCGGCGGCGAATCGGCGAACTATCCGGAATCGAGCGCAGTGCGCGGCGGCCTCGTGCTGGCGGCCGGATCGACGCCGGAGCTGAGGACCGAACGATCGGAGTTCGGCGTCAACTGGCAGCTCACGGACAAGTCGATGCCGCGGGTCGAGCTGAGCTATCAGGAAGGTTCGGCGACGATCGCCGCCGGCTCGCTCGATGCCGTGCAGCAGCAGAGCTCGCTCCAGGCGCTCGTCGCACGCGAGGGGCCGCGCGTCAGCAACACGCTTCGCTACCAGCGCAGCGCGTTCGACAACGGCGTTTCACAGGCGTTCCGGCAGCGGTACAGCGACCTTGGGTACGAGCTCGTGGCGCGGGCCAGCGATCGAACCTGGGGGACTGTGCGCGCCGGCCGGCGCACCACCTTTTCGCTGTTCGACGTCCCGGCGCAATTCACCGACATCGGCATCGCCAGCTACCATCCGCCGCCGGGTGGCGAAATCGACCTTCTGTACGGGACGGCCACGCTCGCGCACCAGGCGAACGAGGGTCTTTCCGCCGACATGAGCGTCGGCTTCGATCGCGAGCAATCGGACGTCGGCGGCACGACCGCGCTCCTCGCAACCGCAACGACGCAGTATCGGCCGTTGACCGGCGTCACGCTGCACACCAGCGGAACCTACGGCGATCGCGGTCAGGAGACATCCGGCACGCGGCTCGTCGTGCTGACGCGCGGCGTCGCGACCGGCGCCGAATACAGTCTCGTTCTCCGCCTCCTGCGCGCCAGCGCCGCGTACGAGGTCGGCCGCGGCTGGAACACGAGCGAGCACGGGCTCAACGGCCAGTCGCGCCTGTGGCGCGGACGCGCCGAGGCGGGGACCGGCGTGCTTCGCTTCGTGCAGCTCAACGTCGGCTACGACCAATCGCGGTCGGTCGACGATCTGCTGCCGTTCGGCAACCAGTGGCAGGAGCGCACGCACGCGAGCGCGCACAGTACGCTGACTGCCCGCATCACGCTCGATGCCGGCTACGAAACGGCGTCGATCGAACGCGGCCTGGCGCCGGAGCTGTTTCGCACCCGCTATCGGCAGGCAACCGGTGCCGTGTCGTTCGCGCTGACGCGCCAGCGGCAGCTGTCGTTCACCAGCGGCCGTTTCTTCAATCACTCGTTCGCGGCCGACGACAGCAACGAGTACGTCGGGCTCGCGTTCAACGGTTCGCTGATCGGGCCGCTTCGCCTCGCCCTCACCGTCCGGCGCGAGCACACGTTATCAGCCGTGTCGCGGCTCGATCAGGACGGCTACTACACGAACGGTGTGATCGAATACCGGGTTCGCCTGTTCACCTTCAGCCTCGAGCACCGGTACACCGATCTCGCGCTCGTGTATGCAGGCCGCCTCGAGCCGCTGACGTTCACCGGCAATCAGATCCTGTTCCGGGTAACCCGAAGATTCGGGGTCGCGCGCTGATGGTGCCGGTTCGACGCGCCATGTCGGTCCGCGCCGCGACCGCAGCGACGGTCGTTGCCGTCGCCCTGGCGTCGCCGCACGCCCAGACCGGCGGCGTCGAACGCGGTGGCCGAACCCGTGTCGCGGCCAGGAGCGTCGAGCGCGTGTGGCCCGATCCGCCGGCGCAGGCGCGCATCCGATTCGTGACGTCCCTGGCGCCGCAAACCTCGGCCAGGCGTTCGCTCCTCCGCAGGCTGTGGACCGCAGTGTCCGGTGGAAGCGACGCGCCGGCGATGGCGCACCCCTACGGCATGGCGATGGGTCCGCTCGGCCGCCTCTACGTCACCGACGCGGCCGGCCACGCCGTGCACGTGTACGACGTCCGCGGAGGCGGCTACTCGAAATTGAACGTCGACGGTGAATCGCTGATCGGTGTCGCCACGCTCGGCGGTCGCCTGTTCGTCACCGACTCCGTAGGCGGCAGCGTGATCTGTCTGAACGCCGCCGGACGGAAGCAGTGGGCCGTCGGCGCCGAAGCCGGACTCCAGCGACCGACGGGCATCGTCGCTGCGGACGATCGGCTGCATGTCGTCGACACGCTGGCTCACCGCATCGTCACGCTCAGCCCCGAGGGGCGCGTGATCGGGTCGTTCGGATCGCGCGGCAACGAGCCGGGTCAATTCAACTACCCGACCAACATCGCGCGCGATCGGAGCGGCCGGTTGTACGTGACCGACAGCATGAATTTCCGCGTCCAGATTCTGACGTCGGAGGGGCGCTACATCTCCGACTTCGGACGTGTCGGAGACGGCTCCGGCGACTTGAATCGACCGAAAGGCGTGGCCGTCGACAGCGAGGGTCATGTGTACGTGGTCGAGGGACTGCACGACGTCGTGCAGATCTTCGACAGCGAAGGTCACTTCCTTCTCAGTTTCGGAGAGCCGGGCCACGGCGACGGCGAATTCTGGCTCGCGACCGGAATCGCGATCGTCGGCGATCGCATCTACGTGGCCGATTCCTCGAACGGACGCGTCGAAGTGTTCGACTACCTGCGGGAGGAGCGGTGAGAGCGACGGCGGCGCTTTGCACGGCGTCCGCGGTGCTGGCGGCCGCAATCGCGCTCGAGTCGACGGCGCGCGCGCAGGTGCCGGTGTCTTCGCCGTCGAACAAGCACAATCTTTCCGTCAGCGGCACTGGAACCGTTCGTTCGACGGGAACGACCGAGATCTGCATCTTCTGCCACGCGCCGCACAACGCGAGCCCGTCGGCGCCGCTCTGGAACCAGACGCAGTCGGGCGTCACCTATACGCCCTACAGCAGCAGCACGATGGCGGCTTCTCCCGGCGCGCCGACCGGATCGGCGAAGCTGTGTCTGAGCTGCCACGACGGCACCGTCGCGATCGGGTCGACGCTGTCGCGAGGGGCGATCCCGATGACCGGCGTCGATGGGTCCGGACGGCTGACCGGCGCCGCGGCGATCGGATCGAACCTCTCCGACGACCACCCGATTTCATTCGTGCCCGTCACGGGTCCGCAAATCGTCGCACCCCGAGCCGGCGATCCGGTGAAGCTCGACGACCACGGCATGCTGCAGTGCCGCAGCTGTCACGATCCGCACCAGCAGGAGGTCGATCCGGTCACGAAGAAGTTCCTCGTCAAGAACAATTCGCAGTCGGCCTTGTGCCTCACCTGTCATCAGAAGACCTACTGGTCGTCGACGCCCGCGTCGCACCGAACATCCACGAAGACCTACACGGCTGCGCAGGGAGCGCACACCGGCTATACGACTGTCGGGGCGAACGGATGCGAGAGCTGTCACAAGCCGCACACGGCCACCAACGCCAGCCGGATGTTGAAGGACGTCGAGGAGAAGAGCTGCGACGCGTGCCACGGACCGAGCGGCGTCGCGACCACGAACATTGCCTCGGAATTCAACAAGGCCTATCAACATCCCACGTACACCGTCACGCCGTCGGCGCACGATGCCTCGGAGTCGCCCGATTCAATCCGTTTCAAGATGCCGGAGACGACCGCTACCGCCGCGCGACACGCGGAATGCGCCGACTGCCACAACCCTCATGCGAGCCACGCGGCGGCAGCGACTGCTCCCAAGGCCTCCGGTCGATTGGCGGGCGTGTGGGGTATCGACAGTAACGGGCTGCGCGTGGAACCGAGCGGAACGCCGCCGTCGGTTCGCGAGTACGAGATCTGTCTCAAGTGTCATGGCGATTCAGCGAACAAGCAGCAGCCGGCGGGACCCTCTCCGCCGTACGCGAATCGCCAGGCCGCCCAGTTCAACAAACGGATGCAATTCGATCCGGCGAACCCTTCATTTCATCCGGTCGAGGCGCCGGGACGCAGCACGTCGGTTCCGAGCCTGATCGCACCGTGGTCGACGAGCAGCGTGATCTATTGCACCGACTGCCACGACAACGACAGCGGGCCGAAGGCGCCGACGCCGGGAAGCGGTCCCGCCGGACCACACGGATCGAACTACAAACACCTGCTCGTCGCGCGCTATGACATGGACGCCAGCATCAACGTCGAGTCGGCGGCCGCCTATGCGCTGTGCTACAAGTGCCACAGCCGCACGAGCATTCTTTCGGACGCCTCGTTCAAACAGCACAGTCGCCACCTCGTCATCGCAGCCGCTTCGTGCTCCGTCTGCCACGACTCGCACGGCATCAGCGCGACGCAGGGCACGACGACGAACAACAGTCGCCTGATCAACTTCGACAAACGAGTCGTGTCGCCGAACGCGAGCGGGCTGCTTCGCTTCGAGGTCACGGGAGCCGGCAGCGGTCGCTGCTATCTGAATTGTCATGGGATTGAACATAACCCTCTCAGCTACTGATCCGCGTTCGTCACGGCGGAAGGGATGGGACCACCGTCCCGCCGCTGACGTGCGCGTTTGTACGTTCGGGTCTTTCGCAGCTCCTCGTTCGCAGTCACACCCCCAGCGCTGCTCGGAACGCGCGAGGCTGCGCCAGTCGAGGTCATCGCACGGAACGGTACGTGGCTCGTCGGTCACATCCATCGATGTGTTGAGGACGACGAGCCGGGCACGACGGTCGCCGCATCGCAAAGGGCGGACTCGTCGTGCGGCGCCGGAAGACGCGCGAAAAGGTCCAGCGCGCGGACTGCACCATCGGCATTCACTGGACGCAGGCAACGCAGGGGGTGTGAGATGAAGCGTTTTCGATTAGCAGCCACATGGGTGGCGATGATAGGCCTTGCGGCCTGTCAGGGCCGGACGCCAACCGCGCCGAGCGGCGCAGTTGGCGGTCCGGCGAGTGTAGTTCTTAACGACGGGTCCGACTCGCTGACCGCACGACTGACGGCGTCGCCGTCGACGATCAGCGCAGGGCAGTCAGCGACGCTGACCTGGACCACGACCGACGCCGACGCTGTCTATCTGGATGGCGTCCAGGTGGCCAGGAGCGGATCGATGACCGTGTCTCCTACTGCGACGAAAACTTACACAGTCGTCGCAGTCAACGACATCCGTGTTTCGTCGAGCGCGACGATCACGGTAACCGGGAGCGGCGGTTCGAGCGGCGGCAGCGATGAGCACGTTGACGCACACCTCGTGGCGAGCCCGACGACGATCCAACCGGGACAGTCTTCGACGCTGACATGGACCACAGACGACGCGGACCATGCCTACTTGAATGGCGTTGAGGTGTCGCGGTACGGATCGAAGACCGTTTCTCCTGCCAGCACCACTACCTACACGCTGGTCGCAGTCAACGGAACCCTGAGGGACTCATCGAGCGTCACGGTGACGGTGTCGGGCACGGCGCCGCCGCCTCCACCGGTTGCCACGCCGACCGCGTTGTTGACGCCGCCGTCGGCGACGATTCAAAGCGGCCAGTCGGTCACGTTGACGTGGGCCACGACGAACGCGACGTCGGTGACGATGAATGGCAATGCCGTCGCCGCGAGCGGATCGCAGGCGTACTCGCCGACCGTGACGACGACTTACACGCTCGTGGCCAGCAACTCCGCCGGCTCGGTCACGGACACGACTACCGTGACCGTGAGCGCGGTGACGCCTCCGCCTTCGATGCCCACCGCAACGTTGACGCCGCCGTCGGCGACGATTACGAGCGGCCAGTCGGTGACGTTGACGTGGGCCACGACGAACGCGACGTCGGTGACGATGAACGGCGTCGCCGTTGCGGCGAACGGATCGCAGTCGTACTCGCCGACGGTCACGACGACCTACACCCTCGTGGCCAGCAACTCTGCGGGCTCTGTGACGGACACGACAACCGTAACGGTGAACGCTCCTGCGCCGCCGCCGGTTGCAATGCCCACCGCAACGTTGACGCCGCCGTCGGCGACGATTACGAGCGGCCAGTCGGTGACGTTGACGTGGTCCACGACGAACGCGACGTCTGTGACGATGAACGGCGTCGCCGTTGGCGCGAACGGATCGCAATCGTACTCGCCGACGGTCACGACGACCTACACGCTGGTGGCCAGCAACTCCGCGGGCTCGGTCACGGACACGACAACCGTGACGGTGAATGCGCCGATGCCCACCGCGCTGATCAACGCGATGCCGATGTCGATCCAGAGCGGCCAGACCTCGACGCTCCAGTGGTCCAGCTCGAACGCGACGACTGTGACGTTGAACGGGTCCGCCGTCAGCGCGAGCGGATCGCGAATGGTCTCGCCGACCGCTACGACGACGTATACGCTGGTCGCCAGCAACTCGAGCGGTTCGGTTCAGTCGGCGGTGACCGTGACCGTCACGGCTCCGGCGCCGGTGGGGCTCACCTACGTGACCGACATCAAGCCGATCATGGACAGCAACTGCATCATGTGTCATGGCGGCTCGCAGCCGACCGCCGGGCGTGATTTCTCGACATACGCCGGCGTCATGGCCGTCGTCACGCCGGGCGATCCCAACTCGCTCATGATTCAGATGACGAGGACCGGGGGAGCGATGCACTTCTACCTCAATCCGAACCCGGATGTAAGGGCGCAGACGATCTACGACTGGATCGTCACGTACGGCGCACCGCAGCAGTAAACCGTAGACGGAACGACATTGACCGACGCCCTCGGCAGCGACTGCCGGGGGCGTTCGTCAGTCGACACGACAAGGGGATGAAGAGGACATGTGCGGAAGCCGGTGATCCCGGCTTCCGTAGATGACGGCTTTACCGACGGCGACCGCAGCTACAACTTCGAGTCCTGCCGGCGCGCTCGTCCTCGTACGCGGTCGCGCCATCTCATTGCTGGCGTCGGCCCCGTACGCTTGATGTGCCACCACTCCTACGGCGTCAGCGCGACGCATAGCACCTCTCTGAACAAACCGCCGCGCAGGCAAAAAGTTCGACGAACTATTCGTGTCGCCCAGCGGACACTGGTTCGATTTCGACGGGAGCAGGAAGCGGTCGGTGCTACCGGAATTGTGATGTGATGAAACACCATCCTGGCAGCCGCTGACGCTCGATCGTTGCGAGCGCAAAATTCGGATCAAGCGAGAAATCGCCGCGTGCGCGCGTGTTCGTTCGTGTCCGTTACCGCGGTCGTCGATCGTCACAATTGCACGGCACGTCGGCGTGAAATCGTCCGTCACAGTCACATCGCCCACACACTTCGTCGCTTCGGATCGAAGGACGTCATCGCATCGTGCGTGCGTCGGTCCTCGAGCGGCAGGCACGCGCGAGCCCGTGACACGCGAAGTGACGATGCTGCACGCACTTCGCTCGTCGGTCGCATCAATCCACATGTGGAGACGACGGGCGGCATAACGGTTGCCCTATTCAAGCTCAACGCGTCTGCACGACCGCAAGTCCGCGTGAGAACTCCACCGCGCGGACTGCATGGTCGTCATTACTGGACGCGCCCAACCCGGAGGAGGTTGTGTGATGAAGCGTCTTGGATTAGCACTCGTGTCGATAGCGGCGCTCGGTCTGACGGCGTGTCAGGGCCATTCGCCAACCGGTCCGAGCGAGGCTCCTGCTGTCGCTGCCGTGAACGGCGTCCTGAACGATGACTCCGAGGACTCGTACGTGAAGGCGCGCCTGACGGCAAATCCGTCGACGATCAGCGCCGGACAGACGTCGACTCTGACGTGGACGAGCAGCAACGCGAGATACGTGTACCTCGATGGCGTTGCTGTGGCGAAGAGCGGATCGAAGAACGTCTCTCCCAGACAGACGAAAACCTACACGCTGGTTGCCGTCAATGGATCCCACCGCACCTCGTCGAGCGCCACGGTAAAGGTGTCGAGCGGCTCGGATGACGGCGAACGCGACGATGACGACGACCACACATCCACGCCGCCGCCAACGCCTACACCAACGCCTACACCAACGCCAACGCCAACGCTGCCGACGGCATCGTTGACGCCGGCATCGGCGACGATTCAAAACGGCCAGTCGATCACGTTGAATTGGACCACAACGGACGCAGTGTCGGTGACGATGAATGGCGTCGCGGTCGCCTTAAACGGATCGCGGACGTACTCACCAACTGTATCCACGACGTACACGCTCGTCGCCACCAACCCTGCCGGCTCGGCCACGGATACGTCGATCGTGACCGTGACGGCCACGCCCCCGCCGCCGGCGCCGATGCCGACCGCGCTGCTCATTGCGATGGGGACTTCGATCCAGAGCGGCCAGAGCACACAACTGCAGTGGTCCACGTCGAACGCGGCGACGATCACCCTCGACGGATCGCCCGTGAGCGCGAACGGATCGCGAACGGTCTTGCCGACCGCGACGACGACGTACACGCTCGTTGCCAGCAATGCGAGCGGGTCCGTCGAATCGGCGGTGACTGTCACGGTTACAGCAGCACCGACGCCCCCTGCGCCAGCGGCGCTGACCTACGTGAACGACATCAAGCCGATCATGGACAGCAACTGCATCATGTGTCACGGCGGCCCATCCCCGACCGCCGGACGTGACTTCTCGACGTACGCCGGCGTCATGACCGTCGTCACGCCGGGCGATCCCAATTCGCGCCTCATTCAGATGACGAGGACCGGCGGAGCGATGCACTTCTATCTCAATCCGAATCCGGATGTAAGGGCGCAGACGATCTACGACTGGATCGTCACGTATGGCGCGCCGGAGCAATAAGCGTCGAACGTGAGCAAGAAGACATTTGCGGAGGTCGGAGATTCCGGCCTCCGCAAACCTGTTCAATGTGGCGCGAGCCTTGAGGCGAGCCCGAATGTCGGGTTTCACAGACGAACCCGTCGGTTACAGCTTCGAGTCCTGCCGGGCGCGCCAGTTTTCGCGCTGCGAGTCGCGCGCCTTGCGCGTGTCGTGGAGAATCTCTTCCACCTGGAACTTCAGCCGCGCGATCAAGTCGGCGAGGAGGGCGACGGCGCCGAGCAGGACCGCCAGCAGTACGCCGCCCACGCTCACGATGATGAGCGAGGTATACGGCGCGGTCTCACCGGTTTTCAGCCAGTGCACGAACACGCCGCCGCCGATCGACACGGACGCGACGAGCGCGACAATGGACAGCGACCCGAAAAACTTCAGCGGGCTGTAGTCGCGGATGGCGCCGACGAGCACCGGCCCGGCGCGCAGCGCGTAATAGGAAAGGCTCGACGCGATGCGCGACTCGCCGATGGCGCGCTCCGCGCGGACGGGCAGCTCGACCTCGACGACGCGCTGGCCGAAGCGGCGCCACGCGAGCAGCGATTCGTGGATGTACTCGAAGTCGCTGTGCACGTCGACGCGCAGCGCCGCGTCGCGCGTGAACGCGCGGAAGCCGCACGACACGTCGGTGAACTCCTGGCCGGCCGTCAGGCTGATGATCTTGCACAGCAGCCAGTTGCCCGCGCGCTTGGTCCATGGCATCCGGCCGGTCAGCTTGCTGTTCGGACCGAAGCGCGTGCACAGCGCCACGTCGGCCTCGCCGGTGACGATTGGCGCGACGAGCAATCGAATGTCGGCCGGCGAGAATTGCCCGTCGGCGTCGATGCCGACGATGACGTCGGCACCGTCGGCGAGCGCCGACTGCACTCCCGACATGAACGCGCGGCCCGTCCCGAGATTGCGCGGGTGACGCACCACGCGCGCGCCATGACGCTCGGCGACCGCCGCCGTTCGATCCGTGGATCCGTCGTCGACGACGATCGTCTCGAGCTCGGTGACGCCGGGGATGTCGCGCGGAATCGCGTCCAGCAGGGCGCCGATCGTCGCGGCTTCGTTCAGCGCCGGCAGGTACACGACGAGCTTCACGGTCCGGTATATTAGCGCGCCCGATGCGTGCCATTCGAATCGAGGCCGAGACGCTGCGCGCCGCCGCGCTCGCCGCTCCGCGCGAATCGCGCGACGAGATGGCGGCGCCGTCGTACCTCCATCCGAACCCGCTCATCCGCTGGCTGTTCTGGAAGCGGTTGGACGCCGTCGCCGATTTCCTCTCCGAGCGCGGCGCGCGATATGCGTCGGGACTCGACTTCGGATGCGGCATCGGCGTGCAGCTGCCGACGCTGAGCGCGATGACCGATCTCGTGTACGCGACCGATCTGGTCCTGGCGCCGGGACGTCACGTCGCGTACCGCCTTGCCCTCGGGAACGTGACCTTCGTCGAAGCCGATCGTCTGTCGTCGCTCGCGCCGCTCGACTACATCGTCAGCACCGACGTGCTCGAGCACGTTGAGGATGTCGAAGCCGTGGTGCGCCGCTTCGGCGATGCGCTGAAGCCTGGCGGAACGCTCGTTGTCAGCGGCCCGACGGAAAGCGCGCTCTACAAGATCGGGCGCATGCTCGCCGGATTCGCCGGAAAGGGCGGCTATCACCGGACCGACATCTTCCGCGTTCACGAAACGATCACCCGCGATCGCGCCCACTTCGACGTCGTCGCTCATCGCGCGCTGCCGCTGACGCATATCGTCGAGGCGTTCCACATCTACGCGTACACGCGCATGTAGGTCGGACCGACGTGTCTACCCCGGTGCCGCGCGCCCGCCCGGGGCCGCGTGTTCGCCCTGGGCGCTGCGCGTCCCACGGGCGCCGACAGATGGGTCGGCCCCTACTTCGTCAAGTGCGATCGCGCGAGCGCGAGATTGTTGCGGGCGAGCGGGAAATCGGGACGCAGCGCCATCGCCCGCTCGCATGCGGCAACGGCCTGCGGATAGCGCTGCATCGCATTTTCCGCGGCACAGATGTTGTTGTACGCCTCCGCATAGTCGGGCCGCAGGCTCAGCGCCTTCTCGCTCGCGTCGATGCACTCCTGGTATCGCCCGAGGCGGTACGCCGTGAGGCTGATTTCGATCCATCGCTCGGGCGTGTCCGCCGTCGTTGCCGCCGCCGCTGGGGCGTGAGGCTGCCGTGGGCGCGACTGCAGCTCCGCCAGAAGCTGCTGCGCCTCGGCATGGCCAGGGCTCAACTCGAGCGCGCGACGCGCGAAGGCGATCGCTTCGTCGACGCGGCCGACCGAGCCGAGCCAGCGCGCGTAGTAGTAATAGCTGACGGGATTGCCCGGGTCGTACTGCTGCGCCGCACGAAAGTGGCGCTCGGCTTCGGCGGCGTCTCCGAGGGCGCCTTTCAGCACGCCGATGTTCACGTGCAGGTACGCATACTGTGGCGCGTACTGGAGCGCGCGGGTGAAGTACTGATCCGCGACGTCGTACCGCCCTTTTGCCATCTGGATGACGCCGTACGTCATCAATCCGCGGCCGTTCTGCGGACTCTTCTCGGTCACGTCGAGCCACAGCGACTCTTCGGTGCGCCAGACGATGTTTCGTCGATGCGTGCCATACGCGTGCGCCGCCAGGACGACGAGGCACACCGTCATCAGAATGGCGGCCGGCTTCAACCGAACTCCTGCGACCGCGACGACTGTATCCTTCCGATTGAACGCGGCCAGCGCGATCGCCCACGAGGCGGCGAGCGTCAGTCCGACGAACGGAAAGAACACGCGATGATCGTTCATCACCTCCGCAAACGGCACGATGCTCGACGTCGGCACCAAGGCGCCGAGGAACCAGAAGATGCCAAAGGCAATCGGACGCGTCTCGCGCCGGCGCCAGGCCGTGACCCCGAGCCACAGCAGCGCGCCGACGAACACGAGGCCGATGACGACGCGATCGTCGAATGGATTGGCGAACGGCGACCAGTCGGTGTCGGCGCTCAGATTGACCGGCAGGACGAACGTATAGACGTAGTGCAGGATGACGAACGGCTGCGTCCAGAGATAGGCCCATCGCGACGCGCCGCCCGGCGTAAACGTGGTCGCCAGCCGCAGGCCGCCGACGAGGATCGCCATGCACGCGACGAGCACCGGCCACGTGTCGGCGACGAGCCTGGCGATATTTCGAGGCTGGAACAGCTCGCCGACGGTCAGCTCGCGCTCGAACAGCGCGACGTACAGCATGATGAGCGGCGCCGCGATGACGCCCTGTTCCTTGGCGCACACCGCGAGGCCGGCGGGAATCGCGTACAAGCCACACCGGCGCGCGACGCCCTTGCTCGTGAACATCAGCAGCGAGACGACGACGCCCAGCGTCGAAAGAATTTCCGACCGCGCGATGATGTAATTCACCGTCTCGGCGTTCGCCGCGTGCAGCGCGTACCACGTGGCAGCGAACAGCGCAATCCACCGGTTCCAGGCGTGTGGACGCGCGCGATCCATCAGCCGCCGGTAGAGCACCAGCATCGCGGCGCACTGCAGCGCGAACAGCGCGAAGCTGGTCGCATGAAACGCCCGCGGGTCGAGGCCGCCGGCCATCCAGTAATCCAGCGCGAGCGTCGTCGTCAGCAGCGGGCGGTAGCTCTGGTTCGCCGGCAGCGAGCTGAACGTCTTCGGATCGACGAAGAAGCGCGGGATGTTGTGAACGTCGCGGATGAAGTGGTTGTTGCGGATCGTGTGGTCGTCGTCGAAATGGAAGTCGTTGTGAAAGTGGTTCGCGTACGCGGCGACGAGCGCCGCGAGCGCCAGACCGCACGCGACCGCGTACGCCCGTCTGCTCATCGCCAGCTGTTCGGCAGGTTTCGATCGATTTCGATGTCCGACCGCCGGCTCGGCTCGCGCGGCCCGACGCGCCGCGCCCAATCGGCCATCCGCTGCAGCCCGTCCGGCAGCGACCATTTCGCCTTGTAGCCGAACACGCGCGCGACCTTGGAATGATCGGCAACGGCGTGCAGCACTTCCTTCCGCGCCTCGACGTGGTCGATCGCCGGCGGCTTTCCCATCGCCCGGGCAACCATGACCGCCAGCTCGTTGACGCTCGTCGCTTCGTCGGCGCCGATGTTGAAGACGTCGTCGTAGGCGGCAGGCACGTCGATCGCGCGCGCAATCAGCGGAGCCACGTCGCCAATGTAGCTGAAGCCGCGCGACTGCATCCCGTCGCCGAAAATCGTCATCCGTTCGCCGCGCATCAGCTGATTCATGAAGATGCCGATGACGTTGCGATAACGGTCGCCGAGGTGCTGTCGCTCGCCGTAGACGTTGTGCGGCCGGAAGATGACGTAGCGCAGCCCGAACATGCGCCGCGCCGCACGCAGATCGAGCTCGACCGCGAATTTCGCGACGCCGTACGGATCCTCGGGCTCCGGCGTGAGCCCTTCGTGCATCGGTGCCTGGCCGGCGCCGTACACCGCGATCGAGCTGGTGAAGACGAAGCACGCCACTTCCGCTTTCACCGCCTCGTTCAGGACGTTCATCGAGCCGACGACGTTGTTGGTGTAGTTGAACCGGCGAATGAAATGGCTGAGACCTTCGGCTGCGTAGGCGGCCAGGTGGAAGACGTGCGTGATGCGATGCTCCGCGAAGATCCGCGGAACGAGCGTGGCGTCGGCGGCCGATCCTTCGTAGAAGATCGTGCCCTTCGGCAGATTATCGGTAAATCCTCCGGAAAGATCGTCGAGCCCGACGACTTCGTTTCCGCGTCCGAGAAGGTGCTCGACGACGTGCGATCCAATGAAGCCGGCGGCGCCGGTCACGAGGATGGCCATCAGCGCGTATCGGGCTTATCCGCCGGCGCGCCCGTGGCGTAACAGCGCGAACTGTTTCTGCCGCATCGATCGCTCGCGTACGTGCGAGAAGGGCGCGGCGCCAGTCATCCAGCGCGCCACCTGCCACAGGGTCGCCGTCGTCAGCCGTCCGACCATGATCGAGTAGTAGAGCGCGGCCGGAAGCGAGCCGTGATGTTTGCGGAAGTAAGAGAGATGGCTGCGAAAGTGGACGAAGGTCTTGTCCTTCATGAACGGCCGCGCGGCGGCGCCGAGGTGGATCATCGATGCGCCCGGCCAGAACCGAACCTTCCATCCCGCCGTCCATGCGCGACGGCACCAGTCGATGTCCTCGTCGTAAATGAAGAACCGCTC
>Ga0066709_100000662_pt1 | contig 19684 bp, 17 predicted proteins | sample GraSoiAngelo_158_FD_79665 | JGI IMG/M metagenome (GOLD analysis project Ga0066709, IMG submission 79665) | Grasslands soil microbial communities from the Angelo Coastal Reserve, California, USA - 14_1009_16_30cm | ecosystem: Environmental > Terrestrial > Soil > Grasslands | place: USA...
CGCGTGGAAAGTAGTTGTCGAGCAGAAGCGCTAGCTTCTTCCGCGTCTTGGGCGGGAAGGCCGCGGGGTTGGTGATCACCGCGTTCTTGAGCAAGCTCGGGCACTCGCATTTGCGCGCAGGCGCAATCGCCGGGATCACCCGGCGCAAGACGTCCTTGGCCGTCGCGACGTTCTTCAGGAGGCTCTGGACGACGGCCTCGACCGACACGGCCTCGTGCGTCTCGTGCCAGACGTCATAGTCCGTCGCGAGCGCGAGCGTCGCGTAGCAGAGCTCCGCTTCGCGCGCGAGCTTCGCCTCGGGCATGTTGGTCATCCCGATCACGTCCACGCCCCAGCTTCGATAGACGCGCGACTCGGCCCGGGTCGAGAACTGCGGGCCTTCGATGCAGATGTAGGTCCCGCCGCGGTGCACGGTCGCGCTCGTCTCCTGCGCCGCTGTCGCGAGCGCGGCCGCGAGGTCGGCGCACACCGGCTCGGCCATGCCCACGTGGGCGACGATGCCGTCGCCGAAGAAGGATGAGACGCGCCGCCTGGTCGTGTCGAAGAACTGGTCGGGGATGACCAGGTCGAGCGGTCGGATCGCCTCCTTCATGCTGCCGACCGCCGAGATCGAGATGACCCACTGAGCGCCGAGGAACCGGAACCCCCAGATGTTGGCGCGGAAGTTCAGCTCGCTCGGCGTCACCCGATGGCCACGGCCGTGGCGCGGGAGGAAGATCACCCTTCGGCCGGCGAAACGACCGACGCAGTACGCGTCGGACGGCGCGCCGAACGGCGTCTGGACCTTCTGCCACTTGACGTCGGTCAGCCCCTCGAGCTCGTACAGGCCGCTGCCGCCGATGACACCGATCGCGGGCTCGCTCGCGAGCGCTTTCATCGGTCGTTCGCCCCGGTGGCGTCGAGCTCGCCGAGCACGCGATCTCCCTGCACCGCGCTGACCCGGGCTCTCGCGAGCGTTCGCATGAGCGACGGCGGGCCGGAGAAGACGATCTCGACGTAGTTGCCGGTGAGCCCGACGAGCCGGCCCGAGGCCCGGTCGAGCGTTTCCAGCACCAAGACCTCTTCGACTCGGCCGATCAGGCTCCGCCGGAACTCGTCACTCTTCGCCCGGCCGAGCTCACGGAGAACCCGGCTGCGGTGGGTGATCGTGCGCGAGTCCAGCTGATCCGCGAGCCTCGTGGCCTCGGTGCCCTTGCGCGTCGAGTACGGGAAGACGTGCAGGTAGGAGAACGGCAGCTCCCGGACGCAGGCGACCGTCTCGGCGAAGTCGTCGTCGGCCTCGCCCGGGAAGCCGGCGATGACGTCAGCGCCCAGGCCGAGCCGCGGTCGCGCGGCCGAAAGACGCTCGACGAGGGCTCGGTACATCCGCGCGCTGTACGGGCGCCGCATCGATCTCAAGATTCGGTCGCTGCCGCTCTGCAGCGGGATGTGGAAGTGCGGCGCGACGACCGGCGAGGCCGTGACGATCTCGAGCAGCTCTGGCGTGAAATAGGCCGGGAGCAGCGACGAAAGCCTCGCCCAGCGGAGGCCCGGAGTCTCGACCAGCGCTCGCACGAGGGCCGCCAGCGTCGTGCGGGGCACGAGGTCGGCGCCGTAGTGTCCCAGGTCCACGCCGGTCAGCACGAGCTCCGGGTGTCCGGCTTCGACGAGAAGACGCGCCTGGTCGAGGACGATCTTCGGATCGAGGCTGCGGCTGGCGCCGCGCGCCCGCGGCACGATGCAGAACGCGCACCGGTGCTGGCAGCCGTCCTGGACCTTCAAGAACGCGCGCGACCGGCCGTTGAGGCGCGCGGTGGGCGCCACCTCGAGCGTGCGCGCCTGCGCGATGTCGGAGACGTAGACCCGGTCGGCCACGACCCGGTCGAGCAAATCGGGGAGTCGATGCTTGTCGCCGTTGCCGACCACGAGGTCGACGTCCCCCATGCCGGCCACCTCACCCGGGCTCGTCTGCGCCCAGCAGCCGGTGACGACCAGGGTCGCCCGGGGGCTCACCCGCGCGGCGCGACGGATGGTCTGCCGGTCGGAGAGCTCGGCGCGAGCCGTGACCGAGCACGTGTTGACGACGACCACGTCCGCGGGCTCGTTGAAGTCCACGGTGCGGAAGCCGCGGGCCTCGAGCAAGGTCTGGATCTGCTGCGTGTCGACCTGGTTGAGCCGGCATCCAAGGGTGGCGAACGACACGGTCCGGGCGGCGCTCAAATCAGCTGGCACTGGTGCTCGCCACCGCCGACGGCTCCCGGAGCTGGCCGCAGGCCGCTCCGATGTCCTCCCCCTTGCTCCACCGCACCGTCGTCGTGACCCCGGCGTCGAGCAGGACCGATTGAAACGCGAGGATCCGAGCGAGCGGCGGCCGCCGGAACCGCGCCCCCTCCCAGTCGTTGAAGGGGATCAGGTTGACCTTGGCCTTGACGCCGCGGAGCAGGCGCACCAGGCGCTGCGCATCGTCGACCGTGTCGTTGACGTCCTCGAGCATGACGTACTCGAAGAACACCCGTTGGCGAGAGCCCAGCGGGTATCGCTTGACGGCGGCCATCAGCGCCGCGAGATCGAAGGACCGGTTCACCGGCATGAGCCGCGTGCGCACCTCGTCGGTGGTGGCGTGGAGCGAGATCGCCAGGTTGACCTTGAGGTCCTCACGGCCCAGCTTCTCGATGCCGGGGACGAGCCCGACGGTCGACACGGTGATGCGGCGCGGCGAATACGCGACACCGAGTTTCGCATCCGTGAGAATCCGGAGCGCCGTCACCACCGCCGCATAGTTCGCAAGCGGCTCGCCCATCCCCATGAACACGATGTGCGTGACGCGCCGGCTTTCCTTTTCGAGCAGCCGGTTGGCCGCGAGGATCTGACCGACGATCTCGCCCGCGGTCAGATTGCGCTCGAGCCCCATCACGCCTGTCAGGCAGAAGCCGCACGCGAAGCCGCAGCCGACCTGCGTGGACACGCAGAGCGTGATCCGCTCGTCGTCCGGCATCAGCACCGAGCTGATCCGGCTGCCGCCGTTCAGGACGAAGACGAGCTTGCGGCTGCCGTCCGCCGAGGGCATCTCCCGCTCGGGCTCGGCGACCTCGACCACGGCCCGCTCGGCGAGCGCCTGGCGGAAGTCCTTCGGCAGGTCGGTCATGGCCTCGAGGTCGAAGACCGCTTTGCGGTACATCCACGTCGCGAGCTGGCGGCCGCGATAGCGCGATGCGCCGAGCTCGACCGCGAGATCCTCGAGCTCCGACGCCAAGAGCCCCACGAGGTTTGCGCGCGACATGAGGTGGAGGATATCACGGCCATCGCGACCGAGCTTTTGCCGCGGGCGTGTGCAAATGTTTTCCACCAGCGCTGCGACGGAGTCGTGGATAACCGTGTGGGCGACGGGTTGGCGCGAGCGGCTTTTCAGCCGCTTAGACCACTTCGCTCATTCGATGAGCACCTCGGACCCCGAGAACAGCGCGTCGATCTGTCGGGGGAGACCGAAGAGACGCAGCCGGTCGCCGGCGCGCAGGACCGTGTCGGCGGTCGGATCCGCCACCGTCTCACCCGTCGCGCGCGTGACGGCGACGACGGTCACCCCGAAGCGCTCGCGTATGCGCACCTCGCCCAGAGACTGGTCCACGAGGTGGCCACCTCTCAGGCTGATTTCGCGGAGCTGGGGCAGCCCCGTCTCAGCGTCCTCCGCCTCTGCCTTCGCTCGCTCCACCGCGCCCCGAAAGCGATTGAGATAGGCCAGGACCCGGTCTCGCGGCAGCGACAGCCGCTCGAGCGCGTGGCGAATGAGGGTCGAGGCCGCCTCCTCCTCCGGCTGGATCACCTCGGCGGCGCCGGCTTCCATGAGCCGGGCGCGCCAGGCGAGATCGTGCACGCGCGCCAGGATCTGGACCGTGGGATTGAATCCGCGGACCAGGCGCACGACCTGCCGGGCGCGGTCGTTCTCGGGGATCGCGAGGATGACGAGCGCGGCCTGATCGGCCTGAGCGGCGGCCAGGATGACCCGCTGCGCGGCGTCGCCGAACACGGCGGGCACGTTGCGGGCCCGCAGGCTCTTGACGATGTCCGGATCGGTCTCGATGGCGACGTAAGGCACGGCGAATGTCTCGAGCGCCTCGCCGATCGCGCTTCCCACGCGCCCGAAGCCACACACGACGACGTGGCCTTCCATCGCTCGCGCCGACGGAAGACCCAGCGCCGGGGCCCGGCGCGCGTCCAGCCGCGCCGGGCCGATCCAGCGCGGGACCATCCGAACGAGCACCGCGTTGATCAAGATCGTCACCAGCGACGCGGACAGGGTGGCGCTGTAGACGTCATCGCCGACGTGGCCGGCCTGGCGCGCCACCTGGACCAGGATGAACGAGAACTCTCCGATCTGCGCGAGCCCCACGCCGACGAGCAGCGCCGTCGACAGCGGCTGCCGGAAGAGGAGACACACAACGGTCCAGATCGCCCACTGCCCGATGACGACCAGCCCGACCAGGACCCCGAGCAGGGCCAGGTTGTCGACGACCACGCGCAGGTCGATGAGAACGCCGATGGTCACGAAGAAGAGCGCGACGAACGCGTCGCGAAGCGACAGGAGACGGGCCAGCATCTCGTGCGCGTAGTCCGACTGGTTGATGAGGAGCCCCGCGAGGAACGCGCCGAGCGCCAGGGACAGGCCGACCGCCTGCGTGAGCGCGGCCGCTCCGAGGCCCACCGCGAGCGTCACGAGGAGCAGAAGCTCGTCGTTGCGCGTCTTCGCCACGTACGCCAGAACTCGCGGGAGGGTACGCGAGGCGAGATAGAAGAACGGCGCCAGGATCGCCGCCGCGGTCAGCAGCGCCTTTCCGACGGCCAGGACCCGGTCGCCCTGGAGCGCCCCCAGCGCCGGGATCAGGATGATCAGGACGACCGCCGCCAGGTCCTCGACGAGCGTGATGCCGATCATGATCCGGCCGTGACGGCTGTGGAGCTCACCGCGGTCGAGCAGCAAGCGCGCCAGCACCATGGTGCTGGCGGGAGACACGACCATGCCGATGACCGCGCCCGCCACCGGGCTCCAGCCGAGCACGCTCCCGACGGCAACCCCCATGGCCGTCGACAGCACGATGCCGAGCGGCCCGCCGACGAGCGCGACCCACTTCACGCCCATCAGGTCCTTGAGCGAGAACTCGATCCCGAGCGAGAACATGAGCAGGACGACGCCGATCTCCGCGAACAGCTCGAACGTGTGGATGTCGGAGACCGAAGGCCCGGGTGTCAGCGGGCTGATGAGAAGCCCGCCGAGGACGTAGCCGAGAATCAGCGGCTGCCGGGTCAGCCAGGCGAGCGATCCGCCGAGAATTGCCGCCACGAAGACGTAGGCAAGATCCCTGAAGAGGATGGGATCGGCGTTCACGTCGAGCTCACCGCCAGATAGAGATCGAGCAGATTCGTCCGGGTCGGGCCGGACACGATCAAGTCGGCGCTCGCCCGCAGAAATCCATACGCGTCGTTCTCGGCGAGCGCCCGGCCCGCATCGGCGCCGGCGGCGGCGGCGCGCTGCACGCTCCCGGCGTCGACGATCGCGCCCGTCGCGTCGGTCGGGCCGTCGGTGCCGTCGGTGCCGGCCGCGAGAATGGTGAGGCGGTCGGTCGGTTGCAGCTCGAGCGCGGCCGCCAGCGCGAACTCCTGGCAGCGACCGCCCTTCCCCGGTCCTCTCACGGTCACGGTCGTCTCGCCGCCCGCGATGAGGCAAGCCGGCGGCGTGAGCCGCCGCGCACGCGCGACGAACTCGCGCGCGACGGTGCGGGCCTCGCCCTGGAGCTCGCGCGTCGCCAGGTCGGCCTGAAAACCGAGCCGCCGGGCCGTCGCGACCGCCGCGTCGGTGACGAGCGCGTTGTTCCCGATGACGACGTTCCTGACGCGATCGAAGAGCGGGTCGCCGGGCTTGGGCGTCTCCGGGATCTGGCCCGCGCGCCCGGCCTCGAGGCGCCGGGCGATCGACGCCGGCACGCGCCCGGAAAGTCCCCGCCGCGCCAGCACCTCGAGCGCGTCGCCGAAGGTGGTCGGATCCGGCGCCGTCGGGCCCGAGGCGATCACGTCGAGAGGATCGCCGATCACGTCCGAAAGCGCGAGCGTGAGCACCCGGGCTGGCCAGGCCGCGCGGGCGAGCTGGCCGCCCTTGAAGAGCGACAGGTGCTTGCGGACGGCGTTGAGCTCGCCGATGGTCGCGCCGGAGGCCAGCAGGAGCCGCGTGAGCTCCTGCTTCTCGGCGAACGTGATGGGCGGCGCGGGCGCCGGCGTCAGCGCCGAGCCGCCGCCGGAGACGAGAAGCAGGATGAGATCGTCCGCGCCGGCGCCGCGAGCGACCTCGAGAAGCCGCGCCGAGGCGGCCAGCCCGCGCGTGTCGGGCACGGGATGCCCGGCTTCGGCGATCTCGATGCGCCGCAGGCGCGCGCCGTATCCGTCCTTCACGACCACGAAGCCGCCGGCGACGTGATCGCCCAGGACCTCCTCGGCGGCCGCAGCCATGGCGCCGCTCGCCTTGCCGGAGCCCAGGAGGAAGACGCGGGCGGGTTGGCGATCGAGGCGGAGGTGAGCGCGGACGAGCGGCGCCACGTCGCCCGCCGCCAGCGCCGCTTCCCATATGGCGCGGACGGCGTCGCGCGCGGTCACGAGCCGAGCTTGAGGAGGCGCTCCCCCGCGTCCCGAAGCATGTCGTCCGTCTTCGGAAAGCAGAACCGGATCTTCGTGCGGCCGAGCTCGGGGTGGGCGTAGAAGGACGAGCCCGGTACCGTCGCGACCCCGACGTGCTTGATGAGCCACATCGCGAAGGCGGTGTCGTCCGGGACGTCGTACCGCTTCATGAAATGGGCGACGTCCGTCAGGATGTAGTAGGCGCCCCGTGGCTTCCACGCCACGAACCCGGCTTTCTCGATGTAGCCCCAGAGCAGATCGCGGCGCGCCTGGTAGGCCTCCCGCAGCTTGACGTAGTAGGAATCGGGCAACTGGAGCGCGGTGACGGCGGCCTCCTGCAAGGGATGCGGCGCGCCGACGGTCACGAAGTCATGAGCCCGGCGGATACCGATCGCGAGCTCGGCCGGGGCGATCGCATAGCCGACCCGCCAGCCCGTCACCGAGTACGACTTCGAGATGCCGGAGATCGTGATCGTGCGATCGGCCATGCCCGGCAAGGTGGCGATGGGCGTGTGGCCGAGGCCGTCGTAGACGATGTGCTCGTAGATCTCGTCCGTGATCGCGAGCAGGTCGTGCTCCAGGCAGAGGTCGGCGATGATCTGGAGCTCCTCCCGCGAGAACACCTTGCCGGTCGGATTGTTCGGGCTGTTGAAGATGATGGCGCGCGTGCGCGGCGTCACCGCCCGGCGCAGTCGGTCCGGATCGAACGTGAAGTCGGGCGGCTCGAGCGGCACGAACGTCGGCTGGGCGCCCGAGATGATGCAGCCCGGTCCGTAGTTCTCGTAGAACGGCTCGAAGATGATGACCTCGTCGCCCGGATTCAGCACGGCGAGCAGGGTCGACAGCATGGTCTCGGTCGAGCCGCAGCAGATCGTCACGTGGCGATCGGGCTCGACGTCCAGCCGATAGAGCGTGTGATACTTCTCGGCGATCGCCTTCCGGAGACTGGGCGTTCCCCAGGTGATCGCGTATTGATGGAAGTCGCCGTCGATCGCGCGGTGCGCCGCCTCGATCAGCTCGGGCGGCGGCGGGAAGTTGGGCATGCCCTGGGCCAGGTTCACACCGCCGAGCTGGTCGACGACCCGGGTCATCTCGCGGATGACCGACTCGGTGAAGCCTTGAACGCGGCGGGAGATCTGCACTACGGAACGATGACGTCACGCTCGATCGGATCGACCTGAACGCCCTTGTCCTTGAGCCACTTCACCCCGCGCTCGAGCGCGCGCTCGTCGCCTTCGAGCTCGAGCGCGATCCACCCGTGGTCGGCCTTGACGTCGGCGCGACGGATGTTGATCACGATGTCGAAGTCCTTCACGAGCCGGTACACGATCGGCTCCTGGATGAGCGCGGGCGGGAAGGTCAGGCGGACTCGCAGGCGGGCCATCGTGAGCACCGAGCGAGCTATCCTCCCGCGATCGCGGGAACGATCGACACTTCGTCGCCATCCTTCAGGGCCGTCTTCTTGGCCTGGAGGAATCGGATGTCCTCCTGGTTGACGTAGATATTGATGAAGCGCCGCAGCTCCCCCGCCTCGTCGAGCAGGCGCTCTCTGAGGCCCGGGAACTGCCGCTCGAGATCCCCGATGAGGCTGTCGACCGTATCGCCCTTGGCCTGGATCTCGGCGCTGCCCTTCGTGAGGGCGCGCAATGGCGTGGGAATCCGTACGAGCACCGGCATCGTTTCCTCCTACGACGTTTGGGACTTGAGATCGGCCAGCGCGCGGTCGAAGGCTGACAGCGACGGCTTGATCTTCACGTGCGCATCCAGACGATCCTGCAGCGAGTCCGGCGTCTTCAGGCCGTTGCCCGTGATGCAGATCACGATCGACTCGTCACGCGGGATGACGCCGCGCTCGATCAGCTTCTTGGCCGCGGCCACGGTCACCCCGCCGGCGGTCTCGGTGAAGATCCCCTCGGTCCGCGCCAGGAGCAGCATCCCCTCGACGATCTCCTCGTCGGTGGCGTGCTCGCCGGAGCCGCCCGATTCCTTGGCGACCTTGTAGGCGTAGTAGCCGTCGGCCGGGTTGCCGATCGCCAGCGACTTCGCGATCGTGTTGGGGCGCACCGGCACCAGCACGTCGGTGTCGTTCTTGATCATGGTGACGATCGGCCCGCAGCCGAGCGCCTGCGCCGCGTGCATCTTCGTGCCGAGCCCGCCGTCGATGAGACCGAGGGTCTTCAGCTCCTTGATCGCCTTCCAGATCTTCGTGATCAGCGATCCGCCGGCGCACGGGACGATGATATGTCCGGGCGTCCGCCAGCCGAGCTGCTCGACGATCTCGAACCCGTAGCTCTTCGACCCTTCAGAATAGTAAGGTCGAAAATTTACATTTACAAAGGCCCATCTGTATTTGTCCGCGATCTCCGAGCAGAGCCGGTTCACCTCGTCGTAGGTGCCGTGGACCGCGACCAGGGTCGGGTTGTAGACGAGCGTCGCGAGCACCTTGCCCTGCTCCAGGTCGGCCGGGATGAAGATGTACGACTTGAGCCGGCCCTCCGCGGCGTGGGCGGCGACGGAGTTGGCCAGGTTGCCGGTCGACGCGCAGGCCACCGTGTCGAAGCCGAACTCACGCGCCTTCGTCACCGCGACCGCGACCACGCGATCCTTGAACGACCACGTCGGATGGCAGACCGAGTCGTTCTTCACCCAGATCTCACGGCAGCCGAGCTCGTCGGCGAGGTTCTGCGCGCGGATCAGCGGCGTGAAGCCCACGTGGTGGCCGACGGCGACGTCCCCGTCGATCGGCAACAGCTCCTTGTAGCGCCACATGCTCGGCGGCCCGGCCGCGATCGACTCGCGGGTGACGACGCCCTTCAGCGCGTCGTACCGATAGTCGACCTCGAGGGGGCCGAAACAGAACTCGCACACATGAAGGGGCGCCGCCTGGTAGTGGCGGCCGCACTCGCGGCAGCGCAGACCGTTCAGCTTTTCCATTTCGAGTCTCCATCGGTAGGGGAATTGAGCCCCGAGTTTTGCTGCACCGACAGCAAGACGTTTGCATCACTTAACACTCAACTTCGCGTCATGTCAATTGAAGTATGATCCGGACCCGTGGCTCGCGACTCGCTTTTTCCCCTCGCGCTGCTGGGGTTTTACGGCCTCGCGTTCGGCATCGCGGCGTTCGGCGCTGGGCCGCCGGCCTTCGACGACCATCCCGGTCAGCTCTATCGTCTCTGGCACGTGCTCACGCGCGGGCCGGCGCCGTGGGCGTGGAATCCAGACTGGTGGGCGGGATATCCGGAACTGCAGTTCTATCCGCCGGGCTTCGCGTACCTGGGCGCGCTCCTGCAGCGCGCCTCCGTCAACTCGCTGTCGGTCGCGACCGCCTATCAGGCGATCGTCTGGATCGCCTACCTGGCGCCCGGGCTGACCACGTTCCTGGCGCTCGCGCGCGTGCTGCGGAGCGGCTGGCTCGCGCTGCCCGGCGCGTTCGTGGCGCTGACCCTCTCGGCCGGCATCAGCAGCGGCGTCGAGGGCGGCGTGCACGTCGGGATGCTGGGCGCGCGGCTCGCGTGGGCGCTCATCCCGCTGCTGCTCCTGGTGCTCGTTCCGTGGATCGAGCACGGCGGCCGGCCCGCGCGGGCCGCCGCGCTCGTCGTCGCGGCGATCGTGCTGACTCATCCCGCGGCGCTGCCGACCGCGGCCACCTTGATCGTGGTCGGCGCGCTCGTGCGGCCGCCGCGACGCACGCGGCTCGCCGGGGCGCTGCTGATCTTGATTCTCGCCGCGGCGCTGACGGCGTTCTGGACCTTGCCGCTGCTTCTCCGGATCGAGAACACCCGCGCGCTCGCCTGGGGCGAGGCGCCCGCGATCGGCGGCTTCGGCGTGGCGCTGGCCTTCCTGGCTCTGCTCGGCCTCGCGCGAGCCCGAGCCGCCGGGACGGCGGGGCTCGCGGTCGCGCTCTTTCCGTGGGCGATGGCGTGCGTCGTCGTCGCCGACCGGCTCGCCCTCGAGCCGCTCGGCATCCACTGGCTCCCGGCGAACCGCGTCGTGGACGGCGCCTGGATCGCGTTCATCCTCGCAGCGTCTCTCGGCTGGTCTGGAGCGCGCCGCATCCCGGCGCCGAGCGTTCCAGAGGGCGACGCGCAGCCCCGCCCGCGCGTGTCTCGCCGGGAGCTCCTGACGGGTCTCGCCGGGGTGATCCTGGCCCTCGCCGTCTCCTGGCCGGGCCAGCGGACGCTCACGCTCTGGCCCCGAGCGGCCGACTGGCCCTCGCTCGCGTCGATCGAGCGCGGTCTCCGGCTCCCCGACCTCTGGGCGGCGCTCCGCGACGCGCCGGCGGGACGTGTCCTGTTCGTGAGGTCGGCGGTGCCGCTCGTCTATGGATCTCAGGGACATCGGGAATGGTATCGACCTCACACGCACGTGACGGCCCTGGCCCCCGTGTTCTCGAGCCGGGCGATCGTCAACGGCACATTCACACATCCCTCGCCGATCGCGGCGCTGACGTACCGGGGCGACGCGGGACCGGGGGCGATCTCTCGGCTGGTCGAGCAGCTCGACGGAGTCTCGCTCTTCGGTCGCCCGCTGGACGCGCTCGATCCCGAGACCTTCGCGCGCTACGCGGAAACGCTCGGCATCAGCGTCGTGGTCGCGATCGACGAGGATGCGGTTCGCCTGAGCTTCCTCGAAGGCAGTCGCGCCTTCGCGCGACGCGCATCGCCGGCGCCGTTCCTGATCTACCTGCGCCGAGACGCGGTGGCGCTGCCACGTGCCGTCGGTTCCGGCCGCTGGACGGTCACCTTGGCGGGCGGTCGCGACGCCTGGGTGTCGACGCGGACCGCGTACTACCCCCTCTGGCGAGCGCGAGTCGACGGCGCGCCCATCGAGACCCGACGGGGAAGCGACGGCGACCTCGAGGTGAAGCTGGACCCGGGCGGCCACGCCCGCGTGGTCGACCTCGACTATCGCCCGGGGGCTCCGGAGATCTGCGGGCTCGTGGTGACCGCGGGCGGTGTCGTCGGGCTCGTCGCCTTCCGGCGACGCGCGAAGGCGGCGTGAGCGCGCGGCGCGTGGACACTCAATCCGGCCTTCTGCTGATCGCCGCCGGGCTCGCGGGCGGCATCGTCACCGCGATGGTCGGCGGCGCCTCGCTGATCACCTTCCCCGCGCTGCTCGCGGCCGGCCTGCCGGCGATCACCGCCAACGCCTCGAACACGGTGGCGCTGACTCCGAGCAACGTCGTCGCGGGCCTCGCCGATCTGGAGCGGATGCCGCGCTGGGATCGCTCCTTCATGAGCCTGGCCCTGATCTCTGTCCTCGGGAGCGCGGCGGGCGCGGCGCTCTTGCTGGCGACGCCGGAGAGGGCATTCACCGCCGTCGTGCCGTTGCTCATCGGCTTCGCGACCATTCTCTTCGCGCTGTCGGGCCGGATCAGGCTCTGGCTCGTGTCGCGCGCTGCCGGCGGCGAGCCCTCGACGGGCTGGAGCAGCTGCTTGTTCGCTCCGGTGGCGGTCTACGGCGGCTACTTCGGCGCGGGGATGAGCGTGATGATCCTGGCGATCGTGTCCGTCAGCCGCGCCGACGAGTTTCGCACGGCCAATGTGATCAAGAATCTGCTGTCGGGACTCACGAGCTTCGTGGCGGTCGTCGTGTTCGTCTTCCAGGGGATGGTCGTCTGGCCGCCCACGCTGGCCGTGATGGCCGGCGCCACGATCGGGGGATTTCTCGGCGGCCGGCTGGCGCGCGTTCTTCCGCCCGAGGTGATGCGCTGGATCGTCATCGCAGTGGGCGCTGTGCTGACGGCGGTCTACGCCAGGCGCTACTGGCTCTCCTGACGCCGACGACCGGCCGGCGGCTCAGACCATCGGGTCGTAGTTGAAGTACTGTCCCGAGGTGACGTGCGGCACCAGGTGGTGCTGGAGCGTGCCCGGGAATATCTCGGCGAAGCTCTCGGGCGTCCAGCCCTCGGAGTTGTGCACCCGCATGATCGGGCGCTCGTGGCCAAACAGCATGATCTCCTTGCCGCGCACGCCGAAGACCTGACCGGTGACGTCGCGGGCCGCGTCGCTCGCCAGGAAGACCGCGACCGGCGCGATGTGGGCGGGCGAGAGCTTCTTGATCTTCTCCACCCGCGCCTTCTGCGCCTCGGTCTCGGTCGGGATCGTGCCGATCATCCGCGTCCACGCGAAGGGCGAGATGCAGTTCGCCGTCACGTTGTAGCGCCCCATGTCGAGCGCCGTCGCCTTGGTGAGGCCGAAGATACCGAGCTTCGCGGCCGCGTAGTTCGCCTGGCCGACGTTGCCGATGAGCCCCGAGGTCGACGTCATGTTGATGATCCGGCCCCACTTCTGCTCGCGCATGAGCAGCGCCGCCGCGCGGGTCACCGCGAAGGTGCCCTTGAGATGGGTGTCGATGACGGCGTCCCACTCCTCCTCGGTCATGTTGAAGATCATCCGGTCGCGGAGGATCCCGGCGTTGTTGACGACGATGTCGATTCGCCCGAAGGTGTCGATCGCCGTCTTCACGATCGCCTGACCGCCGGCCATCGAGGCCACCGACTCGTAGTTGGCCGTGGCCTTGCCGCCGGCCTTCGCGATCACGTTCACCACCTCGTCGGCGGGCGCGCTCGCGGCGCCGCTCCCGGCCGCCGAGCCGCCGTAGTCGTTGACCACCACCTGCGCGCCATGCCGCGCCATCAGAAGGGCGATCTCCCGGCCGATGCCGCGTCCCGCCCCGGTGACCACCGCCACCTTACCCGTGAGCATCATGAGCGTTCCCTCCGCGCCTGGAGTCAGAAGCCCGACGACGATAGCACAGTCGTCAGCACGCCGAGCCCACGGTCGACGGGTGGGTCAGTGCCGGCGCGAGTCGAGAGCCGCGACGAAGGCGCCCGAGAAGACGAAGACGATCGCCGAGTAGTAGACGAACATCGCGAAGGCCACGAGCACCGCCAGGGGCCCGTAGATCTCGTTGTAGAGGCTCACCCGCTGGATGTAGAGACGGAAGAGCTGCTTGGCGATCTCCCAGAGCACGCTGGCCAGCACGGCGCCCGCGAGCGCCGGCGCCATCCTCACCTGCCGACGGGGGACGTACCGATACGCGCAGTAGAACATCACCGTGGAGAGGGCGAGGCTCAACGGGAGCGCGGCGAGGGCGAACCAGCGCGGCGGAACCGGCAGCGCGTTCACGGCGAGCGCGCGGAACCAATGGTAAAGCCAGGTCATGGTACTGACCGTGAAGAGCAGCAGGCTCAGCAGGAGCGCCATCCAGCTGTCGCGGACCAGATTGCGCAGAAAGCCCCCGTCCGCGCGCACCCCGAGGAGCCGATGCAGGATGAGGCGCGAGGCGCTCATGAGCGGCGTGGAGAACACCACCAGCACCGCGGTGCCCAGGATGCCCGAGGCCGTACGCGTCTCGACGATCCGGAGCAGGACCCGGCTGATCTGCGTCTGGTAGACGGGGAACTGCTGGGCGAGCTGGCCGACCACGTGGCGCGCCGCCTCCTCGCCCGACAGCACGAAGCCGACCATCGAGATGCCGAGGAGCAGAACCGGGATCAGGCACACCAGGAAGAAGAACGCGAGGCCGGCGCTCATGAAGAAGCCGTCGGCGGCGATGAAGCGCGAGACAGCCCCTCGCGGGGTGGCGGTCACGACTGGCGGTAGAAGTGGGCGCGATCGCCCCCCTTCACCTCGAACCGACGCATCTTGTTGTCCCGCATCACCTCGAGGGTCAGCGCCTCGCCCGGCTCGTGACGCCAGAGGCTCATGTAGAAATCGCGGCGGCTCGCGACTTCTTCGGCGTTGAGCGACACGATCACGTCTCCATCCTGGAGCCCGCCGCGATCGCCCGGACCGTCGGGCACCACGCCGGCGACGACCACCCCCTCCTCGATCACGTACGCGAAGATGCCGATCCAGGCGCGACGAGGCCGGCTGACGACCCGCCCGTAGCGGACCATCTCGTCGCGATGGCTCCGATAGAAGTCGATCGGAATCGCCAGGGAGCTGCGGGCGATCTCGTTGAGATTCAGCGACACGGTCCCGGCGAGGCGGCCCGCCATCGAGAAGAGCCCGCCGCCGCCGTAGCCCGGGTTCGGCGCGTTGGAGATGATGCCGCGGTCGATCAGATATTCCCAGTACGCCTCGAACTCGCCGATGTACGTCACGAGCCCGCCGGTCGCGCGCCGTTCTTGCGGTTGCATCGCGCCGAGCAGCACGACCTCGTCGGACCGCCCGACGACGTCGCCCGTGCCGATGTCGGCCGCGACCAGCCCCTGTCGATTCACCTTGATCAACGCCAGACCGATTTCGAAATCCTGAGCGACGATCTCGGCCTTCGCACGGCGCCCCTTCTGGAAGGCGACGGAGATCGTGTGGCCGCCCATCACGACGTAGTTGACGGTCAGGATGAGGCCGGAGGCGTCCACCACGACGCCGCTCCCCAGCCGCTCGTTGCCGAGGATTTTCGTCGACGGATGATCTCGCGAGACGGTCGTGTGGATGTAGACGACGCTCTGCAGGAGATGGCGCACGAGCTCGACGGAGGTGTCCATGGTCGGGGCTACTTGCCCTTCAAATGATAGCCGAAGAACTCGGCGACGCGACGGCGCGAGTCCGCGAACGCGCCCGCGTCGAAGGCGACGGTGGCGCCGCAGCACTCGTTGGGCTTGTTGTGGTTGGCGACGTCCGGCAGATACGTGCGCGCCTGGCCGATCACGTCGAAGTAGTGATACGCGCGAGGATAGAGGACGATGCTCGCGTCCGCGCCCCGCCGGCGCATCGCCTCGACCATCTCGACACACGCTCTCGGATCGGTCCAGTCATCCGCGTCGCCGATCAGCACCAGGAGAGGCCGCGTCACCAGCTCCTGAACCAGGGAGTAGCAGCCGCCGGGATAGAAGCCGACCGACGCGCGAAAGCCCGGCTCGGGCAACACGACGCCGCGCCGCCGGGCGCGCTCGAGGCTCGGCCCGTTGATCGTGGCCAGCGCGAACACGCCACCGTTCGACCAGCCGACGATGCCCACGCGCGCGGGATCGACGTAGGGCTTGGCCTGCAGGTAGCGCAGCGCGCCCATCGCGTCGTCGAACCGCTCCGTGTTCCGAATGTCCGGCAAGCTCGGATCGCACGTCTTGCCGACCCGTCGCGGTGTCCAGCTGTCGACGAGCAGCGCGACGTAGCCTTCGTCGCGGAACCAGCGCGACCACTCGTGATTCGACTCGGATATGCCGGCGCAACCGTGCATGAGGACGACGGCCGGGAACGGACCCGCGCCCACCGGGCGCAGCTCCCACGCCGGCACCGCGAGCGGTTTACCCGGCGTCGCGTTCGGGAAGGACAGGTTCGTCGTGGCGCAGCCGGTGATGACGATCGAGGCGAGAAGCACCGACAGCACACGTCGGGGCATGTGTCGAGCATACACCGCGCCCCAACGCGCCGCGAAGCTTGAAGCGCCAAGAGAAGCGCAGACTTACAGCTCGGACTGTCGCGAATTCGCCTCGCGCAGGAAGTTGTTGCATCCATGCGCTCTGTCAGTTCTACACATCGACAACCTTCGGCGCGGGTAACACGAGGAATTCATTGCCCACGACCGGTTGGCCGGCTTTTTGAAGAGGCCACCGTACAAGGAGCATCGTATGTGGACCCGGGTTCGGTTGTGGGCCGGGAAACTGCTGCTCACATTGGGCATCCCGGGCATCATCGTCAATCAGACGTACGATGCCGCGGTCACCCGGGCCACGGTACGCGTTCACCTGGGGCCGCTATTCTCGGTGGTCAGCGTGAACGGCTTGGACGTCTATTTTCACCGGCTGACCGGCAAGATCGATGGGGTCGGATTCAGCCCGGCCGCGGATTACAGATCGGACGAAGCTCGCTGACCAGCTCATCCTGCCGCCAGGCCCGTATCGCGTCCGGGACGAGCTCATAACTGAACGTCAGGCTCGGGTGCACGGTGATGCACGCGTTGTCGCCGTTCAGATGCTGTATGAGCTGCGCGCGAATGTTGTCGCTTTCCCCGACGTAGACCCATCTCGTCGGGCTGCGGAGCGCATAGATGCCGGCCTCCTGGGGCGCGTTCAGCCTCACGGAGCTCGTATCGAACGGATAGCTTTGGGGATTGCGCCACAGCATCCAGTGGGGCCGTGAGCTCGTACCGATCAACCGCGCCGTTGTCTCGCGGCGCTCGAATTCCCAGGCCGCAAAGCAGTCATGGTGGAGCGGAAAGCGGAGAGCTCCGCTCGTTGCGCTTTCCCCGTTGAACGCGAGCTCGAGCGCGGGCGCCGCTGACCCGATCAGCTCGCCGCACACTGCGCAAGCCTCTCCGCTTCCGGCTCGACCGAGCGTGCGGTCCGGCCTTCGCCACGGCAATTTCCCGCGCTGGATCGCTTCGCGGGCCTGGTGTCGGAGAAGACGCGCGTCAGGCACAGTGCAGATATCCCAGCGAGTCGGGTCGTGACCGAGTCATACCGAGCCTCGCGTCACGAGTAACATGGCTGGACTTTCCAAGGCAATGAGGGTATTCCTGTCGGTGACAACGATGTTTTACCTGATGTGGCGGGCGACCCGTGAGCCATAGTTCCGGGCACCCCGCCCTCGCCGACCTCGACGCCAGCCGCGCCGTCGTTCGGGAGGTCCCGGCCTAGCGCGTGCTCACCATCGAGCACGCCCCCCTGCTTTTCGGGCGAGACCCGAGCCCCGCGCTCATCGCCTTCGACCTCGCCGACGGCGGACGCGCGATCCGACTCTACCGGCGCTCGGGCGCAGCGACCCTCACCGAGACCGCGCCCTTCTCGCCGTTCCTGCTGCTCGTCGACCGCGATATGGTGAAGGACGCGTCCGGGCTGCTGGCGGTCGATCCGCTCGAAGGGCCCGGCGCCCTGCGCTGGCGTGCGCGCTTTGGATCGTGGGCCGACGCGCTCGGCGCGCGCGACCGTTGCCGAGACCAGTCCGGCCAGCCCTCGAACGTGCCCGGCGCGCCGTATCTCTTCCTCGGCGACGCGGTCCATCAATATCTCCTGCAGACCGGGCGGACCTCGTTCGGCGGGCTCGTCTTCGCCAACCTCCGCCGTCTCGCGCTCGACATCGAAGTGATGACGAGCGACGGCCACGAGTTCCCGAGCGCCGCGCGGCCCGGCGACCGGATCATCGCCGTCGCGCTCGCCGACTCTACGGGCTTCCGTCACGTCGTGCGGGGCGATCGGCTCGATGAGCGCGCGCTGCTCGAGGAGTGCTCTCGCATCATCCGCGAGCGCGACCCGGATGTGATCGAGGGCCACAACATCTTCCGGTTCGACCTGGAATATCTCGAGGCGCGAGCCCGGCTACACCGGGTGACGCTCGCCTGGGGGCGCGGCGGCGAGAGCCTGCGGAGCCGCGTCGCCCGCTTGCAGATCGCCGAGCGCACGATCGGCTATCGTCGTTACGAGGTCGCCGGCCGCCATGTCATCGACACGTGGATCCTCGCCCAGCTCCACGACGCCGGCACGCGCGATCTGCCGGGGTTCGGCTTGAAGGACCTCGCCCGCCACTTCGGTGTCGCCGCCGAGAACCGCACGTACGTCGACGCCTCGCAGATCACGCGCGAGTTCGCCGAGGCGCCGGAGCGGCTCATGGCGTACGCCGCCGACGACGCGGTCGAGACGCTTGCCATTTCCGCGATCCTGGCTCCGCCCTACTTCGCGCAGGCGCAGACGGTCCCGTTCGACTATCAGTCGTGCACCTTGCGCGGCGCCGCGGCCAAGATCGACGCGCTCGTGCTGCGCGAGTATCTCGCGCGCGGCCAGGCGGTGCCCCTGCCGAGACCGGTCGGTCCCGTCGGCGGCGGCTACACCGCGATCTTTCAGGAGGGCGTCGCGCGGCCTGTCCTCCACGTCGACGTGACCTCACTCTATCCTTCGCTCATGCTCACGCGGTCCATCGCGCCCGTTTCCGACACGCTCGGGGTCTTCCCCGAGCTCCTGCAGCACCTGCGCGACTTCCGCGTGCGCGCCAAGCGGCTGGCCCGTGAGGCGCAGGAGCCGGCGGAGCGCGCGCATCTGGGGGCGCTCCAGCAGTCCTTCAAGATCCTGATCAACGCGTTCTACGGCTATCTCGCGTTCAGCGGCGGCCACTGGAACGACTTCGACGCCGCCGACCGCGTGACCGCCGAAGGGCGGGCCGTGGTCACCGCGATCCTGGGCGCGCTCGAGGGACTCGGCGCCGTTCCGGTCGAGGCGGACACCGACGGCGTCTACTTCGTGCCGCCGCCGGGTCACTCGCCGGCGGACGACGAGCCCTTGCTCGAGCGCCTCACCGCGGGCCTGCCGGCCGGGATCCAGCTCGAGCTCGACGGCCGCTACGCGGCGATGTTCAGCTACAAGATGAAGACGTATGCGCTGCTCGACGAGCGGGGGCGCCTGAGCCTCAAGGGCTCGGCATTCCGCTCCCGCGGCCTCGAGCCTTTCCAGCGGCAGATCATCGGCGAGATCGTCCGTTGCCTCGTGAACGGGCGCCGCAGCGAAGCGCGCGCGATCATCGACCGGTGGCTCGGCGACTTCGCCGCACACCGGGTCGAGCTCCGTGCCTTCGCCCGGACCGAGACACTTCAAGAATCGCTCGAGGCCTATCGCGAAAAGGTGCGGATCGGCGCGCGCTCCGCCTCGGCGGCCTACGAGCTCGCCGGAGCCTCCGGGCGCGCGGTACAGCCCGGCGACCAGGTCTCCTACTACGTCGCCGGCCGCGGGCCGAACGTGACGGTCAACGAGTACGCGAAGCTCGCCACCCTGTGGGACGCGGCGCGACCGGACGAGAACGTCGAGTACTACCAGGTGAAGGTTCTCGAGATCTGGGATCGCTTCCGCGCCTTCGCCGAGCTCGATGGCCTCCGACCGCCAGCGGCCGACACGGAGACGAGCGCCCAGCTGACGCTGTTCTAGCGCGGGGTCGCCGTCACGCATCCGGCCTTCGTGCCCGGGCCCGCTACCAGACCAGGCTCAGCCGGCGGGGCGACCTCTGGTCGGGACGATCCGCCCGGCGCCGGGAGCTGAGCCCGACCTCGTCCGCCAGGCGGCCTACGCGTGCCTCGATCTCGCGCACGTATTCCGGGGGAGCATAGGCGGATC
>Ga0066709_100000663_pt1 | contig 19682 bp, 16 predicted proteins | sample GraSoiAngelo_158_FD_79665 | JGI IMG/M metagenome (GOLD analysis project Ga0066709, IMG submission 79665) | Grasslands soil microbial communities from the Angelo Coastal Reserve, California, USA - 14_1009_16_30cm | ecosystem: Environmental > Terrestrial > Soil > Grasslands | place: USA...
CACCCAAACGGTAGTACGGCACGCCATCGAGCACCCGCAGCAGTTTGACCTGCGTCTTGGTGTCGAGTTCGCCGATCTCATCCAGGAACAGAGTACCTGTCGTAGCAGCTTCGAGCAAACCGGGTTTCAAGGAATCGGCGCCGCTGAATGCGCCTTTGTCGTAGCCTAACAGCTCACTCTCAATCAGATGCTCGGGCAAAGCGCCACCGGTGGGGTCCACCCAGGGCTTGGGACAGCCGAGGGAGTAATGATGGATTGCGCGCGCGACCAGATCCTTGCCGCTGCCGCTTTCACCAGTAATCAGCACTGTGGCGGTGGTCTGTGCCACTTTAATCACCAGTTGCATCAGCTTTTGCATCGGCTGGCTTGCGATGATGGCGGAAAGACCGAGATATGACTGTGGCCGCAGCGCCTGCTCTTCAATTTCGGCCCCGCGCGCGGAAGCCATCGCCGGAACTCTCTTGTTCGCCTCGATGCCTCCCACTGCCGTCATGAAGCTTCCTCCGAAACGAGTCGCTTGTTCCGAGTCTGGAACAGAATGCCCGGTAGCGCTATTTGAGTCCTTCAATATTCTTATTACCTTTTATTTCGAGATGCAAGACCTTTGTTCCGAATTCAGAACACTATTGCCAAATTTCTATCCAAAGTTATTACGAATTATTCAGTTTATCCGTTAACTATGAACTTTTGCCTTCCGAAATCAATAACATTGGAATTACATGCATGTTATGCATTCCAGCCGATAACCCAGCCCGTTATCCCTGTCTTGTGGCATTACGTTCTGTCGTTCGATTGGCTCCCGAAGTCCTAATTATATATGTCGCTCGATTTATTATATATGTCGGTCGATTTCGGTGACACTCTGTCACCCGCCGCCTGTGCCATGCAGTCGCAAATCGGCGTATCAGGCATTCATCACCCTAGTGCCCTAAGAAGATCAACTATTGCAAACAGACTGGCTTACAACTCTTTGCAAGAATATTGCGGCATTGGTACACCGGTTGCACTCTTCGATCCCGGTGGAACTCAAATACCATGCCATGCCAGTCAAAGCCAAGCTATTTATTGGCGCGGTTTGCGCATCCGGAACGCTGATCTCCATCATCGCCCTCAGCCAGTGGCGGCCGCAGAACCTGACTCGCGCCCTGTGCTTCCTTATCGTTGCCGCCATCGCGTCGGCCCTCAAAGTAAGCCTCCCCACGATCACTGGCACCATGTCGGTGAACTTTCTCTTCATCCTGATCGGCATCGTGGAGCTGGATTTTCCCTCCACGCTGATTATCGGGTGTACTGGCAGCCTGATTCAGTGTCTGTGGAAATCCAAGACGAGGCCAAAACCCTATCAGGTAGTCTTCAATACCGGCGCCATGGCTCTTTCGGTGGCGGTTTCTTACTACATCTATCACGCACACATGGCGGGCATGCCCGCCGACACTAACCCCGTACGGTTAGGCGTTACGGCCTGCATATTTTTCCTGATGAACACGATTCCGGTGGCCGCGGCCATTGGCATCACCGAAGGCAAGTCTCTCACTCGTATCTGGTACGACTGCTACTTCTGGTGCTTCCCGTACTATCTGGGTGGCGCTTCCATCGCGTGGGTTCTCAGCGTACTGAGCCGGCAGACGAATTGGCACGCTTCCCTGGTGCTGATCCCGGTCATTTACTTCATCTACCGGTCGTACCATACTTATCTAGGCCGCCTCGAAGACGAAAAAGTGCACGTGGAAGAGATGGCCGCTTTGCATCTGCGTACCATCGAAGCGCTGGCGCTGGCCATTGAAGCTAAGGACCACACCACCCACGATCATCTCCGCCGTGTTCGTATTTACGCCATGGAAGTCGCCAAAGACCTGGGATTGTCGCCCGCGGAAATGCAGGCACTACGCGCGGCTGCGCTGCTACATGATATCGGCAAGCTCGCCGTGCCTGAGCAAATTATCTCTAAACCCGGTAAGCTCACGCCCGAGGAATTCGAGAAGATCAAGATCCACCCCGTCGTCGGCGCCGAAATTCTGGAAAGCGTGCAATTCCCTTATCCCGTGGTGCCGATCGTCCGCGCACATCACGAAAAATGGGATGGCTCGGGCTACCCGGCCGGCCTCAAGGGCGAAGAGATTCCGATTGGCGCGCGTATTCTCTCGGCCGTCGATTGTCTGGATGCGCTGGCCTCCAATCGCCAGTACCGGCGTGCTCTGTCGCTCGAACGTGCCATGGAAATCATCAATTCCGAGTCTGGCAAGAGCTTCGACCCCAAGGTGGTGGAAGTGTTAGCGCGCCGATATACGGACCTGGAGCAGATGGCGCTGTCGCAGAACTGGGACAAAAAGCGCCTCTCTACCAACGTCAAGATTGAGAAAGGCCTGGCGCCTGCCGCCGGCTTCGAGCAAACGCCGCCGCCGGTGAACGGCCGCAAAGACGCGTTCGATCCGCTGTGTTCGATCGCCGCGGCGCGCCAGGAAGTGCAGATGCTATTCGAATTGACCCAGGACCTGGGCAATTCACTCAGCTTGAATGAAACGCTGTCGGTGGTATCGGTGCGGCTGAAACGCCTGGTACCGTACGATTCGATCGCGGTCTACGTGCTGCGCGATCAGAAGCTGGTGCCTGAGTACGTCAACGGTGAAAATTTCCGCCTGTTCTCGTCCCTGGAAATTCCGGTGGGAGAGGGTCTCTCCGGTTGGGTGGCGCAGAATCGCAAGCCAATTCTCAACGGCAACCCATCGGTCGAGGCCGGTTACATGGGCGATCCCGCAAAATTCAGCACGCTGCGCTCGGCCCTTGCCCTGCCGCTCGAAGGCCTGAATGGCGTGGTGGGCGTGCTGGCGCTCTATCGCGCGGAGAAAGATGCCTTCACGAAGGACAACCTGCGCATCCTGCTCGCCATCAGCTCCAAGATTTCGCTCGCCATTGAGAACGCGCTGAAGTATCGCCAAGTGGAGAATTCGGCCACCATCGATTACCTCACCAACCTGCCGAACGCGCGGTCGCTTTTTCTGCGGCTGGATAGCGAACTGGCGCGTTGCCGCCGCATGAACATCCCGCTATCGGTACTGGTTTGCGATTTGGACGGCTTCAAGCAGGTCAATGACAGCTTCGGTCACTTGACCGGCAACAAAGTACTGAGCAGCGTGGCTGACGGACTGAAGGCCAACTGCCGCGAGTACGATTACGTGGCGCGCATGGGTGGCGACGAGTTTGTCCTGCTGTTGCCGCACATCACGCCGGAATCGGTTGACGAGCGCATCAGCCAAATGATGCGCATCGCCGCCGAAGCCGGGGAGATCATTCCCGGCAAACGGTTCCTTTCGATGAGTGTCGGCGAGGCCTTCTATCCGCTGGATGGAAATAACGCAGAAGAATTGCTGGCTACCGCCGACCGCCGGATGTACAAAAACAAACAGCAACAGAGACTGCACCGGCCCGACGCGTCACCCGTCCTGAAGGAATCGACTTTGGAAGTCCTGAGCGTGCAATAATCCGGCAGTCTGGCGATAGAAAGCAACCAGGCGCCTACTTTGAGAGAGAAGTGCCAAAATGTGGATTGGGCGTATCGCGCGGCATCTGGCCGCGTTTGTACTCACCACCCTGATCGCGGGACTGATCGGGGCGACGCTGGTGCGCTTCGGGCCCGGTTTTGAAGCCGACGAACAGCAGCTCGATCCGAGGCTGGATGCACAGAGCATTCAGGCCCTCCATGATTCTCACTCCCAAGAACGAAATCTGCTGAGCTTCTACGCTCACTTTCTCGGGCGCATGGCGTCGGGCGACCTGGGCTTTTCCCGCTCGCTGGCCCGGCCGGTTCGTGAGCTGCTCGCCGAGCGCGCCAAAGTGACCCTGCGGTTGCTGGCGACCGGTCTTGCGGGTGGGTGGATGCTCGGCCTGGCGCTCGCCGCGATTGCGGTCATCTTTCGCACGCCACTCGTTGAGATGACTACAGCCGCTGCCAGCAGCTTTTTTCTTTGCGTCCCCACTGCCGTGTTTGCGCTGCTTCTGTTCTTCACCAACGGCCCCGTGCGCTTCGCCATTGCCTTGCTCATTTTTCCCAAAGTGTTCCGCTATGCGCGCAATTTACTGGCGGACGCTTACACGCAGCCGCACGTGCTTACTGCGCGCGCCCGGGGTTTGAGCGAAGCCCGCGTTTTCTTCTGGCACGTGGTGCCGTGGACCGCGCCGCAATTGCTTGCTCTGGCCGGAGTTTCGCTGGGCGTGGCTTTCGGCGCCGCTATCCCGATCGAAGTTTTGTGCGACTTTCCTGGCATCGGCCAGCTCGCGTGGAAAGCGGCCCTGGCTCGCGATCTGCCCTTGCTGGTCAGTCTGACGATCGTGGTCGCGGCCGCAACGCAGCTTACGAATTCGGCGTCCGATATGGCCATCGCCGTGTGCCGGCGGGAACGACGATGAACCGCGCCCGCAACATCGCAATCGGCATTCTGGCGGCGGTCTTCGGCCTGTCTCTACTGGCGAATCTCTTTGCGCCCGCGCCCTACGCGATGCAGTTTCGCGATTTCGTCAACGCGCCGGCATCGCACCAGTTCTGGCTGGGCACGGATGAGCTGGGCCGCGACCGCTGGTCCCGGCTGCTGTATGGAACGCGTATTTCCCTCTTGCTGGCGCCGGCAGCGGCGTTGCTCTCCACGCTGACGGCAGTGCTGATTGGCGGCGTCGCCGGTTATCTCGGGGGATGGTGGGACCGCATCGTACTGCGCGTCATCGACATTTTTCTATCGATTCCGTGGATATTTCTCTTCCTGATCGTGCGCGCGCTGCTGCCGCTGAACACCTCGCCGCTCGCATCCGTGATTCTCACGTTTCTGATGATGGGACTGCTCGGTTGGGCTTCATCCGCGCGGATTATTCGTGCGGGGGCGCAGTCGTTGCGCCAGTCCGATCTGGTGTTGCACGCGCGGGCGTGCGGCGTCCGCGGCGGGCGATTGCTGTTCGTGCACATCGTACCCAATCTCAAACCGGTGGTGCTGGCGCAATTCTGGATTTCGATTCCTACGTTTATTCTCGGTGAAGCCAGCCTCGGCTTGATCGGCCTGGGCGTGGGCGAGCCTCTGCCGTCCTGGGGCAACCTGCTGCGCGAGTTGGCAAATCCCCAAGCGGCCTGGAGCCATCCCTGGATGCTCGCACCGCTTATCGTGCTGGTCATCGTGATGAGCTGCTTCCAGTTTCTGCTCTCACAGAGGGAGTTCGCGGCATGAAACGGCTGCCAGTCATTTTGGCGCTGACCGCCGCCGGCCTGTTCGCGCAGTGGGGTGGCGAGCTGCGCTTCTGCCTGCGCTCCGAGCCGAAAACGTTCAACCCGATGATGGTGGAAGACGAGGCTTCGGAGACCATCCGTTATCTCAGCGGTGGCGTTCTGATCCGCGTCAACCGGCAGACACAGGAACTCGAACCGGAGCTTGCCACTGGTTGGAAGATTTCGGCGCGCGGTCAGTCCATTACTTTGCAACTGCGGCAGGGTGTGGTGTTTTCTGACGGCACACCGTTCTCAGCCGAGGATGTCGCGTAAACCATGCGCGCGCTGATGGATCCCGCGCTGCATTCACCAACTGGCGATGCCTTTCGCTCCGCGTCGGGGACTGTCGAGACGCAGGTTCTGGCCGCCGACCGGGTCAGTATCACGTTCCCTGCCCCGGTGGCCGGTCTCGAAAGACTCTTCGACCAGGTCCCAATCCTCTCAGCGCGCTCTCCAAAGAAGGAAGCCGCGGTGTTAGGACCGTTCGTGGTCGCGAAGTACACACCTGGATCGGAAGTTCTGCTGGAACGCAACAATCACTACTGGAAGACGGACGCAACCGGCCGGCGTCTCCCTTATCTCGACGCGGTTCGCCTGGACATTCAACAGAATCGCGACATTGAGCTGATGCGCTTCACCCGCGGCGAGTTGCACCTGATCAACACCGTGGATGCCGAGTCCTTTAATCGCCTGGCCCAACAGGCGCCATCGCAGGCTTACGATGCAGGCGCTTCGCTCGAATCCGAGATGATGTGGTTCAACCAGAATCCCAACGCGCCGTTCCTCGAGTACAAGAAAGCGTGGTTCCGCTCGAAGAATTTTCGCCGCGCGATCTCGGCGGCAATCAACCGCGGTGATCTCTGCCGCATCGTCTATTTCGGCCACGCGCAGCCGGCAGCCGGTCCCATCTCTCCGGCGAATCGCTTCTGGTACCGAGCACAGTTGAAGCCGCATGCCTACGATCCCAAAGAAGCGCTGGCGCGTTTGCGGCAGGAAGGGTTTCGTTTAATTGGGGACAGGCTGTGCGATCGCGAAGGTCACGCGGTCGAATTTTCACTCATCACGAATTCCGGCAACAAGGCCCGCGAGCGCATGGCCGCGATGGTACAGCAGGATCTGGCCGCAATCGGTATCAAAATGAATCTGGTGACCCTGGATTTCCGTTCGCTCATCGAGCGGATTTCCCAGAACTTGCGTTATGAAGCCTGCCTCCTCGGCCTCACCAATTACGATCTCGATCCCAATTCGCAGATGAATGTGTGGCTCAGCTCGGCCAACAATCATCAGTGGTATCCAAACGAGCCGAAGCCCGCCACGGCGTGGGAAGCCGAAGTGGACCGCTTGATGCAGGCGCAGGCTTCGACGGTAGCGCGTGAGAAGCGCAAAGAATATTTCGACAAAGTGCAGGAGATCGTTGCCGAGGAAGCGCCATTCATTTATCTGGTGACCAAGAATTCACTGTCCGCGATTTCACCGAAACTGCAGAATGTGTCGCCGGCCATGATCCGCCCGCAGACTTACTGGAACGCCGAAACCCTATTCTTGGGTGCGCCGCAAGTGGCCAGGAACGCACAATGAACGGACACGGTCCCCTGCTTTCGGTGCGTCTCTCGGCAGGTTACCCGGGCAGACCCGCGGTGTTGCGCGACGCTTGCTTCGATGTAGAGCCCGGCGAGATTCTCGGTCTGGTAGGAGAAAGCGGATCGGGCAAGAGCACGCTGGCCCTGGCCATCCTGCGATTGCTGAGTTACCGCGGCGGCAGCGTCTCTGGCGAAATCCAGTTTCAGGGGCACGACCTGGTCCGCCTGCGGGAAAAGGAAATGCGTAGCGTGCGCGGCCGCCAGATTGGTTTCGTGCCGCAAAGCCCCGGAAGTTCACTCAATCCGGCACTGCGCATCGGCACGCAGCTCAACGAAGCCTGGGCCGCTCATTCCAACGGTGCCATGCCACAGCGCCGCGCAAACTTCCTGAGCTTGCTCGAGAGCGTGAGCCTCCCCGCAGAGGAGTCATTTCTTGGCCGCTATTCCGGCGAGCTGAGCGTCGGGCAGGCGCAGCGATTGCTGATCGCCATGGCCATCCTGCACAAGCCGTCGCTCGTGATCGCCGATGAACCCACCAGCGCGCTCGATGTCGTTACGCAAGCCGAGGTTCTGAAACTTTTCAGTCGATTGAATAACGGGCTGAAAATGGCGGTGCTCTATATCTCGCACGATTTGCTTTCGGTTAGCGCGCTCTGCCACCGTGTGGCGATTCTGCACCAAGGGCAGATCGTGGAGTGCGGCGCCACTGAGCAGATTTTCCGCGCTCCGCAACATGCATGCACGCGGCGTCTGATCGAAGCTCTGCCGAAGAATCCGTATTAGTGAAAACAGGTATTCTTACCTGGCGTAAAACCGCGGCCAGACTCGCAGGCCCGCCCTGTCCTTTCATTCCGCGTACAAGAACTTCGGATAACGCGTGACCGGCAGCCCCGGCCGCTTGATCGCCACGCAATACGTCTGTTCGCCGCGAAGCGAGGTGTTGTAGCCGTGCTCTTCCAGGAAATGCCACATGGGCAGGTTCATGGAAAATTCGCCGATGGGCTCGGTGAGCAAGGTCTCAACTTCGAAGCCAGCCGCTTCTACCGCGCCTTGCAGCTCAAACGCGGTGTACTCGCGTACATGCGTGATCTCCGGCACTAAACCGGGTTGCGGCCGCGCGTAAAGGTAGTGAATCTGCGGATTGTCGTATCCGTGCAGCACGCGCGCTACGCTGGTGAGGCTCGCGACATTCGGAGTCGTCAGCAGCAGCCGGCCGCCGTCCTCGAGAATGCGGTGGCACTCGATCAGCAGGTGCATGGGATCGAGCAGCATATGCTCGATCAGTTCGCAGGCGAGCACGGTTTCGAAGTACCCATCGTCGTACGGGAAGCGGTCGCGTTCTACATCGAATAAATCCAGCGTGATGGTGAAGCGCTGGCCGCGCACGTTCACCGCTTTCGGCTCGGCGCCTCCCAGAGGCCCGAGGTAACCGCCCCGTACTTCCTGGTAGCTACAGAATTGCTTTAGGAAGGGCGTGATTTGCATGTAACAGCCAAGCTCGAGGATCCGCCCGCTTGTTCGGGGAGGAGGAACCAGCGTAAGAGTCCGCGCCAGCCGCGGCATGTGCTTTTCGACATAGGCCCGCGCTTGGAGTCCGGGCAGGTCCAGTGTGCGTAACACCTGTTCAGCCGCCGCGAGTCCGGCGGGAGCTTCAGGAGACGGCAGCGGAGCATGGCGGGCCCTCGCGGAATCGTAACGCCGGTTCAAGTAGGTATTGAGCCGCCGGAGCAGAGCGCGGATGGCGCGCAGAGGAAGCGGCGGAGATGTCGTCTGGTGACTCAATGGGCCGCTACCGTAAGCTGTGCCGTGTTGCTGGCAACACCCCCAATTTTGACCACCACTGGATAAGTGCCGCTGGCCAGCGGTGGAACTTGCAAATTCATTTGCGCGAGGCCAGGAAAAAGCGGCGCCAGACCCGCAAAGCGAATCTCGGCCGGAATGCCGCCGATGGTGGCGGAGACCGGCAGCGTCGCCGCCACCGCCGTCCCCACGTCAGGTGCGTCGCCATCGTCCTCCGGTTGGTCTACCGGTCCTTGTCCAGTGAAGAACAGCGATGCGATCGTTCCCACAACCGCCGGATTCGCAGGTGTATTGACTGATCCATCGGCATTGAGTGCCGCTGCGTGTCCTTGCGCTCGCGTGAAGATGCCCGGGGCCGCGGGCTGCACCGTGATTGTGAAAGCCGGCGAAGGCGCGCCGATCACGCGAACGACTACTGTGGCAGAGCCCGGCGAGATCCCGTTCGGTACCTGGGCATTGATCTGGTGTTCCGAGACGTATAGCACGGGAGCCGTTACGCCATTGATCGTGACCGCAACATCCGCCAGCGAAAGCGGCAGGGGAGCGCCCGGCGCAGCGGCTGTGTCTGGCGCGAGTCCGGACCCGAACAGCGAGATCAGCGATCCGGGCGAGATGGCGCTCGCCGAGTAGCTGGCAGCATTCGTGACTGTGGCGATGGCCGGCGGATCGGATACCAGCTTGCCATAAACCGCGACACTGTTGGCTGTTCCCGCATATACCTTGCTCGCGGCGATGGTGGGCACGGAGAACTCGGCGAACCCTCCGAGACCATCCACGGCTTGCGTGTTGCTGTTGAAGAGTTCCGTCAGATGGGCGGCGTCATAAGCTCGCAGCGTGCCGCCCGCGTCGCTGGAAATGATCCATACGATGCCATTCCTGGTTCCATTGGCGGAAATACTGGGTGACGCGCCGAGTGCGCCGATGCTGTCTGCGGCCGTGGCTGACGGCATCGACTTGAGCAACGCGCCCGCAACCGGGAACGCGAGCACAGGCGCCAGTTCCGGAGCCACATAAATGGAGCCGTTGAAGTAGGCCGCGGTGCCGAACACGGAATGCGTCAGTACCAACAGCGATGCCAGAGCGCCCCTATCGCTCGCCTGTTGAGCGCGGCCAAGATGGTCCCGGTCGAGCAGATACAGCCGGCCTTCCTTTCCCACCGTGAAGAGGAGATGTGGATGGGTCAGGCTGCCTGCGGCGTCCGGCAGCAAAACCGCGCCGGTCGATCCGAGATCCACATCGAGAAGGTTGAGCGTGTCCTGGTTGAACGGCGTGAAGAAATCCGTGACGGACAACCTCGGCACAGACGTCAGCTTCAGCACGCTGTCTCCGTAATCGCGACCGCCTGTGCCGGCCGTGAAATCTCCGTTGGCCGATACGAGATAGAGGTTGCCATCTGCATCCGCCGCCGGACCCGCGCCACCATTCCAAAACGACGACGCGTTTCCATCCGGCGAGTCGTTAAACACACCCACCGGCTGTAGCGTCTTGGCATCATGCGCCAGAACCCAGCCGTGATAATTGCCCAAATCGCAGTTCGACGACCAGTAGGAATAAACCACGCCATTGGACAAAAGCAGCGCCGGCCGCTGCTTGCGAGAGAACGGAACAAACCCGAGCAGCTGGATCACGACCGGGCTGCCCGGCTGCTCGGCGCCGCTCGTGACGTCGATGGCATGCAGCCGGAACACGTACTGATTTCCTGGCTCTTTGGTTTCGGCAATCAGGTAAATAGTGCCCGCGGCAGCATCGATCACCGGAGTGCCTAAGACACCCAACTCGGGCCAGACGACCTGGCAGCCGACGTCATCGGCCGGCACCGGACCAATCCCACGCGCCGGATCGATGAAGCTCAATTTCCACAGCGGCTGCCCATTTGCGCCGGAATTGTCGTCGGCATCGAAGGCGTAGAGACTGTCGTGCCCGGTGGCCACGTACAAGACATTGTGGAGGCCTTTGCCGGCTACCTTGACTCTCGGCAGGTACAGAGGCTGCGCGTAAACGGCGCCATCCACCGGATAGGAAAATCGTTTTCCAAATAGCCCCGGCTTCACGTTGGCGGGTGTGAGAAGAATCTCGCTGAGATACTGGCCCGTGCGCGCATTGTCGTTGTGATACGTCACGACGCTGGTTTGGGCGGCAGCAGAAAGAGCGGCAAATAACAATGCAGCAATCAGGATCGCCATAGTTTTGGAACGCGTTCTGCTATATGCCCTCCTTCCAGCCGGTCACAAAGCATTTGTCTGGCATATCTTCTCACAACATCGCTCGCACCGCCTGTTCAATCACGGCGCCGTACGGCGCCGTGACCTCGCCGCCACCTAGGCACAAAGGTGATGGCGTCCTGGAGATAAGTCCCGGTCACGCGTGATTGTAATCGGGCCACGAATAATTGCGCCTTCTGCGAACCCTCACCCAAGACGTTTGCGGATTAGTGCGCAACGAAGAGCCCATACAGCTCCTAACCCCAACGGCTGCATATCGGCCGATTCGGCAAGCCTCGTGCTCCTTAAAAAGGCAGACCAACTAAAACCGATGCAATCCATCGGACGTTCCGATGCCTGGCGCGCGCAATGCGCGCCACCCTGAGTGGGCGGTGACTGGCCGGTCACCGCCCGCAAACAAGGAGGTTTGTATGTCTGAAGCGAAAATCATCAGAGAGAAGGAGCCAGAAACACTCATCCGGTGGCCAGGATTTGAGACACCGCTGTTTCGTGGGAGCCTCTTCAACATGAATCCGTTCGCGTTGATGCGGCGCTTCACGGAAGACATGGACCGCATGCTCGTTGCAACCAACCTGGGTAAGGAGGAGCTGGAAGTCTGGTCGCCAGTGGTGGAAGTCAAGGAAATCAACGGCAAGTTCCTGGTTTCCGCTGAGCTGCCCGGACTAAAGAGAGAAGAAGTCAAGGTCCGCGTGACTCCGGAAGCATTGATTCTGGAGGGCGAGCGGAAGCTGGAGAAAGAAGAGAAGAAGGAAGGCTACTATCACACCGAGCGCAGCTACGGGCATTTCTATCGCTCGATCCCGCTGCCGGAAGAGGTCAATCTAGAAAAGGCCTATGCCGAATTCACCAACGGTGTGCTGGAGGTCTCCATTCCCGTAACGGGGACGAAGCACAAATCTCGTGAGATACCCGTGCACGAAGGCGGCAAGGTGAAGGCTGCCGGCGGGTAGTTCGAACACGCGGGGGCCGGGACAAACGGCCCCGCGATTTTGAAGTATAGTTTACGCGTCAGAATTCCCTCAGACAGGCTGCCGTCAGGTCGTTCGCTCCTAGCGGTGCCGGTCCACGACCAGATCTGCGTGCTCGGCCCGGAATCCCTCTACCATCTCGCAATCCCAGCAGACAGCCTTGTGCGTCAGCAGAGCATCAGGAACCGTTTCAGGACGAAGGCTCGAGAGCTCCAGAATCCTTCCGTCGGGGCTCAACAGGGCGGGTTGATGATTGAACCAGTGCATCGGTCCGAAAGCGCGCCCGCAGTAGACGCACTGCCGTCTCATGTACCAGTACTGCACCAGGTCTCGCAGCCGGCACCCAATGGGGGAGAGGTCGATCTGCCAGGTGCAATCCTGTGGACAGCCTTCGCGCTCGGGCCACCGGGAGCAGCTCGTCAACCGAAGCTGTGGCACGCCGGAGAGAGAAGTAACGGCCGCGTGGATAGCGTCCACATCGACGGCCGCATATTGCTCCGTTTCGGGGCATGTAACGACGCGTCTTCCGCGATACCGGACATACGCCCGAACAACCGCCCGGCACAGAAAGGCCAGGCCGATGCCAGCGGCTACTGCAACGACAAGGTACAGGGTCAGCAGGGTAAACACATATCTTCTAAAGAGGTCATCGACAGCCGTAATCATGGCGTGCACCTCCTGTCTATTGGCCTTGCATGAACACGACCAACTGTTGGGCTATGCCATCCGTAGCGGTTAGTTCATATGCCCCGAATCACCACGGGGCGCACCGGGGCTGGTGACTCAGCGCTTGAGTGATTACGCCTAATAGCGCCTAATAGCTTTATGGGATGTGGCGCTGTCCAGTATTGCAGTCAGCGGATCGCGATAGAATCTGACCATCACTATCATGAAAACACTGCTAATCGCTTTCCTCGCCGCAGTTTGCCTGGGCGCTGCGGACTCTCCATTGCCGCCTGAAGCCAAGCCCGTCAACCATGGCACTGTGGGCGCAGGCGAGGGGCCGGCGTGGGATGGCAAGGGTAATCTCTACTTCACGAATGACAACCGCATCACGCGCCGCGATTCGTCGGGCAAACTCCACGTCTTTCGCGATCCTTCGGGCGAAGCCAACGGCCTTCTGTTTGACCTCCAAGGCCGCCTCGTCATTTGCGAGTCCGCAACCCGGCGCATCACCCGCATCGAGCCCGACGGCACAACCACCGTGCTGGCGGATCGATACCAGTCGATGAAGTTCAATTCGCCTAATGACCTGACGATCGACGCGAGCGGCCGGATCTATTTCAGCGATCCCCGCTACGGCAATCGGGACAGTATGGAAATGCGCGACGAGCACGGCCGTCTGGTCGAGGGCGTGTACCGGATCGATGCGCCGGGCAAAATCGCGCGCGTCATCACGCATAAGGTGGACCGTCCCAACGGGGTGCTGGTCTCGCCCGGCGGCGAATATCTCTACGTTGCCGACAATAACAACAACAACGCCGGGGCCGCGCGGAAACTGTGGCGCTTCCTACTGCGGGCCGATGGCACCATCGATCCCGGCAGCCGGAAGCTGATTTTCGACTGGGGCGATGGCCGCGGTCCGGACGGCGTGAAAACTGACCGCGAGGGCCGGCTTTACGTGGCGGCGGGTCTCAACCAGTCGCACGCTCCCTACGAATCCGCCGCCAAATTCAAGGGTGGCGTGTACATCCTCTCGCCTGAAGGCAAGCTTCTCGATTTTGTCGCCATACCGGTCGATGAGGTGACCAACTGCGCTTTCGGCGGGCCGGACCGGAAAACGCTTTACATCACCGCCGGCGGAACGCTCTGGAGCATTCCGGTAACTACGCCGGGCTGGGCGCCGGCAGCGAAGCGCTAGCTGTGTATTAAAGACCGCATCCTGAACCGTGCCTCTGGTCGCCCGCTACTCCGTATCTTCTTCCGGAGCCGGCGGCACATAAACCGGCTTGAGATCTTTCCAATCGAAGCGGTCGTTGCGCACCGGCAGATTGTGCGCCTGCGCATACTGATTGCGCGCGGTGCGCACCTGGTCCACCCAATCGCCCAACGGCAGCAGTAACTGACGGTAGATGAGGTAGGTCATGTCCACGGTGCGATCCGGCAAGTGGTCCTTGACATCGTCCAGCTCATGCACGTACCGGCGCCCGTTGGCTTCGGCGACGCGCGGGAACCACGCCTTATACCAGGTCGCAATGGCATCCGCCAGCACCACGTTCCGCGCATAACGAATAGTATTGGCAAGTTCCAGCGCGCGGTCGACACTTCCGATGGCGGCTTTGGGTTTATCGTGCGCGGCATCCGCGCCCTGTAACGAGCCATTCATCTGCTGGATGGTTTGCAGCATCTCGAGGTTCTGCCGGTACAGATGCGCGATGGCCAGAAAAACTTCCAGATTGTAACGGTTCACGTCGGCGCGCGCCATGTTGGCGTTTAGCAGGCCCAGCAGTTCGTCGTTTTCTCGCAGAAATTCAGCCGCCAGTTGGAAGCGTTTGGCGTTGTCTTTGGCCCAATCGTGCGAAGTGGTGAGATCCGCGGCGGGCACGGGCGGCAAGGGCAAGCTCTGATCGTGGCGGGGTTGCGGCTTGTCGAAAATCCGATACGAATTTCCCCAAATCGGCTTAAGCGCCGTCGCATTCACCTGGTCCCAGCTATCGGACCAGAATTGCGCCTGCGTGCTCATCAGCTCGTACACGCGGTTCATGTTGAACACGCGAGGCCCGTAGAACAGGGGATAGAACGTCGCCATGAGTTCGGCCGGGTCGGGCGAGCCGGGATGCCAGCCAGTCGCGGCGGAGGTTGCGTATCCCATCCAGAACGTCTCCGGGTGCAACCCCATATCGGCCCAGCCCGCGTTGATGCTCCCAATCAGGTTGGCATCCCGCCGCGCTGTGTCAAAAGTAATCTTCTGGAATGTGTCGGTGACGCGGCGGCCGGTGCCACGGCCCGTATGCACGCGCTTGTCGGCGGGCAGCGGAAAATAATCGGGAAACATTTTCTCTTCGCCTTCCGAAGAGGTGTAAATCATGTCGCGGATGCCGTGTTTTTTGAATAAAGGATCGACCTGCGGGCCATAGGCCTCGCCATTCACCAGGTGTGATGGCAGCGACGGGAGATCTTCGGGCTTCAGAGGATACTCGCCCCAAAAAACCACCGTGCGGCCGCGATCGTGCAGATAGTTCGCCGTCTTGGTTACAAATTCCGCCAGCATCTTCCCCACGCTGCCGAGTTCTTTGGCGCGCCGCCCCTCCTGGCATTGCGCGTTGTCCGCCATGCCGACGTAGTACGGCTCGTCGGTGGACAGATAGAAATATTTCACGCCCTTGTTGGCATCGATCAAATCCTGAAACATGCCAAACATGAGCTTGTAGGAATCCGGATTGGTGGCGCACAGCTCGTAATTGCTGTCGGGATATTCGCGTAGCTTGGCGTACTCCGGGTGCTTGAGGATGAAGGCGATGTGACCCGGACCATCGAGGTAAGGAATCAGCTGCACGTGATAGCGAAGTCCATAATCCGTCAGTTCCTGAAATTCGGCGGGCGTCATCGCCTGCGGCTCAACCAATGCGGGCGCGCTCTTGAACTGGAAATGGCCCTCCAGCTTGAGCGAGAAGCCGTTGATCTTGAAAAATGCAGCTTGCCGCAACGCGTGCTTCAGAGTCTCCATGCGATCGAGGTGGTGCGCATCGTCCCAGTAAATCTGCCGGGTTTGCAGATCGGGCCAGTCCTCGATGTGACCTTCTGGCAGCAGCAGCGCGCCATGCGCCGGCTTGACCAGTTGCACCAATGTGACCGCGCCATAGAACAGGCCGGCCGGCGCGTTGGCCACGATGGTCACGCGGTCGCGGCTCAGATCAATCTTGTAAGCCTGCTCGGCCAGACCCTGCTTGTCGCCATCCTGCGACGCGCCAACGGCCACTGAATTGGGCGCCAGGATCAGCCGCAGCACATTTCCCCCGGAGACACCCAACGTCAACCCATAGCGGCGCCCCAGCTCGTCTCTCAGTGTTTCGATGGCAACGTCATCGGGAGCAGCGCCTTGAACTTCGATCTTCCAGTCAGAGCCGAACTCGAAATCCGACGCCCTCAGCTTCACCACCTGCGGCTGGGGCATCACGTTATATCCACGGGCCTGCAATGGCGAGACGGTTTCCGCATGCACCGGGGGGACGGCCAGAAATATGTAAATCAACCCCGTAAACGTTGGCTTCATCCTCTGCGTTCCTCGATCCCCTTTTTTAGAATGACTTATCACTATAGCGAACGCGTTGATGAAGCCGCTGAAGATGGAGAGAGAAAGAGACAAACGTGCGCACGAGACGGCTTTCCTAAAGCGCATCCCGGCGCACAGTTTAAGGAACTATCTGGCAGAAATATGAGACACGGCGCGTGTACTCGATCACCGCACCGGCCGATTACCTCTGAATCGTTTCAGCGTTGGTTGTGGCAGCAGCTGCCGCGTCGGCGGTTGTCGGTTCGCCAGTTTCGGTGTCGGCAGCTTCCGTCTCAGCGCCTTCGATCTCGGATCCTTCCGGAGATTCGCCATCCAGGTCCGGCAAGCCACCGGCCAGCTTCATGGTCTTGCGCTGCATCCGTTTGGCGGCTTTATCCCGCTGTTTTTCCATGCGGGCGAGTTCCTTCTGGCGCTTTTTAAATGTAGTACGTGATCGCGAAGCCATCAGATTCTCCTCCCCGGGGTCCCCGGATCTCGCGCGTCCAGGCGCGAATACAAATTACCAGCGCGGGCCGCCGCGACGGGACCGGCCGCCGTCTCCGTGTCCGCCACCACCACCGGCGCGGTCAACCTTAGGCCGTGCTTCGTTCACATTAAGCGCCCGGCCACCCAGATTGGTGCCGTTCAGCGCATTTATAGCTGCCTCAGCCTCGGCATCGGCCATCTCAACAAAAGCGAAACCGCGAGACCGGCCTGTGTCCCGATCCGTCATGAGCTTCACGCTCTCCACGGCGCCGTGCGCTTCAAATAATGAGCGGATCGTATCCTCGGTCGCCCCGAAATCCAAATTACCTACGAAAATCTTCTTCATATGCATCTCCTGACTGTTTGACGGCAAGCGAATCGAGGCGGAAAAACCAACTCCCAGCCAGGTTTTGCGGAACAATCAAACGCAATTTGATTCTATCAAGTTCCCTCTTATGCTGCAGGCCTGGCCCCGCTAAGCCCCGGAAGGGCCGGCAAATAGACGTCAAAAAGACGTCAAAAAAGTGACGGTTGACGTGGCACTGTCATGTGAATGACGGCGGATGGCAGCACTGCAATGGCCCAACCCACATAATTTCTATGTGATACACAAGACGGACGCCAGCCGCTCTACTTGCGGCAAGATGGCCCGTCAGTTGCCACAAACCGGGCATCGCGGCGGGGAGTCGTGTCGGGATTCGCGCGCGCCGCCCTTGTGAATCCATAGCTGTTGAGGGAGATAGCGGTGTCGACTTTCCAAGCGTCTCTGAGAGAAATTCCCGACCCTGCACAAGCTTCCGTCGGTAACAACAGCCGGCGGCTTGACCTTTGGATGCTGGCCGGTATCGCCATCGCCATCGTGGCCACGATCGCTGGCATTGCTTCGACCGGCGTGAGCCCCGGCTATTTTTTTCAGCCCACCGGCGCCCTCATCGTGATCGGTGGCACGCTCGGCGTCACGTTTATCACAACGCCTCGAGTTGCCTTGCTTCATTCGCTGCGGAGGGTAGCTGATCTGTTCTTCCCCGCGCGATCGAGCCGCGAAGATCTCATTGAAGAGATCGTGTCCTACGTAAGGCTCGTGCGCATCCGGGGATTGGTGGCCATCGAGCCGGTGCTCGACCAGACAAGCAACAGGTTTCTTGCAGAGTCGTTGCTGCTCGCCATGGATGTGAACCAGCGCGCAGAGCTCGAAACGGCGCTCGCCAACAAGCTCCGCCTGTGCGAGAGACAAGGCGAAGCCGACGCTAAAGTCCTGGACGTGGCGGGGGGGTTCGCGCCGACCATCGGGGTTCTGGGCACTGTGGTTGGGTTGATCGACGTGCTGCGGCAGTTCTCGACAGTCTCTTCGGTAGCTTCCGGTCTCGGCACCGCTTTTGTATCGACGATCTACGGACTGGCGCTGGCGAACCTCGTGTTGCTGCCGGCGGCGCACCGCATTCGCGCGAGGGTCGCCGAGGCGTTCGAAATTCAGGAATTGATCATGGAAGGAACCATGTGCGTTTTCGACCGGATTCATCCGGCGCTCGTCCGCCAGCGCCTACGCTGTTTCCTCCGCGAGGAGCATCCGGCGGGCCCGACGGCCGCATGATGCCGCCGTCCGACAGATCATGAGCCCCAAGTACTATCTCCCGGCTGAAAACGGACAGCGTGATCGCTGGATGATCAGCTACATGGACGTCCTCACCATCCTGCTGATTTTCTTCGTAGCCATCGCCGCCCAGAGTTTGCAGCGCCTTCGCCCGAATCCTGTCGCGGCAACGGCCGAGCCAGCTGCCGTGACGAAGGCGCAATCCGCGACGCCTCGTCATCAGCCTTCGGCAGAGGACCAACCGATCAATCCGCGATCCGATGCCACCGTTGCCGATGCTCGCCAGACGCTGCTCCGCGCCCAGCAAAGCCTGGAGAAGCACGGCCTGGACATGCGACTGGAACCTCGCGGACTCGTCATCAGCCTTCCGCAAGCGATTCTATTCCCGTCCGGCGAGGACCGGATCAGCCCGCAAGCGCTCCCCATACTTGCCCGCATTGCAGATGTTCTCCGCGATATTCCCAACGACGTGAGCCTGATTGGCCACGCGGACGCCGTCCCTATCCACAACCGGCACTTCAAGAGCAACTGGGATCTCTCGATGGCGCGCAGCTTGCGAATTCTGCAACTGTTGAGCCGCCGCTACGGAGTTTCCGAATCGCGTTTGCACATCGCGAGCTATGGGCCTTACCGCCCGCAGAGCCCCAACAACACCGCGGACGGCCGGGCACGCAACCGGCGCGTAGAGATTGTGATCTCAGGCGAAGCTATTCAAAGCCACTAGAAGATCTGCAAGCCGCGAACTGCGGAACAAGGTGACTTAGCCGCCGATGGACGCGGATAATTCAAATGGAGGATGTGATCGTAGAACGGCTCTGCCAAATTGGCTGAGGACATTTGCGAGCCTTGCTGATCCGTCGATATGTAGCGATCTTGATGCGCATCAACATATTGCTCCCATGTTACGCCGTCCACTCCTGGTGCAGCTCGCGCATGATAGCTGTCCCGAAGCAGATCGACTGTCACATGATGCAGTAAGGCGGTGCACTGCTGCTTCTTGTCCCTGAGGGCTGCTTCTCGCACACCTCCAAGTCCCTGGGACACGCGTCCCCGGCCCTGTGTCCGGCGCGGGTGAGCCTCTTCGGTGTTCCCCTTGGTCGAACAGCTTCCCTCCACGCCCTCCGCAGAGGATTGCTCCCCTTTGTTCGAGCGCTTCGCAGATACTCCCTGTTCGTCCGACTCCCCACTGGCGTGCGTGCTGGTCTTATAGCTCGTCGCCTTCTCCAGCCGGTCCGGCCTACCGCTGCCGGACGCCCGTGGGGTCTCCCGGTTCTCGCGCATGGAATTTCCAGACGTGCGCCTGGGGTCTGTGACTGCGCACGGTTCGCAAATGGCTCGCGTTTATCGCCACTCATGATGTTGCCTTCCGCTTCGCCGAACGGCGTCGGCACCCTGGATGCCATAGATTTCGCAGCTCAGTACCCTGCCCGCCTGTGCCCCTATCGACGCTTCACGTGCGGCCTTGCGGCTGCCCGCGCATGACTCGGGGTCAGGATGGTTCGCTACTCCTTTCCTGTAAGACGCTTTCATTCTCTATTCCATGACGGTTTATCCCGGCGCACTCGGCGTTAATCCGC
>Ga0066709_100000664_pt1 | contig 19659 bp, 13 predicted proteins | sample GraSoiAngelo_158_FD_79665 | JGI IMG/M metagenome (GOLD analysis project Ga0066709, IMG submission 79665) | Grasslands soil microbial communities from the Angelo Coastal Reserve, California, USA - 14_1009_16_30cm | ecosystem: Environmental > Terrestrial > Soil > Grasslands | place: USA...
CGGCGGAGATCACGACTTGGAACACGATCGACAGCGAGACAAGCGCGCCGACGCGCCGCGCGACCGCGGCGATGTCGCTGCCCGTGGCGAGCCAACTGTGGCGTCCGGTCGAGCGGGTGCCCATGGGCGCGACGCGCCACAGAAGGAGCGCGCAGGCGATCGGGGCGATCGCGAAAGCGATGTAGGGCGTCCGCCATGATCCCGCCGTCGCGAGGATGCCCGCGACGAGAGGCGCCGCGAAGAACGAGAGGTGCCCTGCGGTGGTGTGCGTCCCCATCGCCATCCCGCGGCGCGAAGAGAACATCTCCGCGATGAGCGCCGATGCCGGCGCGTGATACGTGCCGCTGGCAATGCCCATGACCGCGAGGAACGCGATCAGCTGCCAGTACTCCGTCGACAGGCCGATCGCGATGCTGGATAGGCCGATGAGAACGAGACCCCATACGATCACGCGCCGCGCGCCGATGCGGTCGGCGAGCACGCCGAGGGGCGCGTTCGTCAGGCCCGATGCGATCGAGTAGGAGCCGACCAGGAACCCAGCGCTCGTGTACGACAGCCCGAAAGCGGCGCTGATGAACGGAAGCAGCGCGCTGAGCAGGCTGTTCGTAACGTGGTGCGCGAAGTGGGCGACGCTGAATGCGACGAGGAGCGACCGTCGCGTCAACGGAGGTCCGCCAGGTCCATGCCCAGGAGCACATTGTCGATGAGCCGCGCGCGGCCCACGCGCGCCGCAAGTGAGATCACGGCGCTGTCCACCGGTGCGAGGAGCTCGAGCTCCGTGAGCGTGAGCGGGTCGGCGACCGAAACGTACTCGAGCGCGATTGCCGGTGCATCGATGTAGCGGCGTACTGCATTGCTCAAGCGCACTGGTGTCCGCACGCCCTGCTCCCACATCTCGCGAGCCCTGAACAATCCGCGCGAGAGCGCGACCGCGTCGTGCCGCTGCTCCGGCGTGAGGTAGGCGTTGCGCGACGAAAGCGCGAGGCCGTCTGGCTCGCGCACGGTCGGGCAGCCGACGATCTCGGCGCCGAGACGCAGATCGCGGGCGATCGTCTGCAGCACGCGCAGCTGCTGGAAATCCTTCTGGCCGAAGAACGCGATGTCGGGTCGCACGATCGCGAGCAGCTTCGCGACGACGGTCGCTACGCCGACGAAGTGGCCGGGTCGCGCGGCACCCTCGAGCGGCGTCGCGATCGGCCCGGGCGTCACGCGCGTCGCGTCGCCCGGCGGGTAGATCTCCGCGACCGGCGGCACGAAGGCCGCGGCGCATCCGTACTTCTCGAGCAGCGCGATGTCCTCGGCCTCGCGCCGCGGATACGCCGCGAAGTCCTCGTTCGGCCCGAACTGCGTCGGGTTGACGAAGATCGATGCGATCGCCGCGTTGGTTTCGCTGACCGCGCGCTCCACCAACGACATGTGCCCGGCGTGCAGCGCCCCCATCGTCGGCACGAACCCCACGCGCCCGGCACCCGCGCGCCACGCGCGCACGTCGGAGACGGTACGGAGGACCTTCACCGACGGCGCGCGGTGATGTATTCGGGGATCGTCGCCATCGGTGGTAGCTCGCCGATCGCGATGTCGTGCATCTCGAGGTGGAGCTTCCCGCCCTCGGTCTGCGTGATGAGCTTGAGCGTCGCGTTCGCCTCTTCCCAGATCCGCTCCCCGTGGGCCTCGCCGACGCGCTTGAGCGCGACCTGAAGGATCTGGAAGCTCATCTTGGAGAGACTGAGCAGGTCCTGATTCCGGTGGATGCGGTGCTTCATATCGACCTGCGCGAGCGCGCCCAGCCCAGCGCGCTGCAGCGTGTCGATGAGGAGTCCGGTCTCGACGCCGTACCCGGTGAAGAAGGGGAGCTGCTCGAGCAGCGAGCGTCGTCCGCCCTGCTCACCCGACAGCGGCTGCACCATGCCGGACAGCTCGGGGAAGAACAGATTGAGGATCGGACGCGCGGAGAGCTCGGTGACGCGGCCTCCGCCCGACGCGAGCACCTCGGCGCCGATACGAAGCGGTCGCTGGTAGAAGGCCTTCACGAAGTGCACGTCCGGCCGAAGGAGCAGCGGGCCCAGCAGCCCGTAGACGAACTTCGGATGCGTATCGGTGACGTCGGTGTCGATCCACACGACGATATCGCCGGTCAGCACGTGCAGGCTCTTCCAGAGCGCCTCGCCTTTTCCGCGGCGCGCGCCGTATTCGGGGAGGATGTCGCCGAGGACGTGCACCGCGACACCCTCCTCGCGCGCGATTTCGCGTGTCTGGTCATCGGAATCCGAGTCGATGACCGCGATCTCGTCCACCAGCGGGATCCGTTCCATGAGACGCGAGCGGATCGCGCGGATGACGCGGCGGACCGTCGCCTCCTCGTTCAGCGTGGGCAATCCGACGGAGATGCGGAGGTTCTGCCGCTCCTTTTCCTCGACGAGCCGTCGCAGGTCCGCGAACTCGCTGGAGCTGAACGTGTTCTGCACGAACCACTTGTCGACGATCTCGCTGACGACGCGGCTGCGTTCGGCGCGGTCCGACGGCAGTGTCGGGAGCGGGAGCGTGAGGTTCGCGCTGAAGGGCGCGGCGGTGCGCACCACGACGGCCGCGCGCGCGTTCGCGACGATGGCCTGACCCACGGGACCGAGCGGGTCCTCCTGATCCTTGCGACCGGTCGCGCCGAACGCGATCGCGTCATGCTCCGCGAGCTCCTCGTTGATCACGTCGGCGGGATCGCCGGTGCGCGTGATGAGTCGATCGACGCGCTCGTCGAGCGCGCGCTCGCCCAGCAGCTGATAGAGGGTCGGCGTACGGCGGCCCGGGGTCCGCACGTGGAGGAGCGTCACGCTGCCGCCGCGCGCGCGCGCCCAACCGATCGCGACCTTCGCGGCGAGGTCGGCGTAGCGACCGCCGCGGACCGGAACGCGAATGCGCCGCGCGCGCGAGAGCGGACCCTTCACCACGGCGATGTCGCACGGCGGATTGCGCAGGACGTCCTCGATCGTCGTTCCCAGGAGATCCCAGCCCGGCCGCCGCCACGAGAGCAGGAGCAGATCGGGGCGCTCGGTCGCGACGGTCTCCTGGATCGCCTGCCAGCCCTGCCGCGCGACGGTCACGAGCGTACGCGCGCGTACGTCGGCGGGCGTGAGCTGGTCCAGCGTGCGCCGGAGACGGCGCGCCTCGGGCTGCACCGAGGCGAGCGTGTCGCCCTCGGGCACCTCGATCGCCGAGACGAGAATGAGCTCCTCGCCCGCAGCGAGGGCGACCGCGAGATCGACGACGGCGCGGTCGCGCTCCGGATCGACGATCGCGACGAGGCACTTCATGCGGTACGACCGAGGATGACGGGTAGCACGCGTTCGCGCAGGACCCGCGGCCAGGCGTGCTCGCGGGCGCGCACCCGCATCCGCATCACCGGCGTGTCGAGCGCGCGCTCGACCGCGTCGGCGATCTGCTCGCCGCTCGCGTCGGGTGGGACGTAGAGCGGGTCGTCGCCGCCGGTCTCGCGCAGTGCGGGGATGTCGCTGCACACGATCGGCATACGGTGCAAGCCGGCCTCCAGCATCGGGATGCCGAAACCCTCGCTCTCGCTGGGGAAGACGAGCACGTCGGCGAGCGCGTAGAGGTCGACGACCGTGCCGTACCTGATCTTCAGGCCGAGCGACGCGAGCAGGTGCACGCCTTCGACCTTCTTCGCGCGCGCGGCGAGCTCCCGGAGGTAGGCCTGGTTCGAGGCGTCGTGCGGTCCGGCGGTCCCCGTGACGACGAGGACCGCGGCGCGACCACGGCGACGGAGGACCGCGGTGGCGTCGATCGCCGCCTCGATCCTCTTGCGCCGCGTGAGGCGCACCGGAAGGAGAAGCAGCGGGTCGGCGTCGAAAAGGCGCAGGCGCTGCGCGAGTCGTAGGCCGGTCGGAGCGAGGCCGAGCACCTCGCCGACGTCGATGCCGTTCGTGACGACCTCGATGTCGTCGCGCGCGAGACCGGTGAGCTGCGAGAGCTGCTCCCGGCGTTCCTGCGAGACCGTGACGTACCGCACGCCGGGCACCGCGCGCGTGACCAGATCCCAGGGTGAGCCCCTCCGACGCAGAGCGGCGTAGCGTTCGTCGAAGTACGAGATGTCGTGCGTCCAGGCGATGAAGCGGTCCGGATGCTCCCGTGCCAGGGTCGCGAGCACTTCCGTGAGCGCCAGATTCAGCGGCATGGTCATGATGTTGTGCACGACGACGCGATCGGCGCGTGCGACGTGCAGACGGATCTTGGTCGCCAGGCGCGCGACGAGCGCGTCGTACTCCGGGGGGCGCACCCCGCTCGAAAGTGCGGCGAGGTTCCGCTCGACGATCGGATGGCGTGAGTCGGCCTCGGCGACGCGGATCACGCGAACGCCACGCGGCTTCGCTCCGCCGCGCCCGGCGAGCACCGCGACGTCCTTGCCCGCCGCGAGGAGCGCGGCGGCGTGCGCGGCCATGACCTGCTCGACTCCGCCGAGGACCTGCGGCGTCGTGTAATGGACGAACAGGATGCGGCGCACGCCGCCCGTCACGCTGGAGCGGCCGTCCTCGTTTGCGCGAGGCGGCCCTGCCCGCCGGCGACGTGGTCGCCCTTCGCGCCGCGGCGAACGCGGAACGTCATGCGTTCGCCGAACACGAGCATGTCGCGAACGTCGATCCGCTCGAGCCACGGCGGGAGCGCCGGATCGATGAGCAGCTGCTGCGTCGCGAGGTCGGGCACCAGTCCAAGAAGCGTGCGCATGCAGAGGAACACCATGCCCGCCGACCACGCCTGCGGGATGCACGAGACGAGGTAATCCGCCGGTCGCGACGAGAAACGGAGATCGCGCTGGAAACCGCAAAAGAGCTCGGGCAGGCGCGCGTCCGGGAAGCGGCGGCCGGCTTCGATGAGCGCGCTGGTGATCTCCGCCGCCTCCTCGCGGAAGCCGTACCGCGCGAAACCCTGTGCGATGAGCGAGTTGTCGTGCGGCCAGACCGAGCCGTTGTGATAGCTCATCGGGTTATACGTCGGGTAGGTACTCGAGAGCGTGCGGATGCCCCAGCCGGTGTACATGTCCGGGGTCATGAGCCGGTGCACCAGCGCCGCCGCCCGGTCGGGGCTCGCGATGCCGCACCACAGCGCGTGGCCGGCATTGCTCGTCACCGCTCGCACCTGCTTCTTGTCGCCGTCGAGCGCCTGCGCGTAGCAGCCCTGGTCGGCCATCCAGAAATCGCGCTCGAAACGCTCCCGTAGCTCGCGCGCCTCGCCGCGCAAACGGTCCGCGCGAGTCGTGTCGCCGTCGATCGCGTACAGATCCGATAGGCCCATCTTCGCTGCGTAGACGTAGGCCTGGACCTCGACGAGCGCGGCGGGCAGCTTCGACCACGTGCCGTCCGGCTCCGAGAGCGACTGCGGTGAATCCTTCCAACCTTGACTGCGCAGGTCCGAGCCGCGCGGGCCGTATTCGACATAGCCGTCGCGATCGGGATCGCCGTAGGTGTCGCACCACGTGAGCGCGCGCTCCGCCGCGGGCAGCAGCTCGCGCCAGAACTCTCGATCGGCGGTCCATTTGACCGTCTCGGCGACCAACAGCGCGAAGAGCGGTGTCGCGTCGACCGATCCGTAGTACGGGCGGTGGGGGATCTCACCGAGTCGCGCGAGCTCACCGCGGCGCAGCTCGTGGAAGATCTTCCCCGGCTCCTCCTCTGAGAAGTCGTCCACCTTCTGGCCCTGGTACTTCGCGAGCAGCCGCAGCGTGCCGCGGGCGATGTCCGGATTCCAGCCGAGCGTCTGGTAGGCGCAGATGAGCCCGTCACGACCGAACGGGACCGCATACCACGGGATGCCCGCGGTCGGGTAGGGGCCGCTGTCGTGGAACTCCATGAGCGCGCGCAGGTCGAGCGCACTGCGTGTGATCAGGCCCTCGTCGAGCGTCTCGGAGCTCGTCGTGTAGCGCGCGCAGCCGCGCAAGAAGCGGCGGTAGCGCGCGTTCAGCGCATCGATCGCGTCGTCGAAACGGTCCGGCGACGGCGCCGCGCCCGCGCCGTCCTCGCGCGGGATCACCATGAGCTCGATCGTCAGCACACCCTGCGGCGGCAGCTCGCGCTCGATGTGGAAGACGTTGCCCTCGATACGGTCAGGCGCCGGCCGCATCGTGATGTCGGTCGTGCGCCGCACCGCGTCGCGGCCGACGCGCTCGAAGACGATGCCGCCCTCGCGAGCGCCGCGCCTCACCTCGTGGGGCGTGGCGGCGACCTCGCGCTGCCCACGTACCGCGAACATGTCGCGGAACGACGCCTCGAACTCGAGCTCGAGCGCGACGCGCACCGGCCGCGGGTTCGCGTTCAGCACGCCGATGCGCTCGCGCACGCCGTCGGCGAGGAAGCGCGTGCGCCGGATCGATAGCGCTTCCGCCGCGTGGCGCGCGGTGCCGAGCGTCGCGCCTTCCGCTCGCATCAGCTGGAAGGTCGCGACGTAGTTCTGCTCGGTGTTCGCCGACAGCAGGATCGGCGGCGCGCCGTTCACGCGGAGCGCGTACCCCGAGAGGAACTGCGTGTCGTGGTAGTAGAGCCCGAACGGGCTCGCGCTCCCGAGCTGGAGCGAGCCGTCGTTCTCGGTGATCAGGACGAGGGCGTCCTCTTTGAGCGAGACGCTCACGCGGTGGACGCGCTCCGCGCTCGGCCCTCGCTGCGCCGTTCGCCCCACCGGCGCTTCTCCTCTTCCATGACGCGCGCGCCTTCCTCGACGACCGCTTCGGACCGCGTCGTGGTCATGGCGCGCACCTCTTCGATGAAGGACGCCGTCCGCAGCTGATAGAGCGGCAGCAGCGAACGCGCCAGCTCCTCGCTTCGAGCGGGGCGCTGGAGCGCCGCGCCGAGGTGATCGAACACGATGCGCGCCCACGCCGTGGCGTCGATCGTCTCGGGCACGGGCGCGGAGAGGATCTCGCGCCACGTCGATTCCTGTTCGCGTTTGCCGGCCGCGAACTTCGCACGCAGTCGCACGGGATCCGCGGGGATCGCCTCGGGCTCGACGGGCATCACGTCTCCGACAAGTGGCACGGCCTTCGAGCCCTGCACCTTCGACCACGTCGCCTCGTTCTCAGCTGCCATGCGGAAGAGGGTGCCGACGACCTGGGTGAACATCGGTCCGAGGTCCGCCGCGGGATCCTTCGGGTCGTGCACCTTTGCGCCAAGGAAGGCCTGCGCGACACGTGCCCCGCGCACGATCGCCGTCGTGGTCATGAAGATGTCGATGCCGAAGCGCGCGACGTCGGTGTCCCACACCGGCTGCTCGAGATACGCGCGCGCCAGCTCGGCGCGGAAGCCGAACTCACCACCGATGGGCTGGCGCACGCGCAGCCCGTACAGCGCGCGGGTGAGGGGATACGCGACCGAGTTCGTGATCGTGCCGTCGTGCTTGTGTCGCGCGTACAGCGGTGTCACGTAGTCGATGTCGCCGCGGGTGACCGGTGTGAGCAACCTCCCGATCCACTCCGGTGTGATGCTGCGGAGATCGCTGTCGACAACGGCGCAGGCGCGCGCGCCGAGCATGCCGACCGCCGTGAAGATCGCGCGGAACGCTGAGCCCTTGCCCGGCGGTCCGATATAACGGCCGACGGCGACGGGCACGCCGGACGCGTTTTCGACGCCGCGATCGGGCGTGCCGTCCTGTGAGCCGCCGTCCGCGTTCACGATCGCGACGCGCAGGTCGGGGAAATACTCGCGTAGGCCTTTGGCCGCGGTCGCGGCGACATAGCCGATCGTCGCGGCGTTGCGGAAGCTGGGGATGCCCACGACGACGTCGGCCGATCCGATCTTGGCGACCCCGCCGGCGAGCTGTTCGTCGAGTGTCAAGTGATCGTCAGGCATGCGTCCCTCCATGTGAGTTCACGCATCCTTCCTCGTGAGGCCATCATACCGGCGTGCTTGACGCGCTCGACGCGATCGTTCTGCCCTTTCTCGAATCGCTTTACGAGCGGCTCGGCTACATCGGTGTCGTCATCGCGATGACCATCGAAAGCTGTGCGATCCCCTTGCCATCCGAGCTGATCCTTCCGTTCGCCGGTTGGAGCGTGTCGCGCGGTCTCATCGAGCCGCTCACGTCCTCGCCCTGGAGCTACTGGGGCGCGGTCTTCGCCGGCGTTCTCGGCAATACGCTTGGCTCACTCGCCAGCTACGCGATCGGAGCATATGGCGGTCGGCCGCTGGTCGAGCGATACGGCAAATACGTGCTCATCAGCGCTCATGACCTCGAGCTCGCGGAGCGCTGGTTCGCGCGGTTCGGTGAGGTGACGGTGTTCTTTTCGCGGATGCTGCCGATCGTCCGCACCTTCATCTCCGTGCCCGCGGGCATCGCACGCATGCCGCTCTGGCGCTTCACCCTTTTCTCGGTCCTCGGCGCGGTCCCGTGGGTGATGCTGTTGGTCTGGGGCGGGATGCAGCTCGGTGACCATTGGCTCGAGCTGAAGCAATCGCTCAAAGGTCTCGACTACCTCGTCGCGGCCGCGATCGTCGCCGCGGTCGGCATCTTCGTCTGGCGGCACGTGCGCGGCTGATGGACGCGATCTTCACCTTCGACCGCCAGCTCTACATCGCGATCGTGACCGCCGTCTCGAACAACTCGCTGCTCGCCACGCTCGCCATCGCGGTCGCGTACCTGAACTGGAACGGACTGATCTGGTGGATCTCTGGCGTGCTCATCGCCTATGCACGGGGCTGGGGACGCCGCGCGCTGTGGAGCACCCTCACGGTGTACCTCGGCCTGTGCGACGGCTGGCTCGTCGCTGAGCTACTCAAGCTCGTCGTTCGCCGCGAGCGTCCCTTCACCGTCGTCCTCGACCTCCCGCCGACGCTCGTCACCGAGCCGACGACGTTCTCGTTCCCGTCGGGGGACACCGCATTCGCGTTCGGCGCGGCGCTCGCGGTCGGTCACGTCGCGCCGGCGTGGCGTCTGCCGGCGCTGCTGTTCGCGACCGCCGTCGCATTCGAACGCGTCGCCGTCGGTGTGCATTACCCGCTCGACGTGATCGGTGGCGCGCTCATCGGCACTGTCTCGGGCCTCAGCGCGCCGCTGGTGGTCGCGCTGCTCCGGCGCCGCGTACGCTGGCGCGCGTTCGTCGTGCCGCACACGCACTGGGACCGGGAGTGGTACGAGCGGTTCGAGGGCTATCGGGCGCGGCTCGTGCCGATGGTGTCGAAGCTTCTCGACCTGCTCGAGCGGGACAGCGCCTTCCGCTCGTTCACCTTCGACGGTCACACCATCGCCATCGAGGACTACCTCGAGAAACGGCCGGACGATCGCTCGCGCATCGAGGCGTTGGTCCGTGCCGAGCGACTGCTCATCGGGCCGTGGTACGTGCTCGCCGACAACCTGCTCGTGTCCGGCGAATCGCTGCTCCGGAATTTCCAGGAGGGCTTACGCGTCGCTGCCTCGTTCGGCCGTGCGATGCGCGTCGGATACGTCGCGGATCCGTTCGGCCATCCGGCGCAAACGCCCCAGCTGCTGCGTGGCTTCGGCTACAGCACCTACGTCTTCTCGCGCGGAGTTGGTGACGAGGGTGAGCGCGTCGGTGCGGAGTTCCGCTGGCAGGCGCCCTCGGGTGACCGCGTCCTGGCGACACACCTCGTCGATCACTACTCGGGCGGGCTTGCGCTTGTCGGCGATCTCACCGAGACGCCGCAGCAGCTTCGCGCGCGGGTCCGCCGTCGCCTCGGCCGCCTGCTCGACGTCACGACGGCGTACGCGAACGGCACCGCACTCCTCTTCATGGTGGGCGATGACCACGTCGATGCGTACCCGCGCTTAGCCGAAGCGGTCACGGCTCTGCACGCGGCGGCGCCGAACATCGATGCCCGCATCTCGAGCCTCGAGGAATACGAGACGGTGGTCGCGCAGCCGCGCGGCACGGTCGTGGGCGAGATGGTCCGCGGCCGTTACCGGCCGATCCTCCGAGGGGTCAATTCGACCCGCGTGTGGATCAAGCAGGAGAACGCCTCATGCGAACGGCTGCTGCTCGAGCGCTGCGAGCCGTTCGACGCGCTCACGGGCGGCGGCGCGCGAGATGAGGTGCGTTCGCTCTGGCGCACGCTCCTGCAGAACCATCCGCACGACTCGATCTGCGGCTGCTCGATCGATGCCGTGCACGACGTGGACATGGCGCCGCGCTTCCTGCGCGTCCGGACCGACGGCGAAGCGCTCGCCGCTCGTCTTGCTCGCGAGCTCGTGCCGTCCGGAACGACGCCGGTGGTGTGGAGCTCCGTGCCTTGGGAGCGGGACGCCGTCGTCGCGCTGGACGGTACGCCGACGCGCGTGCGCTGCGCCGCGTTCGGAACCGCGCCAGCGCGCCGCGCCGATGGGCCGCCGCCTACGTCGCCGGAGGACGGCGTGATCGAGAACGAGGCACTGCGCGTCGAGGTCGCGCCGGATGGCTCATTCGTCGTCATCGACCGTCTCAGCGGCGCGCGCACCGGGCCTCATGGTGCACTGCTCGACGAGGGCGACCGGGGCGACGAATACACCTATTCATACGCCGGCCCGACGCTGGGGTCGCGCGACCTCACCGGGACCCGGCGCACCACGGTATCGGGCGACCGCGCTAAGGTGACCGTCGAGTTTGTCCTGCGGCTGCCCGCGGGCCTGCGCGACGACCGGCTCGCGCGCACGCCCGAGCTCGTCCCCTGCGCAGTGCGCGCTGAGGTCTCGCTCGATGCCGGCGCGCGGCGCGTCGACGTCCGACTCGTCGTCGACAACCAGGCGCGCGACCACCGGCTTCGCGTACTGTGCGAGACCGGCACCCGCTCACTGAAGCACGTCGCCGGCGCGGCGTTCGCCTGGCTCGAGCGCGATACGCGCGTCGCCCCGCGCCCAGGCTGGATCGAACAGCCGACCGCCGAGCGCGCGGTCCACGACCTCGTCGCGGTCGAGGGCACGGCGACCGGCCTTGCCGTTGGCGTCGATGGCCTGCGCGAGTACGCGGTGCTCCACGATGGGCGGACGATCGCGATCACGCTGCTGCGCGCCGTCGGATTCCTCTCACGCGGCGACCTTCCGGAGCGCACGGGACACGCGGGGCCAGCGCTCGCGACGCCGAGCGCGCAGTGCATCGGCGAGCGCGAGTATCGCTACTCCGTCGTGCCGCTCGGCGACGCGATGACGCTCCCGCGTGCGGCGCGCGAGATCCGCGAGTGGCTGGCACCGCCGTGGGTCGGCCGCAGCGCCGAGGACGCCCACTCCTTTTATACGGTCGAGGGCGACCTGGTGGTACAGCCCTCGGCCTTGCGCGCCGGTCCCGATGGCGCGATCGTCGCGCGTCTCTTCAATCCTTCGCGCGAGCCGGCATTCGCGACGCTCCGCTTCGCACGACGTCCGCTCGAGGCTCGCGCGGTCGATCTGCGCGAAGGCGAGCTCGGTCTCGGTAACACCGGGCTCGACATCGTGCGCACCGCGGCGCCGCCCGACGTGATCGACGGCGCCGTGGCCATCCGGCTCGCGCCGTACGAGATCGGGACGTACCTCGTCCGCCTGGCGTGAATGAGGTACCTCTTTCATGTCACACGTCGTCGCATGAACGTGCGACGCGCGAGGGACAGACACGCGCTGTCGCCCGGCTTAAGGTCGGCGCATGCGTCGGTCAGGGTTGCTCGCGCTCGTGCTCGTGCTGCTGGGAGTCGTGGCCCAGGCTGCGGCTGCCGATGACGATCGCACGCACTTCCGCCGCACGACGCCTCGCGCCTCGCTCGAAGAGGAGGCGGGCACGTTCACGCTCGGTGTGCCCTCTGGCCGCGCCTGGGGGATCGAGAGCGAGCTGCGTCCGCTGCCAGCGGAGCGAGCGCTCGCGGTGCGCCTCGTCGTCGCGGACGACGAGGTTCGCGAGGCCTTCGCTCGGGTCGCGTATTACGCGAGCGCGACCGGACGGCCCCGCCAGATCGCCATCGTCGACAGCGAGGCCGTCGCGGCAGGCGAGGGGCGCCTCCTCTTCGTGGCGCTTGACCCGCCGCCCGGCGCGGTGGCCTACCGGATTCGCGTGCTGGCGCGCCTGCGAGCCGGCTCCGAGCGCTCGCAGGACGCGGCGATCCAAGCGCGTGTGAGCCTGGTCGACCGGGCGGCGACGCACTTCGGCTCCCTGTTCTCGCGCCTGCTGCCGGACGGCCCGTGACATAAACTCCAACGTCTATGGCGACCGTCACCTACGACCACGTCAACAAGAAGTTCGGAGAGACCAGCGCGGTCAAGGACCTGAACCTCGCGGTCCGCGACGAGGAGTTCCTCGTGCTGGTCGGCCCCTCGGGCTGCGGCAAGACCACCGCGCTGCGGATGCTCGCCGGTCTGGAAGAGCAGACCACCGGCGACATCTTCATCGGCGAACGCCGCGTGAACGACGTCGCGCCCAAGGACCGCGACATCGCCATGGTCTTCCAGAACTACGCGCTGTATCCGCACATGAGCGTCTACGACAACATCGCATTCGGCCTCAAACTGCGCAGCGTCCCCAAGCCCGAGATCGAGCGGCGGGTGAACGAGGTGGCCGAGATGCTCTCGATCGGGCAGCTGCTGAAGCGCAAGCCGAAGGAGCTCTCCGGTGGTCAGCGACAGCGCGTCGCCGTCGGCCGCGCGATCGCTCGGGAGCCCGCGGTCTTCCTGATGGACGAGCCGCTGTCGAACCTCGACGCGAAGCTGCGTATCCAGACGCGCGCGATGTTGCAGAAGCTCCATCAGCGTCTTCGTCGCACGACCATCTACGTGACGCACGATCAGGTCGAAGCCATGACGATGGGCGACCGCATCGCCGTGATGAGCGCGGGCGAGCTCCAGCAGCTGGACACACCGGAGAATCTTCACGAGCGCCCGAACAATCTCTTCGTCGCGGGCTTCATCGGATCTCCGTCGATGAACTTCTTCGACGCGAAGATCGTTGGCGGCGGGGGTGGCGCGACCGCCGATGCCGGCTTCTTCCGCGCGCCGGTGAAGGGCCAGGCCGCCGAAGCGGCCGGCCGCGAGGTGGTGCTGGGGGTCCGGCCCGAAGACATCGATGACCTCGCCAACGCGCAGCAGAACGGACATCTGCCCGTTGAAGCTCGTGTGGAAGTCGTGGAATTCCTCGGTAACGAGCTGCAGCTTCAGCTATCGGCGGACGGACAGACCTTCGTCGCGCGCGTCTCCACCAACACCCAGACGCGCCCCGGCGCGATGTTGCGGGTCGGGTTCAACCTGAAGAAACTGCACGTGTTCGACAAGGCGACTCAGATCGCGCTCAGATGACGCTTCGCGGAAGTGTTCAGGACTTCCCCTTACGGGCTGTCCTGGACCTGCTCGGGCAGACAAAGAAGACCGGCGAGCTGCAACTGCGAGCGGACGATCGGGTCGGCGCTCTCGGTATCGCCGGAGGCCGCGTCGTGACCGCGGTGTTCGCCGAGGAGGAGCCACTGCTCGCGCTCGGCGCCATCTTCGCGCTCGAGGGCGCCGAGTTCGAGTTCACGCCCTGGGATGACGCGCCGCCCTCGAACCTGGAGGGCACGCTCGACGAGCTGCTGCGCAAGGCCGACCAGGCGAAGAAGCAGGCTGAGGAAGCGCGCCGCAAGGCCGAGGCCGAGCGGGAAGCCGCGCGAAAGAAAGCGGAAGAAGAGAGGGAAGCGGAACGCAAACGCCTCGAGGAGCTCCGTGCTCTGATCCCCAGCGACGACCTGGCGTTCCGCCTCTCCGAGCGCGCCGTCGATCAAGGTGCGGTCACGCTCACATCCGAGCGTTGGCGCGTCGTGCTCGCGGTGAACGGAGATCGCGATCTGAACGCCGTCGCCGCGATGCTCCATCTCGATCACGACGCCGCGCTCTCGACGCTCGCCGCTCTCGTGCGCGATGGGGTCATCGAGATCGTTCCGCAGGCCGCCGCGGCACCGCCGCCAGCGTACGAGCCCCCGGTGTCCGAGCCGGAGCCGACCGCGCCAGCGTCCGAGCCCGCGCCGATGTACGAGGCGCCGCCGTCGTACGAGTCGCATGCGGACACGTTCGCGAGTCCCGCGCAGGAATTCACGATGCCCGAGCCCACGCCCGCACCTGAGATCCCGGCAGCGACTCAGGACTGGATCACGCCGGATCAGGCCGTGCCGGATCAGGACTGGAGGATGACCCCGAGCGAGAGCGGGCCCGTGCCCATCTCCGAGGTCGCTCCGCAGTGGGGCCGGGCGACCGAGACGCCGGCGCCGGCGCCCGAATGGATCGCGCCGCCGATCGCGGACACGCCGCCTGCCTTCGACGATCGCCTCAGCGCACTCTCCGGGATCTTCGGTCCGGCTCCGACGGAGCCAGAGCACCCCGCGGCGGCGGAGCCGTCGGGCAACTCGTGGGCGCCGACGGCCGCCCCCGACCAGTGGGGCACCAAAGCACCGCCGGCCCCAACGGCGGATCGTTGGACCGCGCCACCGGCGCCCGCGACGCCCGCGGCGTCCGACGATCCGTGGGGCACGCCGCCGTCGTCCGCTCCGGTCCGCGACTCGTGGGCACCTCCCGCCGAAGCGCCACCACCCGCAAAAGATGCGTGGAGTGCACCAGCGCCGGCGCAGAACACGCAGAACACCTGGACCGCTCCGTCGCCGAGCGCGACGTCCGCCGACCCATGGGGAAGCCCCGCGAGTGCGGACCCGCGCGCCCGGGCGCTCCGTATCCCCGAACCCGCGACGCCACCGGTCGAGGAATGGAGCCCGCCGCCGTCGGCAGCGCCCGAGAAGAAGAAGCGCGGTCTGTTCGGTTTCGGCCGTGAGAAGCCGGCCCCACCCCCGGTCGCAGGGATGCCGCTGCCGACCGCAGGCGTCGTCGGCAGTCGCGTCGGCATGCTCGCCGCACTCGCGAACACGCTCATCGCCGAATACAACAACGGTCAGTACGGCAAGAGCCGGGTCGAGGAGCGCATCGCCAACCTGCTGATGCGCGTCGACGAGCAGGCCGATCCGATCGATCGGCCGCTACCGATCGTCGACGACCGCATCGATGTCGAGGCGCTCGAGCGCGAGCACCTCGCCGACGCCCAGGCCCTTCCGTATCTGGCCCTCCTCGTCACTACGATCTTCGCCGACGCCGAGAAGACCTTCGGCAAGGACAAGGCGAAGAAGGGGTACAAGGCCGCGCAGAAGACCGTGCTGCTCGGTGACGCGAGCGCGCTGTCGACGCCGGAGCTCGCGGGCAAGCTTCCCAAGGTCTGAGCGACAACAGTTTCCTCGGCATCGATCTCGGCGGCACGCACATCCGCACGGTCATCGCGACGCTGGATGGCGACCATCACGAGATCGCGGCGCGCGATGAACGGCGCACGCCTCGCGACGGCGCCGACTCGGTCGTCCGCGCGATCGCGGATTCCGCCCGCGCGAGCGCACGCGAGGCGGGCCTGCCGCTTCACGAGCTCCTCGCCGCTGGTTGCTCCGCGCCGGGCCCGCTCGACCACCGCACCGGCTTGGTGCACGAGGCGCCGAACATCGTTGGATTCAAAGAGTTCGCCCTCGCCCCGCGGCTTTCCGACGCGCTCGACGGACTCACCGTTTTCCTCGACCGCGACACAGCGATGGCCGCCATCGCGGAGAGCGCGATCGGCGCAGCGCGCGGCGTGCGGGATTTCATCTACGTCACCGTGTCGACCGGCCTCGGCGGCTCGATCGTGAGCGGAGGCCGGATGCTGCGCGGCGCGACGAACACGGCAGGCGAGATCGGGCATTGGCCCGTCGCGTTCCAGCTCGACCCGTCCCGCGACGCGGGGGCCGATCTGCCGCGCTGCGGCTGCGGCTCCTTCGGCTGCGCGGAATCGTTCGCCGCAGGCCGCAACGTGGCAGACGCGTACGGGGTCGCGGACGCCGCGGCGGTCTTCGACGCGGCGGCCCGCGGCGATGCCCGTGCGTCGACGATCGTCACGCGCGCCGAGCGGGCGCTCGCCAATCTCGCCGTGGGCCTCGTGAACGTGCTGAACCCCGCGCTCATCGTGGTCGGCGGATCGATCGCGGACAACCAGCCGGGCCATGTGCTCGAACCGATGCGCCGCGCGATCGCCGAGCGCGCGTTCCGTGCGCCGGCGGCGGCGGTGCGCGTCGTGCCGGCCGCGCTCGGCGGCGAGGTCGGCATGATCGGTGCTGTGTTCGCGGCCCGGGAGCGCCTGTCGGGGCGAGGAGAGTGGTTCCTTTAGTCTCACGTCACAAGGGGGGTCAGCCATGGGTGTGCGCATCGGCATCAACGGTTTTGGGCGTATCGGCCGCCTGTTCCTGAAGGCCGTCCTCGAGCGTCATCCGGACCTCGACATCGTCGCCGTGAACGATCTCGCCGATCCCAAGATGAACGCGCATCTCTTCAAGCACGACAGCAACTACGGGAACTTCAAAGGCGACGTTTCCGCGACGGCCGATGCGATCGTCATCAACGGCCACAGCGTGAAGGTGCTGCAGGACCGCGACCCCGGGAAGCTCCCCTGGAAGGCGCTCGCCGTCGACATCGTGATCGAGTCAACGGGTTTCTTTACCGATGCGACGAAGGCGAAAGCGCACCTCGACGCCGGAGCGAAGTACGTGATCATCTCCGCGCCGGCGAAGAACGAGGACAAGACGATCGTCCTTGGCGTGAACGAGGAGGAGTTTGACCCCGAAAAGCACCACATCATCTCCAACGCCTCGTGCACGACGAACGGGCTCGCACCCGTGGCGAAGGTACTGAACGACGAGTTCGGCATCGAGAAGGGCTTCCTCACCACGATCCACTCGTATACGAACTCGCAGAAAGTTCTCGACGTCGTGTCCGACGATCCACGCGACGCGCGCTCAGCGGCGGAGAACATCGTGCCTCACGACACCGGCGCGGCGAAGGCAGTAGCGCTCGTGATCCCCGAGCTCAAAGGCAAGTTCACCGGTATGGCCTTCCGGGTTCCCACGCCGACGGTCTCGGTGGTGGACTTCGTCGCCACCGTGAAGCGGGAGGTGACGAAGGAGGAGGTCAACGCCGCGTTCAAGCGAGCCTCCACGGGCGACCTGAAGGGGATCATGGCGTACACCGATGAGCCACTCGTCTCGAGCGACCTCAAGGGAGACGAGCACTCGACGATCGTGAGCGGCATCGACACGATCGCGCTCGGGAATATGGTCAAGGTCATCTCCTGGTACGACAACGAGTGGGGATACGCCTGCCGTCTTGCTGACATCACTGCATTCGTTGCGTCGAAGATGCGGGTGCCGGCCGCCGCTGGCGCGCGGTAATTGGCGGGCTTCGCGAAGAGGACGATCCGGGACGTCGATCCGTCCGGGAAGAAGGTCCTCGTCCGCGTCGATTTCAACGTCCCGCTCGCCGACGGTGCGGTCGCCGACGACACGCGCATCCGGGCGGCGCTCCCGACGATCACGTACCTCCTCGAGCGCGGCGCGGCTATCGCGCTTTGTTCGCATCTCGGGCGCCCGAAGGGCCCCGAGCCGAAGCAGAGCCTTCGCCCGGTAGCACGGCGCCTCGGCGAGCTCCTCGGACGTGAGCTTCCGCTACTGCCCGACTCGGTCGGGCCTGCGGTGCGTGACGTCGTGGGCAAGCTGCGGCCCGGCGAGGTCGTCCTGCTCGAGAACGTGCGCTTCCATCCCGAGGAAGAGAAGAACGATCTCGCGTTCGCGAAGGAGCTCGCACGCGGCTACGACCTGTACGTGAACGACGCGTTCGGCGCCGCGCATCGTGCTCACGCGTCGACCGAAGGCGTCGCGCGGATCCTCCCGGCGCACGCCGGCCTCCTCCTCGAGAAGGAGCTGCTCGCGCTCGGCGGTCTGGTCGAAAGCCCGCAGCGCCCGTTCCTCGCGATCATCGGCGGCGCGAAGGTGAGCACGAAGATCGACGTGCTCCGAGCGCTCCTCGCGCGCGTCGATGCGCTCGCGATCGGCGGTGGCATGGCGAACACCTTCCTCCTCGCGACGGGCTGCAAGATCGGCCGCTCGCTCGCGGAGCCGGACCGTGCTGGCGAGGCCAGCGCGATCCTCGACGACGCGAAAGCGCAGGGAAAGCGCGTGCTGCTTCCGGACGACGTGCTCTGCGCTCCGTCGGGCGATGACGACGGCGCGCGCCGCGCGACGGTGAAGAAGGTCGACGACGTCCCCGACGATCAGTCGATCGTCGATGTCGGCCCGCGCACCATCGAGCTGTACGCCACGGAGATCCGCCGCGCGAAGACGATCTTCTGGAACGGACCGCTCGGCGTCTTTGAGATCCCGACATTCGCGACGGGCACGAAACGTGTCGCGGAGCTGCTCGCCGCCAGCGGAGCGGTGACCGTCGTCGGCGGCGGAGAATCGGTGCAGGCGGTGGAGGAGCTCGGCCTCGCCGACAGGATGACGCATGTCTCGACCGGGGGCGGCGCCTCGCTGGAGCTCATCGAAGGTAAAACGCTGCCCGGCGTAGCCGCGATCCCGGACCGGTAGCGCATGGGAGAGAGGTGATGCCTGAGACGACGATCGAGATGATGCGTGGCCGCGAGATCCTGGACTCGCGTGGCGACCCAACTGTCGCGGTGGACGTCATCCTCACCGACGGTTCCCGCGGGACCGCGATGGTGCCGTCGGGTGCATCGACCGGCGCCCACGAGGCCGTCGAGCTCCGCGACGGCGACAAGGCTCGCTACCGCGGCAAGGGCGTCCGAAAAGCGGTGAGCAACGTCGACGATGTCATCGCCCCGGAGCTCATCGGTGAGGACGCCGCGGACCAGACCGCGATCGACAGGCTCCTGCTCGAGCTCGACGGCACGCCGAACAAGGCGAAGCTCGGTGCGAACGCGATCCTGGGTGTCTCGCTCGCGTGCGCTCGCGCCGCCGCGAACGCCGTCGGCCTGCCGCTGTACCGCTACCTCGGCGGCCCGCTCGCGCGCACGCTGCCGGTGCCGCTCATGAACATCCTCAACGGCGGCAAACACGCGATCGGCTCCGCCGACATGCAGGAGTACATGGTCGCGCCCATCGGCGCGACGTCATTCCGGGAAGCGGTGCGCGCCGGCGCAGAGGTGTTCCACGCGCTCAAGGCGATCCTGCACGACCGCGGGATGGGTACCGGCGTCGGCGACGAGGGCGGCTTCGCGCCGGCCGGACTGAAGGACAACGAGGAACCGATCCGCCTCGTCCTCGAGGCGATTGACAAAGCGGGCTATCGCGCGGGCGAGGACATCGCGATCGCACTCGATCCGGCGGCGACCGAGCTTTACGCGGACGGCATGTACAAGCTCGCGCGCGAGAAGGCCACGCTCGATGCCGCAGCCATGACCGACCGGTATGCAAGTTGGCGCGCGAAGTATCCGCTGGTGTCGATCGAGGACGGCCTCGCGGAGGACGACTGGGCCGGCTGGAAGCATCTCACGACGACGCTCGGCGACAAGCTGCAGCTCGTGGGCGACGACCTTTTCGTCACGAACATCGAGCGCATCCGGCGCGGCGTCACCGAGGGTGTGGCCAACGCGGTGCTGATCAAGCTGAATCAGATCGGCACGCTCTCCGAGACGATCGACGCGGTCGAGCTCGCCCATCGCTCGGGTTACGCGACCGTGATCTCGCATCGCTCCGGCGAGACCGAGGACACCACCATCGCCGACCTCGCCGTCGCGCTGAACAGCGGCCAGATCAAGACCGGCTCTCTCTCACGCAGTGAGCGCAATGCGAAGTACAACCGCCTGATGGAGATCGAGAACGAGCTGCAGGACGCGGCGCGCTA
>Ga0066709_100000666_pt1 | contig 19646 bp, 20 predicted proteins | sample GraSoiAngelo_158_FD_79665 | JGI IMG/M metagenome (GOLD analysis project Ga0066709, IMG submission 79665) | Grasslands soil microbial communities from the Angelo Coastal Reserve, California, USA - 14_1009_16_30cm | ecosystem: Environmental > Terrestrial > Soil > Grasslands | place: USA...
GAGGCCACCGCGCCTGTCGCTCCTACCGGATCACAGCCACAGGTAAAGAACGTTTCGCCACACGCAGGAACAATTTCCATGGAGAGGCTGGGAACCCGCTAGGTGGAAAACTTGCCCCGCATGATCGACGTGTACCGCACGCTTCCCGAGCTGGTCTGGTGCGGCTTCGGCGTGCTGGTGATGTTTCTCCAACCGTTCGTGCGCAGCCGGCAATTCTTCACTTTTCTTGCGCTGCTCGGCTCGCTCGCGGGAACGATTGCAGCATTCACCGCGCTCACCCACGGTGGACCGGGCTTCTACGGACTTGTACAATCGGATTCCTTCAGTTTCTTTTTCCGGCTGCTGGTGGGAAGCGTCTCGTTTCTCGTAGTACTGGCGGCCGGGCCTTACCTGGACCGCGAAAAGCTGCCCATTGCCGAATTTTACGCGCTGCTCTTTTTCGCCACCGCAGGAATGGGCGTGCTGGCCTCGGCACAGGAGTTGCTCACCGCGTTCATCGGCCTGGAGATGAGCTCGATTTCGAGCTACGTCCTGGCCGGCTACCGGCGCGATTCGCTGAAGTCCAGTGAATCGGCCATGAAATATTTCCTGCTGGGCTCGTTCGCCACAGCGTTTTTCCTCTACGGCATCGCCCTGGTCTATGGCGCGACGGGTACGACCCTGCTGGACAAGATGGCCGGTGTCGACGTGGCAAGCACGCTGCTGAAGCTCGGCCTCGCGATGATCCTGATCGGGCTGGGCTTCAAGGTGGCCGCCGCGCCGTTCCAGGTATGGACGCCGGACGTTTACGAAGGCGCGCCGACCCCGGTCACCGCGCTTTTTTCCGCGGGACCGAAAGCTGCGGCGTTCGCGCTGCTGCTGCGCATTTTCGCCACTGTGCCCGCAGCGACACACTACTGGTTCTGGGCCTTCTGGCTGCTCGCCGCGCTGACCATGTTCGCGGGCAACCTCGGCGCGCTGGTGCAGACCAACATGAAGCGACTGCTGGCGTACAGTTCCATCGCGCACGCGGGATACATCCTGGTCGCGTTCGCCGCGGTCACATCCATGGCCCAGGGCGGGTCGGCGGAAGCCGCTCCCGCTTATGCCGCCGTGCTCTTTTACCTTTTGAGTTACGCGCTGGTGAAGCTCGGCGCGTTTACCATCGTTTCGCAACTGGGCGGCACGGGCGAAAAGAATCTGTCCCTCGACGACTACGCCGGGCTTTCGCAGCGGCAGCCCTTTGTCGCGGCGATGCTGAGTATCTATCTGCTTTCACTGCTCGGGCTGCCGGTGACGGCGGGCTTCTTCGGCAAGTTCTACATTTTCAAGGCGGCGGTAAATTCCCATTTGATGTCGCTCGCCGTGCTGATGGCCATCAATAGCGTAATCGGCGCTTACTACTACTTGCGCGTGATCGTGGTGATGTACATGCGCGAGCCCAGTGCGGAGGCCGCCGCGCTCGCCCCCGTGCCATTCCCTCTCGGAGTCAACGCCGTTCTGCTCATCACCTTTGTAGGAACCATTCTGTTCGGCGTGTATCCGAACCCGGTCATCAATTTCATCCTGCGGCCGAGCCTTCTCGGCCACTAATCCTGCTTCGATACCCGCTGTGTTACGTTCGAATGCAAAACAAAACGGTCCGGAGGCTTCCGCCCCAGGGCCGTTTCCGTGAGCCCAGTTCCGAACCTACTTCACTTTGAGAATGATCATCAAGAACGTAAACAAGACCAGCGTCTCGACGAACGCCAGACTGAGGAGCATCGGCGTAAAAATGCTCCCCGCAGCGCCGGGATTGCGTGCGATTCCCTCAAGCGCCGCTGCACCGATTCTCCCTTGCGCGAGACCACATCCAAATGCAGCAATGCCCATCCCGAACGCAGCTGCAATCCAGAGTGCGGCGTGGCCCTCTCCGGCCCCTCCGGCGCTTCCCTGTGCAAATGCCGCCGGCGCGAACACAATTGCCCCGATCAACACCGTCAACACCATACTCCACTTCTTCATCACTGCCTCCTTATGAATGCCGCCAGGAGGTGGTTACCGGACACCGTGCAGCCGGGCTCACACTGGAGCGGCACCTTGCCGGCAACCCTCACCGGCAAATACTGGCTAATGTTCTTCAGCCGTGGCCATCCCGAGATAGGAGGCCGGCAAAACCGTGAACAGAATTGTCTGCACAAACGCCACGAGAATGTGCAGAGCAATGAATATCAGTGGAATCAAGGAGGGGAATATTCCAATCGCCATCCCAGCCAGGGGGGACCAGTCCCAAACGAGAGTGGTCGTCTGCGCGAGCAGGCTCAGGAAAAGAGCGTAGATCATGTCGCTAGCAAAAATGTTGGCATAGAGACGCACAGTTAGTGAGAGCACCCGTGCGAGCGTGCTGATGATCTCGACCGGCATGATCAGCCAGGCAATCCACCATTTGGTTCTCGCAGAGAAATGCTTCACGTAGTTTAGGGCTCCGTGATGGCGGATCCCTTGCCAGTTGAAATAGATAAAGATAACTGTGGCGCACGCCAGGGGAACGGTTACATTGCCAGTTGGGGCGGAAAACAAGGGAAACAAGCTAAAGAGGTTTGAAAAAAGAATAAAGAGGCTGACCGTCCCGATAAGATAGATGTACGAGCGAGCATGCTTGCCGGCGCTCTCATCGAGAATATCCCGGATGCCCAGGCGCATCGGGTTGGTGATCAAGAGCTCCGCGACCTGCTGCATTGAGCCCGGCCTTTCGACCGAAAGGCGCGACTTCAGGATTAGAGCCAGCACACTGACCAAAACTAGCACAAGGGCTCCCATAATCACGTGCTCTGGGATAGGCAGTTCCGGATTCTCGGGTTGAATATGCAGCGCCTGAAGAATTGCCAGCGCCAACGGCCCCAGGTAGTGGTTTACGAGATGCGTAATCGGACTGAGAGTCTCTTCCATTTTCTGCCACTCGTGAGAGGCTTAGCCCCTCATTCGATCGATTGCAAGATTTCCCACACACTCGCCGTGATGGTTGCCGCTGCAAAGGCACAGAGTCCAATCACGATGCTCAACAGTGGAACGTGTAGAAAGATAAAAATACCATACAATGCGAAACCTATCAAAACGTAGCGAAGTGTCACGGCCAAGTAAGTTGCACTTTGCCCTTTGCGTTTCTCTGTTGCGCCTTTCCCGGCAGCGGCCAAAGTGAACGCCTCTGTTCCACGTTTCATCCACCAAAAATTAAGCCACGCGAGACCAGCGCCGAAGATCAGACCAGCCGCCCAATCCAACCGGTGGAGAAGAGTGGCAAGAAGCCCTGCGGCAACGCCAAAAGCGGTAATCAGGTAGATAATCCGGCGCACAGTTCTGTGCCCGACTGGAGACGCGGTTGTTGGCTCGGGAGTTAAACTTGTCATGGTTTGCTGCCTAGAGTTCAGCGAAATCTCCGGGCAATCTCGAGAATTCCACCGGCAAAGCCAAGACATCCAAAGACGATCATCAACCATGGAGCCGTGTGCAACCACTGATCGAGAAAATAGCCAATCAGTCCGCCGGCCACGACGACCGCGACAAATGTGAACGGCAATTCCATCGCTGTCGCAAGCTGAGATGAGGTGGACTTCGCCTTCTCAGGTTTCGGTGATTGGGGGCTCTCCGGCTTATCGTCCGAGGGCATATTGAGCGAGCTGCGCATATTCGGCGAGCCGCGTGAACGGCTCAGGATACAACCCGGCAGCCAGCGTGACAAACACGGCCACGCCGAGCGCCACGGCTTGCGCGCTGCTCATGACGGGACGCGGCGCTTCGCCTGGTTGCTTGAGCCAGGCGTGCACAATGATGCGAAAGTAGTAGTAAAGCGCGGGCACAATGTAAAGTGCGGCGATGAGCACTAACACGGGATGGTGAGTTTCAATCAGCGACAGAAAAATAAAGTACTTGCCCATGAATCCGGCCGTAGGAGGAATTCCCGCAAGCGAAAGCATGAAGATAAGCAGCAGCACGGCCGCCGCGGGGCTGCGCTGGTACAGGCCGTTCAAATCTTCCAGTTCCTCGCCAATGAGCCCCTTCTGGCGCAGAACAATGATCACCGCGAAAGCGCCTGTGGTCATAAATACGTAGGCCAGTAAATAAAATGCGATTCCCTTAGCACCAGCCTGGTTTAGTCCAGGTCCCTCCACGGAGAAGGCCCCAACCACACCAAGTAAAATGTATCCAACATGCGAAATTGAGGAGTACGCCAAGAGCCGCTTCACATTCGTCTGAGTAATCGCAGCAAGATTGCCCCAAGTGAGGGATGCGACTGCAATTCCGGCCACCAAATAGATCCACTCCGTGCGGGAAACAGTAAAAACATTCAGAAAGAGGCGCAAAAGCAGGGCAAAGCTCGCCGTCTTGGAAGCCACACTCACATAGGTGGTGATTGGAGTCGGCGCGCCCTCGTAGACGTCTGGCGCCCACTGGTGAAACGGCACGGCCGCGACTTTGAAAAAAAGTCCAACTGCCACTAAAACGAAAGCGAGGATTGGAAGCAATTGCAGGAGGACAGGATCGAAATTCTGCGCGATCGGCAGATCCCTTTGCAACATCTGGCGCATCGGTTCGCCTTGCGCACCGGACAGATGGCTGACCGCAACGACGTGTGCCAATTGTCTCAGCTGCCCGAGCGCAGACCCGATGAGCCCAATATTGGTCGAAGCGCTGAGGCCATACAGAAAAGAAAAACCATAAGCCAGAATCCCGGAGCTGAACGCGCCCAGCAAAACGTATTTCAGCGAAGCCTCATTCGAGCGCTTGTCGCGGCGCAAGAAGCCGGTCAGAACGTAGAAGCTGAGCGCCATGGTCTCCAGGCCCAGGAACATGACGATGAGGTCGGAGCCCGAGGCCATGAACATCATCCCGACGCAGGCGAAAAGCAGCAGCGCGTAGTATTCGCCTTCCTGTTCTTGTTCGATCTCGAGGAATTTTACGGAGAGCAGTATCACCAGCGCGGTAGCAGCAAGAAAAAGTCCGGCAAAGAAAAGAAAAAACGGGTCCACGATGACGGAGTCATGAAACCCGTATCGCGAACCATTCGCCGCAACGGGGAGCCGCAATTTCCAAACCGTGTAAGCGCTGAACAACGTGCCCACGAATGCAAGCCCGGCATTCAGATATCTTTCTTTTGCCCCGAGCGTGAAATCGATCAGCAGAATGCCCAACCCAAAAAGAGTCAGCTGGACCTCCGGGAGAATAACGGCTCCATCTCCCCGCAGGTAATCCGTGATCGCGCTGAGAAAAGAGATATGCATGCGTCCGGCTTATTTCGTTTCCGCCATCGCGGCAGGAACTTCCGCGGGAGGCAATTTTGCGCGCTCCATCTGGTAAAAATTGGGATTCACCTGCCGGACGATGTTTTCGACCGGTTTATCGATGAGCGCAAAAAACGGTTTTGGATAAATGCCGATCCAGAAGGCCAGAAAAATCAGCGGGATTAGCGTGGCCATCTCGCGCAGATTCAAGTCCGGCAAATGTTCATTGGCGGGTTGGGTGACCGGGCCAAACATCACGCGCTGGTAAAGCCACAGCAGGTAGGCCGCGCCCAAAATCACACCGAGGGTGCCCCAAGCCGCCCAGGCCTTGCTGACCTGAAACGCGCCTTGCAGAATCGTGAATTCTCCGATGAAGCCGTTCAGCAGCGGCATCCCCAGCGAACTGAGGCTGATAATCAGATACACCGCGGCAAAGTTCGGCATGGGCGTCGCCAGGCCGCCGAACTCCGAGATTAAGCGTGTGTGCCGCCGCTCGTAGAGCACGCCGACAATCAAGAAGAGCGCGCCCGTCGAGATGCCATGGTTGATCTGCTGAAGCACACTGCCGGCGAGGCCGTTGGGCGTGAGCGCAAAAATTCCCAGCGTACAGAAACCCAAATGGCTGACCGAGCTGTAGGCAATCAGCCGCTTCATGTCCTTTTGCATGAGGCAAACCAGCGCGCCGTACACGATGCCAATCAGTGAAAGTACGATGACCACCTGGATGATGCGCGAACGCATCGGGCCGTCTGCCGGCAGGAGCGGAAGGGAAAAGCGGATGAAGCCGTACGTTCCCATCTTCAGCAAAACGCCGGCCAGAATCACGGAGCCCGCCGTGGGCGCTTCGGTGTGCGCGTCCGGCAGCCAGGTGTGGAACGGGAACATCGGCACTTTAATGGCAAAGGCGAAGAAGAAGGCCCAGAACAGCCAAACCTTTAGCGGATCGGAGAAAGTCTGTGCCCCTTTAAGCAGCGTTGGTACATCGAACGTGCGCGTCGCGCCTGGATCCACTGGCGCGTAGAAGTACAGCGCCAGAATTCCGAGCAGCATGACCACTGATCCCGCCAAGGTGTACAGGAAGAACTTGATGGCTGCGTAGAGCCGCCGGTCGCTTCCCCAAACGCCGATGAGGAAGTACATGGGAACCAGCATCACTTCCCAGAAAACGTAAAAGAGGAAGAAATCCAGCGACACAAACACGCCAATCATGCCGGTCTGCAACAGCAGCAACAGAATGTAGTATTCCTTGGTGCGCTGGTGAATGGCGCTCCAGGAAGAGAGGATTGCAATCATCCCCAGGAACGTAGTGAGCATGACCAGCAGCAGGCTGATGCCGTCGATTCCCAGGTGATACCGCGCCCCAATCGTAGGAATCCACGCAGCGTTTTCCTGAAACGAGAACGGGTCCGGCCCAGGTTTCCACCAGCGAACCAAGGGAATGGAAACGAGAAAACCGAGGACGCCGAAGATGTTGCCGGCGATCTTGTGCGCCGTCTCGGCTTCGCGGGGAATAAACAGCAAGAGAATTGCGCCCACGAGCGGCGTGAAGAGAACTACGCTCAAGATGTGATTCGCAAAAAAGTCCATTCTTCGCCTCTCAGCGCGCCCCGCGCAGCACTACATGGAGGTGTTGTTGGTAATACGCCAGCAGCATCACCAGCCCGACCAAAATCAACAGCGCGTAACTCGAAAACGTGCCCGTTTGCAAAAATCGGATTGGAAAACTAAGGAGCTGCGTCAGCTTGGCGCCGAAATTCAGTAGCCCATCGATGATCCACTTGTCCCACCACATCGAAAGCGTCGAGCCAAAGCGCGCCAGCCATCCCGTGCCATCTACGCCCAGGCCATCAATCACTTTCGCATCAAACTGGCCGAGCAACGTCCCAAGGTCCTTCGTTCGGTTCACGAACATCGCGTCATAAATCTCGTCGACGTAATATTTGTGGAAGAGCACACGGTAGAAGCCGCTCATTTTCCCCGCAATCAATTCCGGTGCGAACCTCTTTGTGCGGTAGAACTCATACGCGAGCCAAATGCCGCCAATGGCAACGGCAATGGAGGCGAACATGAGGAAATATTCGGTCGGCGACGTCTGTGAAACGGCTTTCGCAGATTCTGTCCCCGCTCCAGCGGTGGACAAAACGGGCTCAAGAAACTTCTCGAATTGGTTGCTCCCGCCCAGGGCCGCGGGCCAGCCAATCCATCCGCCGACGATCGAAAGCACTGCAAGAATCATGAGCGGGATGGTCATCGACTGCGGTGATTCGTGAACGTGTTTCTGGGCGTGATCCTCGGCGCGGGAATAGCCGAAAAACGTGAGGAACACCAGCCGGAACATGTAGAACGCGGTCATACCAGCGGTGACGAAGCCGACAATCCACAAAGCGGGGTGCCTTTCGAACGCACCTCCCAGAATTTCATCCTTGCTGAAAAATCCCGCCAGAGGAGGAATCCCCGCAATCGCGAGGGTTGCGACGAAGAACGTTCTTGCGGTGACCGGAATCTTGTCCCACAAGCCGCCCATTTTTTGAATGTCCTGCTCGCCGGACATGGCGTGAATCACACTGCCCGCACCGAGAAACAAGAGCGCTTTGAAGAAAGCGTGCGTCATCAGATGAAAAATGCCGGCCGCGAATGCGCCTGCGCCGAGCGCCAGAAACATGTAGCCAAGCTGACTGATGGTGGAGTACGCGAGGACTTTCTTGATGTCGTTCTGTACCAGCGCCATGGATGCCGCGAAAATCGCCGTGACCACGCCGACCACAGCGACAACGTCCATGGCCTTCGGCGCAAGCTGGTAGATGGCGTTCATCCGCACAACCATATACACGCCGGCGGTCACCATGGTGGCCGCGTGGATCAAAGCGCTCACCGGCGTGGGACCTTCCATGGCGTCGGGGAGCCAGACGTACAGCGGAATTTGTGCGGACTTCCCTGCCGCGCCAACAAATAGCAACAGCGCAATCGCCGTCAGGACGGGCGCTCCCACGGCCAGGGCATGGGCGCCCAGCGCTGCCTCCAAAGCTTGCCGGATTCCCGAATTTGCCGCGACATCGGCCAGTCCCGCCGAAGTAAAGCGGATGGTGCCGAACGTCACGGCCGTCAGTAAAATGCCGAGAATGAATCCAGCGTCCCCAATGCGGTTCACGATAAACGCTTTTTTACCGGCATCGGAGGCGGACTTCTTCAAGAAGTAAAATCCGATCAGCAAATAGCTGCACAGCCCGACGCCTTCCCAGCCAACGAACATGAGCAGCATGTTGTTCGCCAGGACCAGCGTCAGCATGGAGAACATGAACAGGTTCATGTAGCCGAAGAAGCGGTAGTAGCCGCCTTCATGCCCCATGTAGCCGATCGAATATATATGGATGAGGAAGCCGACGCCGGTAACCACCAGCACCATGACGCAGGAAAGCGGGTCGAGCAGATATCCGCAGTCGGCGGTAAAGCGTATCAGGTGCCCGGTACTCAACTGCATGTGGCCCGGCGTGAGCCATTCGAAAAGAATGTGCTGCGCAACGCGGTTCTCCGGATCGGCAGCCAACAATTGCGTCACCGCGCCCAGCGCGAAGGCGAACGACAGTCCCACACTGCCGACGCAGAACACGCTGACCGCGGCATTGGGAAGCCGCCGGCCCACAAAAAGCATCAGCGCCGCCGTTACCAGCGGAAACAGCGGGATGAGCCACAGGTGCTCGAGGAAAAACCCCGATGGCGTCATGCGAATTTCTTTCCTTGCATTGTCATTTCGTAGCGCGCCACTACCACTTCAAGAAATCCATTTCGTCCGCCAAAACAGTTTCGCGGTTGCGGAAAAACGCGATGATGATCCCCAATCCGACTGCGGCTTCCGCGGCTGCATCCGCGATAATGAACAGCGCGAAGACCTGGCCTGCCACATCTCCGTAAAGACGTGAGAACGCCACCAAATTGATGTTCACCGCGTTCAAAATCAGCTCGATGGACATCAACACCACGATCACATTGCGCCGCGTGACCACGCCGATCACCCCAATAATGAAAAGCGCGAGCCCGAGAAAGAGATAATGTCCAATCGGAAGCATGTATCCTTATGCCCTCTTCTTTGCCATCACCACCGCGCCGATCATGGCCACCAACAACAAAACCGATGCAATCTCGAACGGCAACAGATAAGTTTCAAACAAGCTCCTTGCCACCGCCTCGGAATTTGGCGGCAGCTTATCCACGGGCGCAGCCACAAGCACGGGCATGCCCTGCCCGGGCATTTTCCCGGTCGACCAAAGCATCAGACCCACCTGTGCCGCCAGCGCCAACGAGATCAGCATCGCCACCCATTTCTGCCGCGCAAATTGCAATTGGCGCACTGCCACGTCCAGGTTCACCAGCATGATCACGAAAACGAAAAGCACCATGATCCCGCCGACGTAAAGAATGATCTGCACGATGAACAAGAATTCCGCGCGCAATTGCAAGAAGATTCCGGCGGTTGCGAGCAGCGCAGTAATGAGAAAGATGGCACTATGCACGACATTCCGCCGCGTGACCGTCAAAATCGCACTGACCACGGCGATTGCCGCAAAAAAGTAAAAGATCACTTGATCAAGCATAAGGATCCGGAGTGGCACCGCCGGCCTGCTGCCGCTCGCTCTTCTGCTCCATGGCCAAAATGAACAGCGCCACGATTAGCGCGATGATGGATGCGGGAATCGTGGCCAAAAGCAGCCACCCGCCTTCCAGATGCAAATACGACCCCGCGATCATGGCAATCCCGATCAGCAGCACGTTGATAATGGACAGCGGGATCAGGAAATGCCAGCCGAGGCGCATCAACTGGTCGAAACGGTAGCGCGGGATCGTGAAGCGCAGCCACATGAAGAAATAAAGGTACGCGCTCACTTTGAAAATAAACCAGAAGCCGCCGTGAATGCCCTCATAGAAGGGCTTTGCCGCGGAAGCCAACGACGGGTTTACAAACGGTGTCCGCAATAGCACGGGCGCGGCAAGGACCACGGCCACCGTAAAACACAAGCCCGCCACGGCCAGCATAAACAATTGCTGCACCCGCGCCGGCTGCTTGGGCGTGCGCATCAGACAATAGACGCCAATGGCCACCAACAAGAGCGGTGGCAGAAAGTCGATAAAATCCAGCCAGTGCGTTCTCGGAAACGGCCGCAACCAGCCGCCAAGAAATAGAGTCGTCGCGACCGAAGCGACCACAATCATGTTCGTGTACTCGGCAAGAAAATAAAGCGACCAGCGGAAGCCGCTGAATTCCGTCATGTAACCGGCCACCAACTCGGATTCCGCTTCCGGCAAATCAAATGGCGCGCGATTCGTTTCGGCGATGGACGCCACCAGGTAAACGAAAAACGCCACCGGCGCGAGTAATCCAAACCACATGCCCTGTTCGTGCTGCGCTTGCACAATCGAAGTGATATTCAGCGTGCCGGCAAACAACAACCCGCACACCAGCGCCATGCCCGCTGCCGTCTCGTAACTTACCAGTTGCGCGGAACTTCGCAGCGCGCCCATCAGGGAATAGTGGCTGTTTGACGCCCATCCACCCAGCACGATTCCGAAGATTCCCAAGGCGCTGACACCAACGACAAAAAGGATTCCGATATTGATGTCTTTCGCGATTTGGAACGCCGGCCCGATCGCCAAGCCCGCCATCGCCAGCAGCGCCGCCCCAACGGAGAGCACCGGCGCGAGCCAGAAGACCAGTTTGTCTGCGTCGTCCGGAATAATGTCTTCCTTGATCAGTAGCTTCACGGCGTCGGCAATTGGCTGCAGCAAGCCGTGCGGCCCCACGCGCATCGGCCCAAGCCGCGCCTGCATATCCGCCATCAGCTTGCGCTCCACTAAGACGACGTAGCCTACAATCAGCGGAAGAACCGCAACGATGGCCAGCCCGCAAACCAGCGGCGCCCAATACTGCTTCACGAATTCCAACGTGGCTTGTGTTAAGCCTTGCATCCGTTCCCCATCACCCCAGCGGCACTCAACCTGTCTTTCAAGTTCACCACCTTACCGATCCACTTCACCCAAAACAATGTCCAGTGTTCCAATGATGGCCACCACGTCTGCCACCAAGTGTCCCCGCGCCATCTGGTCAAACGCCTGCAAATTCACAAACGACGGCGGCCGGATGCGCACGCGATACGGCTGCACCGTCCCATCGCTGATGACGTAGTAGCCCAACTCGCCCTTTGGCGCTTCAATGGCGTGATAGACCTCGCCCGGCGGCGGCTTCAGAACCTTGCCCACTTTCGCCATAATCGGCCCGGCAGGAATGTTCTCGATCGCCTGCAGGCAAATCAGGCGCGACTGCCGCATCTCTTCCATGCGCACGAGATACCGGTCGTAGGTGTCACCGGTCGTGCCCACTGGAATTTCGAACTTGTACTGATCGTATGCCGCGTACGGCATCGCTTTGCGGATGTCCCACTTCACTCCGCTGGCGCGCAGCACCGGCCCCGTTGCGCCAATTGCGATGGCATCGGCGGCCTTTAAAATCCCAACGCCCTTGGTGCGCCCCAGCCAGATGCGGTTTTGCGTCAGCAGCTCTTCGTAATCGCCGATGCGCGATTCGAAAGCTTTGCAAAAACGCTCGACGTCTTTTTCCAGTGTGTCATACGCCTCATACTGCAGCCCGCCGATGCGAAACGCGTGCGTGGTCAGCCGCGCGCCGCAATACTTCTCGAAAATCTTCAGGATCTCTTCGCGCTCTCGAAAACAATAGAAAAGCGGCGTGAGCGCGCCAATGTCCAAGGCATGCGTTCCCAGCCACAAAAGATGGCTGGCAATCCGCTGCAGCTCCGTCAGGATCGTTCGAATCACGCGCGCGCGCGGCGGCGCTTCCACCATCAGCAATTTCTCGATGGCCTCGCAATACCCCAGGCCGTTGCTGACCGCCGCGACGTAATCCATGCGGTCCACATACGGCGCGAACTGCTGATACGAGCGGTGCTCCGCGATTTTCTCCACGCCCCGGTGCAGATACCCAATCATGCATTCGGAGCCGATCACGCGCTCGCCATCGAGCTTCAGCTTCACGCGCAGCACCCCGTGCGTGGACGGGTGCTGCGGCCCCATGTTCAGGATGAGTTCATCCGCGCCCAGCAGCGTCTTCTGATCAGTTGTTGTCTCGGTGCTCAGCGTCGTCGTCCTTCCAATCCGACCTTCTTGTTGCCGATGACTTGCCGCTCTTTCGCTTTTCTTTTCCTATTCCCTACTTTATGACTGAGAACTGCATACTGAAAACTCTCTCTCCTCATTGTCCGCTCTCAATGCCCAGGTTTTCTTTCACCCAGCCGGTATCCTGCTCGATGATGTCGTAATCCTTGCGCAGCGGATAACCTTGCCACTCGTCGGGCAGCAGGATGCGCGCCAAATTGGGATGGCCGGCGAAGACAATGCCAAACATGTCAAACGCCTCGCGCTCCAGCCAATTCGCCGTGGGCCAAACGCCAGCGACGCTCGGAACTTCTTCGCCATCGCCGGCGTGAGCCTTCACGCGCAAACGCTCGTTCTTTGCAAAGGAATAGAGGTTGAGCACCACGTCGAAGCGCTTCTCGCGCTTCGGCCAGTCCACCGCCGTCAAGTCGGAGAGCAAGTCGAATTTTTCTTCATCGCGCAGATAGAGCGCAATCTCCGCCAGCCGCCCGCGTTCCACCGCCAGGATCGCCTGTTTGCGGTCCTCAATGGCTTCCACCAGCGCACCGCCGAACTTCGCGCGCACACGCCCAACCAATTCATTGTTCAGCGGCGTCTGCAACTGCACCGGCGGCTTCGGTGGCGGAGGCGCGGCCGGCTTCGGAGGCGCAGCGCCCGGTGGCGAAGCCACTGCGGGTTTGGCAGGAGAAGTGGACGCGGGTGCCGCACTGCTCGCGAGCTTGTCGCCCGCGGGCATGCCGGAAGGCTGTTGTTCCTTGGGTTCGTCGGCCATACACCTTGTGCAATGCGGGCGCGGTCACCGTCGTAACGAACGAAGACCCGAATCTCAGACTACAAACGCCCGCGTTTCTAACACACGGCAAAAACCTGGTCAATCACAAGAACTTGGAATGCAATTCGATAGCGCCTGGAAGCAAATGAATCTCCGCGATCTTGGCGATCAAGCCCATTCCAGCGCGCCCTTTTTGTACAGCCACACGTATCCAATCAGCAGAATCCCGAGGAACACAAACATCGAAACCAGCGCAAACAGCCCCAGGTGAGCCATCACCCATCCGCGGTACAAAATCGCCCACGGAATCAGGAACATTGTCTCCACATCGAACACCACGAACAGCATGGCGATAATGTAGAAGCGCACGGAGTACCGCCCGCGCGCATGCCCTTCCGGGGCAATCCCGCACTCATAAGGTTTCAGCTTTGCACCGTACGACGTGGAATCCGGCCGTATCAACTTTGCGAGGATGAGCGTCACGGCGGGAAACGCCATTACCAGCGCGGCATAAATCAATACTGGAAGATATGCTCCAGGCATGCTCCCCTCACGCGCAGCATCCTATCACTAATTTCGATTCTTGGGACTCTCTTACTCGCTGTAATTGTAGGCCCGCGCTTTAGCTGTGGGGGCACGATATGTCGTGCCCTTGCTTATTCCGCCGCGTTGCCCCGTGGCCTTCTTCTCCACGTGTAGGGGCGCAGCACTGCTGCGCCCCGCGGCGACTCTGCGTCGCCGCCCGTTTGGGCATCCATCCCGCAATCTCCCCAAACTGTCATCCCGACGCTCAGGCCGCAGTCTCCTGCGGCCTGAGGCGGAGGGATCTGCTTTTGACTTCCGAATCCTGACTTAAAACTTACAACTTAAAACTATTTCTCAAACAGCAGTTCGCCCGCGCGGCTTGTCGCCTTCACCACCGCTTTAATCAGCGTTACGCGGAGCTTCCCCTCTTCCAGCTCGAGGATCCCATCAATCGTGCACCCCGCTGGCGTGGTCACCGCGTCCTTCAAAAGCGCGGGGTGATCGCCCGTCTCCAGCACCACGCTCGCCGCGCCCTTCATCGTTTGCGCGGCTAGCAACGTCGCCACGTCCCGCGCTAAGCCCACTTTAACCCCAGCCTCCGCCAGCGATTCAAGAATAATGTACGCAAAAGCGGGACCGCTCGCGGAAAGCCCCGTCACCGCGTCCATGTTTTTTTCGTCCACCACCACCGTGCGCCCCACGGCACTGAACATCGCCCGCGCTATTTCCAAGTGCTCCGCCCCGGCATGCGCGCCTCGGCAAATTCCGGTCATGCCGCATCCCACGGTCGAAGGCGTGTTCGGCATGGCGCGCACGACAGGAATTTTTGCCGTCACGTGTTGCTCGATGTAATTCGTCGGTACGGAAGCCGCCACGGAAATCACCAGCGTCTTCTCATTCAGCTCCGGCGCAATTTCTCTCAACACTTCGCCCATCACTTTCGGCTTGACGCACAGCAACACAATATCCGCGCCCTGCGCCGCCTTGCGGTTCTCTGTCGTCACCGCTACGCCCAGTTCTTTTCCGAGCGCCTTGGCCTTCTCCGCGTGCTGCACCGTCGCCCTCACGCACTTCGGCGCGAACAGCTCCTGCTTCAAGTACGCCCGCAGCAAGATGCCACCCAGCTTCCCCGTCCCCAAAACTGTCAGTCTCTTCTCAGCTAGTTTTTGTGTCATGGTGCAAACATTCTTGACGACAAGCAGGTCTGCGTCAACCATCGTGCGACCCGTATTCAGATGCAGCCCTGGCACCTGACGGTCCTTGCACCAAGAAACTTTCGGCCTCGAGTTTGGATACGTGTTCTGCATCCTTGGCTCGAGGCCTTGTCCTTGCCGAGGCTATTGGTCAGCAAGTTGCTGTTGGCCCGCACTCATATTGAGATTTGCCAATGCCCTCTGGCTACTGACCTTCGCAGGTCACGTGGTCGTTCCAATCTACAAAAGCGCCGTTGGGGTTATTCCGCCAAGCCCAAACGCGCAGTTCGAAAATCGAGCCTATGCCGTACCGGTTTGGAGTGCCCACGAACTGGAACGATTGACCTTCGAGAACCGGCGCATTGCCGTTATGATTTGCCAGCCACGTAGTAGCGTCTACGATGAACTCGACCCCCACCAGCCGTAACTGTCCGTCCAACGGCTCGTAGATCAACGCTTCGGGGTGCGAAGCATCAATTAGGCCGTCGCCGACGAGACCGCCATTCACGTAGTGCACGCCCATGGCGCCGTGGTCCGGCCCGCTGACGCAGCCAAGGAACGGTCCGTAGCCTGCTGTTATGGCAGCGTTGACGCCCACAAGGGGAGGGGGGCCAGCCTCGACTTTTAACTTTCGGATTTCGAGTTTCGATTTTCTAATTTCGGCCTTTAACTCAGTCGTGGCGGGCGCCATGGAGTACCTTCACCGCATGGGGCAGAAGATGCGCCACGGCATCGAGCGACTCGGCAGCACCTTGGGGGCTTCCCGGCAAGTTGACGATGAGCGTCTTGTGCCTCACGGCCGCCGTCCCGCGCGAAAGCACCGCCGTCGGCGTGTGTTCCAAACCCTTGCGGCGCATCTCTTCAGAGATTCCCGGCACAATGCGATCGGCAATGGCCTGCGTCGCTTCGGGAGTATTGTCACGCGGGCCGATGCCCGTTCCTCCGGTTGTCAGCAAAACGTCCACGCGCCCGGAATCCGCCAGTTCGCGCAACTGCTCGCGAATCCCCGCAGGATCGTCGGAAATCCGCAAAGCCACGGTGACCTCCCAGCCCAAGCCGCGGCACGCGGCCACCACGGCAGGACCGGAGCGGTCTTCGCGCTCGCCTTTGGCCACGCTGTCGCTGATGGTAAGAACTGCTACGCGCATGAGGAGGGCTTCTAGGACAGCGTCACTGCGTCGCCACGGTGTCTTGATCGCGATTGGCTTCATCCATCAGCCGCATCGCTTCCATCAGGAGGCCCGTCGTGTTTTTGGTGGTCGTCGTGCGCTTCGAGGCGTTGGCCGCGTTAAAGTCAATCTCAAACTCTCCCGCGGTCCACAACACCACCTTATAAACCGCGTCGTCGCCTTCCACTTTGCCGACTTTGGCGTCACGGCACTGGCCGCCGGCAAAATAGAGCTCGCCTTGGACACCATTGTTGCGCACGGTGAGGCGGCAGGACTTTTGCCCCATCTCCAGCGACTGCATCAGGTCAATCATGCTCATCTCTTCCAACCGTCCCTGGATGACGCCGGGGCGAGAAGCTGTCTTCTGCAGCTTTTCGAGATGCAAGCGATCAATCACTTTTTTCGCAATTCGCACCAGGTCCTTGATCAGAAAGGGTTTGGTGATGAAGTCTTCGACGCCGTCCACCAGCGGCCTCAGCCGCTCCTCGATGTCCGGACGGCTGGCCATAAACAAAAACGGGATGTGTCGCGTCGTGTCTCTCGCCCGCAGCTTCTCAAAAAGCTGGCTGCCGTCCAACACCGGCATCTTGTAATCGCAGAGAATCACGTCCGGAGGAGCGTCCACGACCTTGAGCAAGGCGTCTGCGCCGTCTTTGCAAACTTCTATCTCGCAGAACGGCTCCAAGCCCTTGAGAATCAAATCACGCACCAGAGGATTGTCCTCTGCCAGTAGCAGCCTGACCGCCGTTTTGCTTCCCGAAGTGGTCATCGCGCGCGCTTCTCCCGAGCCGCCGCTCGGCGAAAGTCGCCGCTCTTTCCGCCAGTTTTCTCGACCAGCACGATGTCCGTAATTTCCATCCCTTTGTCGAGGGCTTTGCACATGTCGTAAACCGTGAGGGCGGCGGCGGCCACGGCGACTAGGGCTTCCATTTCCACGCCCGTCTGCGCTGCCGTAGTCACCGCGGATCGCACTTCCACGCCATTCTTGCATAGCCGTGCGGTCACATCAATGTGTGTGAGAGGTAGAGGATGACAAAGAGGTATCCACTCCGCGGTCCGCTTAGCCGCGGCAATTCCCGCGATTCGCGCCACTTCCAGAGGGTCTCCCTTGGGGTTTTTGAGCCGGCGCAGCGCTTGCACCACGCTCGGCTTCATCTTCACGAAACCCTGCGCCACGGCCGTCCGAGTGGTCACCGCTTTGGACGACACGTCGACCATCCGCACTTCGCCCTTCGCCCCGTAATGCGAAAGCTTGGCCATCAGCGCCGCTCCGTTTGTCATCCTGAAGGCATCCGACGAGGACGCCTGAAGGATCTCAACCTAAATAACTTTGACCACCATCTAGGGAGGCCGTCGTCTCGGAGGATTAGACAACATCCTTTCTCAACAACACCGAAACACTTTCCCCCGCAGCTAGCTTCTCTCGCTCTGCGGGCACAACCAAGAAGCAATGCGCTCCCGCCAGCGCCGCGATGTCACCCGACCCTTGCCATTTCAAAGTTTTCACCTCAGGAACGCTCCCGTGCCATTCGATACGCGCTGGAAGGAAGTGGGTAAGCCCCGGCCGTTCATTCAATGCCTCCGCCAGCCGCGCTTCAACCAGCGGCAAAGGATGCGCTTCCGCGCCACTCAGCAAATCGATGGCCGGCGTTACAAACAATTGAAACGTCACCATTGTGGACACCGGATTCCCCGGCAACCCAAACACTGGCTTGCCCTGGCAAATCGCGAACACGGCCGGTTTCCCAGGCCGAATCGCCACCGCGTCAAAGAAAAACTCCGCGCCCAGCGCTTTCAGCATGCTTTCGACGAGATCGTACTTTCCCATCGAAACGCCGCCGGTCAGCACCAGCGCATCTTCCTTCAGTCCGCGCTCGATTTTTTCTCCTAAATCTTCGACGCGATCCGCGGCGTTTCCCAACACCACGGGTTCGCCTCCGGCGATTTGAACCTGCGCCGCCAGCGACACGCTGTTGCTATTGCGAATCTGAAATGCTCCCGGCTGCTGATCGATCAGCACGACTTCATCGCCAGTCGATAAGATGGCCATGCGCGGCCGCTTCGCGCATTGCAGTTGCGTCGCGCCAACTTGCGCGGCCAGCGCCAGCTCTGCAAATCCCAACCGCATCCCCGGCTTTAGAATCATTTGCCCGGCGCGCGCTTCGCTTCCGCGCGGCACAATGTTTTGCCCGGCCTGCGCCCCACGCTCGAATCGGACAAGCTCGCCTTCACGTTGCGTATACTCGATCATCACTACGGCATCGGCACCGACGGGCACCGCTGCACCCGTCATGATTTGCACGCAGGTTCTCGGCGCAAGCGCTTCGGTGACGGTGTCGCCGGCTTTGATCTCTCCAGCGCACTTCAGTTGCGCTTCCGGCTTGATCTCACCCGAACGCACCGCGTAGCCGTCGCGCGTGGACCGGTCAAACGGCGGATACTCGCGATCCGTTTTGATTTCCTGCGCCAGCACCAATCCGAGCGCTTCCCACACGCTCACACTTCCGCACGCGCGCGGTCCTCGCATCTTTCCAACTTGTTCGATGACTTTGCTTCGGGCTTGCTCGTAGTTGAGCATGGTGAGGTTTCGTAGAAGCAGCTTCAGCCCAGCCGCTTCTGCTTTTTGTTTCCGCTCTTCTCGGCGAACTCTGTTCTCTGCGGCCTCTGCGCTAAATGTTTTCTCTTTATTACAACCACTTCGACAGCAGCGTTCCTGCCGGCACAATCGTGGCGTCGCGCTCCGGCCCCGTGGAAATCATCCCGATCTCCGCCTGCAGAAAATCCGAAATAAATCGCAAATATTCCAGCGCCGCTTTCGGCAGTTTGTCGCCGTCCTTCGCGCCGTAAGTGGAAACGCACCACCCCGGAAGTGTTTTGTACTCGGGCGTGACGTGCTCATACTCTTCCGCCAGCGCGGGCATTTCTTTCAGCGGCTTCCCTTTGTATTTGTAACCGACGCACACTTGAATTTCGCGCTGCGTGTCAAAAACATCCAGCTTGGTAATCACCAGCGAATCAATGCCGTTAATCATTTTCGCGTAGCGCAGTACTTGCAAATCCAACCAGCCGCAGCGCCTCGGCCGTCCGGTTACCGCGCCAAATTCCTTCCCGCGGTCGCGCACTTCCTTGGCGTCGAGGTCCGGCATCTCGGTAGGAAACGGTCCCCCGCCCACGCGCGTCGTGTACGCTTTGGAAATTCCTAGCACGTTCTTGATTTTTGTTGGCGGCACGCCCACGCCCGTGGCAGCGCCGCCCGAAGTCGCGCTCGACGAAGTTACAAACGGGTACGTTCCGTGGTCGATGTCCAACATGGTGCCCTGCGCGCCTTCGAACAGCACGGACTTTCCCTCATCCAGTGCGCCGTTCAGCAATTCCGCGGTATCGTAGATGTAGCCGCGAATTTTCTCGCCCAGCTTTAGTGTCTCTTCCACTTCGTGAGAAAAGTCGATGTCCGCGCCGTAGGCACCCTTCGCCAGCCGGTTTTTCTCCGCCACCACGTTCGCGGCTTTCTTTCGAAACAGTTCCGGTTCGAGCAAATCGCACATCCGCAGCCCGCGCCGCGCCATCTTGTCTTCGTACGCCGGTCCGATAC
>Ga0066709_100000667_pt1 | contig 19641 bp, 16 predicted proteins | sample GraSoiAngelo_158_FD_79665 | JGI IMG/M metagenome (GOLD analysis project Ga0066709, IMG submission 79665) | Grasslands soil microbial communities from the Angelo Coastal Reserve, California, USA - 14_1009_16_30cm | ecosystem: Environmental > Terrestrial > Soil > Grasslands | place: USA...
GGGGACGCGTGGCGGTCGGCGGCGATGGGCAGGTCACCCTCGGGAACACCGTCGTGAAGGCCGGTGCCCGGAAGGTGCGGAAGCTCTATAATGGCCGGATTGTGAGCGGCTTCGCCGGCACCGCGGGGGACGCCTTCACGCTGTTCGCCCGCTTCGAGGCGAAGCTAGAGGAGTACCGGGGCAATCTGCAGCGGGCAGCGGTGGAGCTGGCCAAGGACTGGCGGACGGACCGGGTGCTCCGCCGGCTCGAGGCGCTCCTGGCGGTCGCCGACGCCGCGCAGTCGTTCATCGTGTCGGGCACCGGCGACGTGATCGAGCCGGACGACGGGCTGATCGGCATCGGCTCGGGAGGGCCGTTCGCCCTCGCCGCCGCCCGGGCGCTCGTGGCCCGGTCCGACCTTGAGGCCACGGGCATCGTGCTGGAGGCGATGCGCATCGCGGCGGGGATCTGCATCTACACGAACGACCAGATCCAGGTGGAAGAACTGTAGGGCGAGGCAGACCGAAGACTCGGGCCATGAGCGAAGCGGCATGAATGACGCGTTGACGCCGGCGCAGATCGTCGCCGAGCTCGACCGCTACATAGTCGGGCAGGAGCGGGCCAAGCGCGCGGTGGCGGTCGCCCTGCGGAACCGGTGGCGGCGCCAGAAGCTGCCGTCCGAGCTGCGCGACGAGATCGCGCCGAAGAACATCATCATGATCGGTCCGACCGGCGTCGGGAAGACGGAGATCGCCCGGCGGCTGGCCCGGCTGGCTCAGGCGCCGTTTCTCAAGGTCGAAGCCTCGAAATACACCGAGGTCGGCTACGTCGGGCGCGACGTCGAGTCGATGATCCGCGACCTGACCGAGCTCGCGGTCAACATGGTCAAGGCCGAGATGGCCAAGGCGGTGCAGGAGAAGGCCGAGCAGCTGGCGGAGGAGCGCCTGCTCGACATCCTGCTGCCGCGCCGCGCGCACGAGCCGTACGGGAGCGAGACGCTCGAGCAGATCAGCCCCGACGCCTCGGCGGAGGCCACCCGCGAGAAGCTCCGCGGGCAGCTCCGGGCCGGCAAGCTCGACGAGCGCCCGGTCGAGCTCGAGACGCAACAGCAGACCATGCCGATCGTCGAGATCTTCTCCGGACAGGGTATGGAGGAGATGGGCATCAATCTGAAGGACATGCTCTCCAACATGCTGCCGACCAAGACTCGCCGACGCCGGGTGCGAGTGGTCGAAGCCCGGCGGCTGCTCGCACAGGAGGAGGCCCAGAAGCTGATCGACCACGACGACGCGGTGAGCCAGGCCATTCGGCGGGTCGAGGAGGCGGGCATCATCTTCCTCGACGAGATCGACAAGATCGCGGGGCGGGAAGGGGGCCGGGGCCCGGACGTCTCCCGGGAGGGCGTGCAGCGCGACCTCCTGCCCATCATCGAGGGGTCCACGGTGACGACGAAGTACGGAATGGTGCGGACGGACCACGTCCTCTTCATCGCGGCCGGCGCCTTCCATGTCGCGAAGCCGTCCGACCTGATCCCCGAGCTGCAGGGACGATTCCCGATCCGGGTGGAGCTCGACCCGCTGTCGCGCGCGGACTTCGTGCGCATCCTGACCGAGCCCCGAAATGCGCTCCTCCGCCAGTACGTCGAGCTCCTCCAGACGGAGCGCGTCACGGTGACGTTCACGCCCGACGCGGTCGACGCGGTGGCCGATATCGCGATGGCGGTGAATGGCCGGACGGAGAACATCGGCGCCCGCCGGCTCTACACGGTGATGGAGAAACTCCTGGAGGAGATCTCGTTCGGCGCGCCCGACATGCCGGGCAAGAATCTGACCGTCGACTCTGGCTACGTCCACGCCCGGCTGAGCGATATCATGAAGGACGAGGACCTCTCGAGGTACATCCTGTGACCGGCGCCGTCCAGCGGGCCGAGATCCTGATGGAGGCGCTCCCGTACATCCAGGAGTTTCACGGGAAGACCGTCGTCATCAAGTACGGCGGCGCCGCGATGGAGCAGACCGACCTGAAGGCGTCCTTTGCCCGCGACGTGATCCTGCTGCGCTGCGTCGGCATCAACCCCGTGATCGTGCATGGCGGCGGACCCCAGATCGACGCCCTCATGAAACGGCTCGGCAAGGAGCCGCGCTTCGTGGGCGGCATGCGGGTCACCGACGAGGAGACCGTCGAGATCGTCGAGATGGTCCTGGTGGGCCGGATCAACAAGGAGATCGTCGGCCTCATCAACCTCCACGGGGGCAAGGCCGTCGGCCTCTCCGGCAAGGACGGCGACCTGGTCCGGGCCCGCCGCCTCGGGCATCGGCTGCCGAGCGGCGAGACCGTCGACATCGGGCTCGTCGGGGAGGTGGAGGCGATCAATCCGGCGCCGATCCGCCTGCTCGAGCAGAACGGGTTCGTGCCGGTGATCGCGCCCGTCGGGGTCGGCGCCGGCGGCGAGACCTACAACATCAACGCCGATCTGGTGGCCGGCCATCTCGCGGCGGCGCTCCAGGCCGAGAAGCTGGTCCACCTCACGGACGTCGGGGGCATCCGGGACCAGGACGGCGCGCGCCTGAGCACGCTCACGAAGAAGGACGCGGCGCGACTGATGGAGGCCGGGGTCATCGAGGGCGGGATGCTGCCGAAGGTGGAGTCGTCGCTGCGGGCCCTCGAGGGCGGCACCGCCAAGGCCCATATCATCGACGGGCGCACCCCCCACGCGATCCTGCTCGAGCTGTTCACCAAAGAAGGAATTGGCACGGAGATCACGCTGTGACGGACACGCGCACGCTCCTCGAATGGTCGGCCAGATACCACGCGAACACCTACGGCCGGGCGCCGATCTGCCTCGTCCGCGGCGAGGGCCTGCGCGTGTGGGACTCCGACGGCCGGGAGTACCTCGACTTCACGGCGGGGCTCGCGGTCGTGGCGCTCGGGCACTGCCATCCCCGCGTGACCGGCGCCATCCAGGAGGCGGCGGGGACGCTGCTACACGTGTCGAACCTGTTCCACTCGGCGCCCCAGATCCACCTGGCGAAGCTCCTCGTGGAGCACTCGTTCGCCGACCGGGTCTTCTTCTGCAACTCGGGGGCGGAGGCCAACGAGGCCGCGCTCAAGCTCGCGCGGAAGTACGCGAAGGAGCGGTTCTCGAGCGACCGCTACGAGGTCGTCGCGACGCGCAACTCGTTCCACGGCCGGACGCTCGCCACCCTCAGCGCGACGGGCCAAGAGAAGTACCAGCACGGCTTCGAGCCGCTCGTGGCCGGCTTCAAGCACGTACCCTACGACGACCTCGGGGCGATGGAGCGGGCGATCGACAGCCGGACGGCGGCCGTCCTGGTCGAGCCGATCCAGGGCGAGGGGGGCGTCCACGTGCCCGACGAGGGCTACCTGCCCGGACTCCGGAAGCTCTGCGACGAGTCAGGCGCGCTCCTGATCGTCGACGAGGTCCAGACCGGGATGGGGCGGACGGGGACGCTCTGGGCGTACGAGCACGCGGGCGTCGAGCCCGATGTCATGACGGTGGCCAAGGCGCTCGCCAACGGCGTGCCGATGGGCGCGATGCTTGCGCGGGAGTCGGTCGCCTCCGCACTCGGTCCCGGGACCCACGCGTCGACCTTTGGCGGCACCCCCTTCGTGGCGTCGGTCGCGCTCGCGACCTTGACCACCCTGCTCGAGGAGAAGCTCCCCGAGCGGGCGGCCCGGATGGGCCGGCGGCTCATGGACGGCCTGCGCGGGCTCCAGTCCAGGCACCCCTGCCTGAGGGAGGTGCGGGGCCGGGGGCTTCTGATCGGCGCCGAGCTGACGCGGTCGGCCGCCCCGCTCGTGGCGGCGTGCCGGGACCAAGGGCTGCTCGTGCTCTCGGCGGGCGAGCAGGTGCTGCGGCTGGCCCCGCCGCTGATCGTCGACGAGGCCGCCTGTGACCGCGCCCTCGCCACGCTCGACCGGGTGCTCGGGGCCACCGCATGAAGCACCTCGTCTCGGTCGCCGACCTGACGCGGGAGGACGTGCTCCACCTCTTCGAGGTCGCGGCCGAGCTGAAGACGCGCCGGAAGGCCGGCGACCTGGCGACGCCGCTCGCCGGGCGCTCGATCGCGCTGATCTTCGAGAAGCCGTCGCTCCGGACGCGCGTGACGTTCGAGGTCGGCGCCGTCCAGCTCGGCGGGCGGGCCGTCTACCTGACGGCGAGCGAGATCGGCCTCGGCACGCGCGAGGCGGTCTCCGACGTGGCGCGCAACCTCTCGCTGTGGGTCGACGGCATCGTGGCCCGCGTGAACAGCCACGAGACGGTGCTGACGCTCGCCCGGCACGCCGCCGTCCCCGTCTTCAATGCGCTGTCGGACCGGGAGCACCCCTGCCAGGCGCTGGCCGACTACTTCACGCTCTGGGAGCGCGGCCTCGACCTCGCCCGGATCCACGCGGTCTGGATCGGCGACGGCAACAACGTCTGCCACTCGTTCTTGCTCATGGGCGCGCTCCTCGGGTGCCGGCTGACCGCCGCGTGCCCGGCCGGCTACGGACCGGCGCCCGAGGTGCTCGCGCTGGTGCGGCGACTCGGCGGCCGGGTGGAGGTGACGCCCGACCCGCGCGCGGCGGCGACGGGCGCCGACGTGCTGTACACCGACGTGTGGACGAGCATGGGGCAGGAGGCCGAGCAGGCGCGGCGACGCGAGGTGTTCCGGGCGTACCAGCTGAGCGACGCGCTCGTCCGCTGTGCGCGCCCGACCGCGGTGGTGATGCACTGCTTGCCGGCGCACCGGGGCGAAGAAATCACCGACTCGGTGCTTGACGGCCCGCAGAGCATCGTGCTCGACCAGGCCGAAAACCGGCTGCACGCCCAGAAGGCCGTGATCCGGGAGTTCGTCGGTGAGCGCTAAGCCCGCCAAGGTCGTGCTCGCCTACTCCGGGGGCCTCGACACCTCGGTGATCCTGCGCTGGCTGATCGAGACCTACGGGTGCGAGGTCGTCGCCTACTGCGCCGACCTTGGCCAGGGCGAGGAGCTCATCCCCGTCCGGGACAAGGCGCTCCGCACCGGCGCCGCGTCGGTGCACATCGTCGACCTGCGGGAGGAATTCGTCCGCGACTTCGTGTTCCCGATGCTCCGGGCGAACGCCGTGTACGAGGGCGGCTACCTGCTCGGCACGTCGATCGCGCGGCCGCTGATCGCCCGCGCCCAGGTCGAGGTCGCGCTCAAGGAGGGGGCGGACGCGGTCGCCCACGGCGCGACCGGCAAGGGGAACGACCAGGTTCGCTTCGAGCTGACGTACGCGGCGCTCGCGCCCCAGCTCCGCGTCATCGCGCCGTGGCGCGAGTGGAACTTGGACTCCCGGAGCGCCCTCCTCGACTTCGCGCGGCGCCACGACATCCCGGTGCCGGTCACCGCCGACCGCCCGTACAGCACGGACCGAAACCTCTTCCACATCTCCTACGAGGGCGTAATCCTCGAGGACCCCTGGGTCGAGCCGCCCGCGAAGATGTTCCTGCTGACCCGGTCGCCCGAGGACGCGCCGGACGCGGCCGAGGCCGTCGAGGTCGACTTCGAGGCGGGGAACCCGGTGGCGGTGGACGGGCAGCGGCTCGACCCGGTGGCGCTGCTCACGCGGCTGAACGGCCTCGGGGGTGCCCACGGGATCGGCCGCGTGGACATGGTCGAGAACCGCGTCGTCGGGATGAAGTCGCGCGGCGTCTACGAGACGCCGGGCGGGACCATCCTCCACGTCGCGCGGCGGGCCCTCGAAGCGCTGACGCTCGACCGCGAGGTCCTGCACCTGCGCGACTCCCTGGTTTCGCGGTACGCGGAGATGATCTACTACGGATTCTGGTTCTCGCCCGAGCGGCAGGCCCTCCAGGGGTTCATGGACGACTGCCAGCGGGACGTGAGTGGGACCGTCCGCGTGAAGCTCTACAAGGGCTCGGTGACGGTCGCCGGCCGGCGGTCGCCGCGGTCGCTCTACCGGACGGACTTCGCCACCTTCGAGGCGGACCAGGTCTACCGCCAGCACGACGCCGAGGGATTCATCAGCCTGAACGCCCTCCGGCTCAAGATCCGGGCGCTCCGCGAGCGGGGGACCTGAGCCGCGTGAACCTGCCCATCGGCCTGACCCTCACCCGCATCGTCCTCGTACCGCTCCTGATCGTCTTCCTGATCTCGTCGTCGCGGGTCAACGTGCTGATCGCCACGGGGATCTTCGTGCTGGCCTCGGTCACCGACTGGCTCGACGGCCTCATCGCGCGCCGCCTCAACCAGGTGACGACCCTCGGCACGCTCCTCGACCCCGTCGCCGACAAACTCCTCGTGGCGGCGGCGTTGGTGTCGCTCCTCGAGATCGACAAGGTCGCGGCCTGGATCGTGGTCGTCATCGTCGGCCGCGAGCTGGCGGTCACCGGGCTTCGCGCGGCGGCGGCCACCGTCGGCGTCAGCGTCCCCGCCTCGCGGCTGGCCAAGGCCAAGACTGTGAGCCAGTACACGGCCATCACGCTGCTGATTTCCGAGAAGGGGATCGAGTCGGCCCCCTTCCACGCCCTCACGACCGGGGTCCTGTGGATCGCGCTCGTCCTCACCGTCGTGTCCGGCGTCGGTTACTTCTATCGGTTCTTCCGCAAGGCAGACTACCGGGCGATCGTCGCCGACGAGGAACGCTGGTCGTGAGGGTGACGCTGGCCCTCGTCGGCGCCTACCTGGTGGGCGCCATCCCGGTCGGCTACCTCGTCGCCCGGGCGCTCGGCGGGCTCGACATCCGGCGCCACGGCAGCGGCAACATCGGCACCACCAACGTCCTGCGGACCCTCGGCCGGTTCGCCGCGGGACTCACGCTCGCCGGGGACGTGGCCAAGGGCTACGGCGCCGTCGCCCTCGGGCGGGCGGCGCTCGGCGGCGAGCCGGCCGCGGTCGTCGCCGCCTGCGGGGCGCTGGCGGTGGTCGGCAACTGCTGGCCGGTCTACCTCCGGTTTCGGGGCGGCAAGGGCGTGGCGACCGCGCTCGGCGCCTTTCTCGGGCTGATGCCGCTGGTCACGGTGCCGGCGGCGCTGGTGTGGGTCGTGATCGTGGCGGCGTCGCGCTATGTCTCCCTCGGCTCCATCGCGGCGGCCCTCTCGGTGCCGATCGCCGCCGTCATCCTGCGGCGCTACCCGGAGCCGTTCGTGGCGGCGGCGGCTGCGGTCGCGCTCGTCATCGTCGCGCGCCACCGAGAGAACATCGCGCGACTCTGGAGCGGGACCGAGCGCCGCCTCGGACAGCGCGCCTCGGCATGACCATCGCCGTCGTCGGCGCCGGGAGCTGGGGGAGCGCGCTCGCGGTTCATCTGGGTCGGGTCGGGCACGCCGTGCGCCTCTGGGTGCGGGAGGCCGAGCTGCTCGAGCTGATGGCGCAGCGCCGCGACAACCCGTGGTTCCTCCCCGGGATCGGGCTGCCTCCCGCCGTCCGGCCGACGGCGACCCTCGACGAGGCGCTCGAGCGTGCGGAGCTGGTGGTGATCGCGGTGCCGTCCGAGTTCTTCGGCGGTGTCGTCAAGAGCGCGGCGCCGGCCTTCCCCCCGCGGGCCCCCATCGTGTCGGCGACGAAGGGGCTCGACCCTCTCCGTCATCTGCGGATGACCGAGCTGCTCGCCGAGGCCAGCCCGCGGGCCGTGGTGGCCGCACTGTCGGGTCCGACGTTCGCTCGCGAGGTCGCGCTCGGCCGCCCCGCGGCGGCGGTGGTCGCCTGCGCCGACGACGCGATCGGGGGTGAGCTCCAGCGGCGCCTGGGCGCTCGCGAGTTCCGGCTCTACGCCAACCGCGACGTGGTCGGCGTCGAGATCGGGGGCGCGCTGAAGAACGTGATGGCGATCGCGACGGGGCTGTCAGACGGCCTCGGGCTCGGCGAAAATGCGCGGGCGGCGCTGATCACACGCGGGCTGGCCGAGATCAGCCGGCTGGGCGTGGCGCTGGGCGCCTCGGCGCTCACGTTCGCGGGACTCGCCGGCATCGGCGACCTCGTCCTCACGTGCACCGGATCGCTCTCGCGCAACCGCGCGCTCGGCCTGGCCGTCGCCGGCGGCCGCAAGCGCGCCGACGTGGAGGGGGAGACGCGCATGATCGCGGAGGGCGTGCGGACGATCGCCTCGGCGCTGGCGCTGGCGCGCCAGGTCGGCGTGTCGATGCCGATCTGCGCCGAGGTCGGCGCGGTGCTCTTCGACGACAAGCCCGCCAGCGAAGCGCTCGCGGACTTGCTGGGTCGCGAGGTGAGGAGGGAAGATGCCTGAGCTGCGGAAGGATCCCGTCGTGGGCCGGTGGGTGATCATCTCGACCGAGCGGGCCCGGCGCCCGTCGGACTTCGGGCCGGAGCCGGTGCGCCCGAAGGGACGCGAGTGCGTGTTCTGTGCCGGCAACGAGAGCAAGACGCCCGAGGAGGTCGTGGCGGGCCGGCCCTCCGCGACCCCGCCGAACACGCCGGGGTGGACGTATCGCGTGGTGCCCAACAAGTTCCCGGCCCTCCGCATCGAAGGAGCCGTCGACCCGTCGGGCGAGGGGCTCTACGACCGCATGAACGGCATCGGCGCTCACGAGGTTGTCATCGAGACGCCCGACCACGCCGCTTCGCTGGCGACACTCAGCGACGACGCGGTCACCGACGTCCTGCTGGCGTTCCGCGAGCGCGTGCTGGACCTCAAGAAGGACGCGCGCTTCGAGTACATCCTGTTCTTCAAGAACCATGGCGAGGCGGCCGGCGCCTCCATCGAGCACCCTCACTCGCAGCTCATCGCGACGCCGATCATCCCGATCATGGTCAAAGAGGAGCTGGATGGCGGCGCGCGGTATTACGACCTAAAGCAGCGCTGCGTGTGGTGCGACATCATCCGGCAGGACCGGGGCGGGCGCCGCATGATCCTCGACGACAACGGCTTCATCACGCTGGCGCCCTTCGCGCCGCGCTTCCCGTTCGAGACATGGATCATGCCGCGAGCCCACCGTTCGGCCTTCGAGGACAGCGGCTACGAGGAGCTGCAGGCCCTCGCGCGCACGCTCCGCGAGTTCCTCGGGCGCATGAACCGCCTGCTCAACGAGCCCCCGTACAACTTCATGCTGCACACCGCGCCCCTCCGCGACTCGCGGCTCGCGTACTTCCACTGGCACCTCGAGATCATCCCCAAGCTGACCAAGGTCGCGGGCTTCGAATGGGGGAGCGGCTTCTTCATCAACCCGCTGTCGCCGGAGGACAGCGCCGCCCACCTGCGCGAAGCGACCCGGTGACCGGGTGGCGCTCCTCGGCGCGGCGGTCCTCGCCATCTGGAACGACGTCGCTCCCGGCGGCGACGCCGAGTTCAACCACTGGCATACCCGCGAGCACGTCCCCGAGCGCGTGGCGGTACCGGGCTTCCTCCGTGGCCGCCGCTACGTCTCCGTCTCCGGCAGTCCGGCCTACTTCACCCTCTACGAGACCGAGAGCCTGGAGACCCTCCGCGGCGGGGCCTACGTCGCGCGGCTGAACGACCCCACGCCCTGGTCGCGCCGGGTGCTGCCGCTCTTCCGCAACAACAATCGGTCTGCCTGCCAGGTGACGCAAAGTCTGGGGCGCGGCGTCGGCGGCACGCTGGCGACCCTCCGGCTCGGGCCGCGGCCGGAGGGGGAGACGGAGCTGCGGGTCTGGCTCACGGGCACGACGCTGCCCGTCGTGAGCGAGCAACCCGGCATCGTTGGGGTCCACTTGTGCGAGGTGGACGTCGGCGTGACCCGCGTGCCCAGCCAGGAACAGAAGCTGCGCGACCGGGCGGACGAGACCGCCCGGTGGGTCGTCCTGGTCGAGAGCGGCGGTCCCGAGCCGGTCGAGGCCGTCTGCCGCACCTTCATGAGCAGCGAGCAGCTGGCCCGCCACGGCTCGACCGACGACGCCGCCCTCGGCGTGTACCGCCTCCTCTACTGCCTCGGCCGATGACGCGGCGGCGGCCGAGATCCAACCGGGGTCGGCACGCGGGAACAGCTCAGTGGTAGGGCAGGACCTTGCCCATCCCCTCGCCGGCCGCGAATCCGCGCGTGAATCGGCCCGTCGGGGCAGGGGTGTGTGCGAGCGGGCCAGGCGCTGACGCGCGGCGAGGAGCGGCCCACTTCGCGGACTCGATCGCGAGGGTGTCGCCCACCTCCGGGCCGATCAAGGAGGACGTTCTCAGCGCTCGCCCGAAGGCTTCAGTCACGCGGCGATGCCTCCCGCGTAGCCCTACGCCGTGTTCTCTCTGACGGTTCGCTCACATGAGGGTGAGGGCTACCGCGGACGAGAAGCGGTTGTAGCTCATGACCGTCTCAACGGTCGCGCCGATGGCCGAAGGTGACTCGCAGCGCAGCGAGCCGCCATCGCGCTTCATCCGGATTCCCCCCCAACGCCACATTGGGGCGGGGAGCTGAAGGCCACCGAGGGGGTTGCCTGGCGCCGTTCTCCGGCGTGCCAGCCGTTCGGTCGCGCAGTCCTCCCCACTGCCCGCGCAACGCAACCTGAAATTAATCAGATCCTCATCGATCGTTAACGTCGCTACGCGAAGCTGGCGCGGCTTCGAACTCAACCAAGCGGAGGAGAACGGTCGATGAACAGGATTGTTCGCACGGGTCTGGTGGGGGTCGCGGTGTCCTTGCTCTTGACGATCGCAGGGCCGCTTCAACAGCTCGCGGCGGAGAATGACAACGACAGAGGTCAGGGCCCAATTGGGCGGGTTCTGTTGATCAGCATCGACGGCATGCATGCGCTCGATTACACAAACTGCGTCAACGGCGGATACCTGCCCGCATCTGACCGCGCTCGGAAGGAACGGGGTGAGTTACACGCGCACGTCGGCCTCCAAACCCTCGGATTCATTCCCGGGATTGATGGCGCTGGTGGCCGGCGGCACGCCCCGCACGGTAGGGGCATTCTACGACGTCGCCTACGACCGCGTGCTGGCACCGCCGCAGAACACTACCGGCAACGGCGTCGCCGGCGGCACCTGCATCCCAGGAGTCGCAAACGGGACAACCACTGAATATGAGGAGGGCATCGACATTGACCAGACGAAGGTCAACGGCGGTGGGCCCTATAGCCTCACCGACGGCGGCATCAAATCCATCGATCCTACACGCCTGCCTCGCGACCCGTTCCACGACTGCGCGCCGGTGTACCCCTGGAATTTCGTCCGGACGAACACGATCTACGGCGTCATCCATGCCGCCGGCGGCTATACGGCCTGGTCTGACAAGCACGCCGCCTACGCCGCCGTGTCCGGCCCAAGCAACAACGCCGGCAACGTCGATGATTACTACTCCCCGGACATCAATTCCCAAGTGATTTCTCTTCCGGGAGTGGTCACCGCGACTGGCCGTCTGTGCGACCCCGTGCTCGATCCGTCCCAGATCGGGTCCTGGACCGACAGTTTCCTCAACGTTCAATGCTACGACACGCTCAAGGTGGACGCGATCCTGAACGAGATCGACGGCAAGACCCACGATGGCGCGCACAGGGCTCCGGTACCCACTCTTTTCGGCATGAACTTCCAAGCGGTGAGCGTGGGACAAAAGTTGATCGAGCAGGGCGTCAAGGGAGGGTATACCGACGCCGCTGGAACTCCGACGGTCCCTATGCGGAATGCCATCGAGTTTGTCGATGCCGGCATCGGCCAGATGGTCAACGAGCTCGAGAAGCAACACCTGCTCGACTCGACCCTGATCATCGTCACCGCCAAGCACGGTCAGTCGCCCGTCGATACGAACCGTTTCTTCCCGATCCCAGGGAAGACCAACAACGGCACGTCGCCAGCCGACGTTCTGGTGGGGGCTAACCCGCACCTCCTGCCCTTCTCGGAATCCCCCCTGAACCCAGACGGGATTGGGCCCACGCAAGATGACGTCTCACTGCTGTGGCTAGCCGATTCGAAGGACACACTGACCGCGGTCGGTTTGTTGGAGAAACACGCGGCGGCGGCTGGCATCGGCCAGATCTTCTACGGTCCCTCGCTCGAAACCATGTTCAACACGCCGGGGCTGCCGCCGCACGGCGATCCGCGCACGCCCGACATTATCGTGCAGCCGGACGTGGGCGTGGTCTACACGGGGAGCGCCAAGAAGCAGGCCGAGCACGGAGGTTTCGCCCAAGACGACACCAACGTCATGCTGCTGGTCTCGAATCCAAGCTTCGAGCCCGGCATCGTGACGAGCTTCGTCGAGACCACGCAGGTGGCTCCGACGATTCTTGAGGCCCTGGGGCTCGACCCACGCAGTCTCGATGCCGTTCGAATAGAAGGCACTCCCGTCCTCCCCGGATTGAGGTCCAGATAGCGATAGCCCGGCATGAGCCGATAGGCTCGAGAACGGTAGCCACAAAAACTCTGGCGGGGGCTCGCTCGTTCCGGTCTGGGCTCTGTGCGTCAGGAGACGGGCACACGGAGGCTCTGATGTGCCCGGAGTCGGTCACGACGCCAGTCGAAACGGCCCGACGACAGCCGAAGCCCTAGAGGGGGTATTATCATCGCCAAGTGGTTGGAATTCCGAAGCTGTGCTAGAGTGACCAGCGCGGGCGGGAATAGCTCAGTGGTAGAGCACGACCTTGCCAAGGTCGGGGTCGCGGGTTCGAATCCCGTTTCCCGCTCCAGCTTTCATAAGAGCCTCCCGCGCGGAAACCCTGCCCATCAGCGAGGGGGGGCGCGATCTCCAGAGATTGACACCGCTCGCCCGCTCTGGGATGATCGCCCGCAGTACGGGGCTGAGCACGCGCCCCACCGTCGGCCGCTGGGCGATAACCAACCCTTGCGCGCTGACTTCAGCCGTCGAAACGACGGTGGTGCTGGCCGTGGAGGCTTCCCCGATGTCAGGGGGCCTGCGAAGCGGCAACCTGGAACCGCAAGGCCAGGCTCCTGGACTCAATGGCTCGGGCTCCTTTCGTTCGAGAGAGCCCCGGACTTTGGTCCGGGCGATGTTTACACATAGCGATCGGGGCGGCGTAGCCAAGTGGCCAAGGCGGAGGTCTGCAAAACCTCTATTCAGCGGTTCGAATCCGCTCGCCGCCTCCACTCCGACACCCTCGATGCGCGCGGGCCTGTCTGAGACGCCGCAACGCCCCGGCCGGCTGTGGGCAACGCCCTACTGGGGCCGTCTCCGCCACCGGTTCAGTCTGCCCTCCCTGTCTCCCTCTGGCCATGGCCTCGAAGACGGAGGCGACAGCCTGCAACGACTCGGGTGCTAGCGGCGCGCGGATTCGATCCAGGACGCCCGCCACGGCTGACCTGCCCGAGGCGGAGTGGCCCGTCTACTGCCACCGGCGTTCGCCGGCGCGGGCCCCGGACCGGAGACCCGGGGCCAGAAAGCCAAGCAGATTCTCGCATCTCGCCGCATTGCATGGTGGGCGGGATCATCGTAAACGAAAGCCGGGGGGCCTGACGGGGGCGTGACGAAACTGGCAACCGTAGAGGGCTTAAAACCCTCGGTCCGAAAGGACTTGCAGGTTCGAATCCTGCCGCCCCTACCATCCTCGCTGGCGTGGCGCCGACCGCGCCTGTGCTCGTCGCCGCAGCGCGAGCGGAACGCACCGTGCGAGGGGGTCTCTCTCTCGACCGACCGGCTCCGGGCCGCCGCCCCGCGAACGGGCCCGGCGTCGGCGGGGAACGACCCCGATCGAGTCCGTCGCGCTCGATGACGCCGCCGGGGTAATTTCTCGGTGCGGAGAGTGCGGCTCGAGACGTCGCCGGGCGAGGGGGCGAAACGGGGCCCGATGAGGCTCGGCGGGCGAGATGGATCAGGCATCGGTGGGGCCGGCGCGAAGAGCCGGCGAGGCAGCGCACTTTTCGCCACTTTTCCCTTGACAGGGTTTAACCGCGAGTTTTACGGTGAGCGTGAAGGTGCTGGAAACGCGGAGTAAGGGCAGCTCACGCGAGGAAAAGGGAACAGATGGACGACGGCTCTAGTCACGAAAGTCAGACGGAAGACAGCAGGCTGCGCGTACCCGTCGAGCGCTGAGCGTCACCCGCGTCCGCTCTGCCGAGTGCCGTCCGGCCTGTGGCGGAGGCGGAGCATAGTCACCTTCCTCCGTGCCTTCCGCATAACTCTCGAGACGCCGGGGCCCCGGTGTGCGTCGTCCGCGGTGGACTGCCGCGGGAGTGCGTGTCGTCTGGGTGCGCCACGAGCTCGTCCGAGATTGGGAGTCGGCCGTCGCCGACTCAGGCGATCCACGCTCGCCCGCGGGGCGAAGGAGATACGTTGGACGGCGATGACCTAGGCGACGAACGCTACCCGAAAGACAGCCGGCCGCTTCGACCGATCGAACGCTGAGCATCGCTCGCCCTCGTTCTCCTCGGCCTCGACGGCCAGTGGCTGAGCCGGACGATTCTCCCGCCCCGCTCGGCCTACGCGTAGCCCTGACGATTTTCCAGGCCCCCCTCGAGGTGGGGCGTCGCCCGGACGGGTGCAGACTGCGCGGCTGGGGGGTGCGGGGCGATCGGCCCCACGAAGGGTTCACGGAGAGCGATGCGCGGAAGCCAGTGGATGCCCAAGACACGCGGCCCCTTCGAGAGCTCGCCGCGCGGGGGCCTGGGGCGCGGCGGACGCCTGGTTCCGCCCCGCGTCGGCGTCAGCGTCAGGCAGCCGGTTCGAGGGCTGGGCCTGGTTCTTGGCCGGTGGGCGCTTCTCGGCTTGTTGATGCTCGGCCTCGTCACCGGCGCGCACGCAGCGTCGCCGTCCCAAGAGCCAGAGAGCCAGGCCCCCCGCCCGCCGAGCCGGCCCGAGGCGTTCACGCTGGAGCCGCTCGAGGTGCCACCATTGAAACTCCCCGCGTGGCTCGGCGAGATTCTGGGGGGAACGCCGGAACCGCAGGCCGCGCGGCTGCCGGGTTGGTTTCCCCGCTTGCTGGGTGCGCAGGCGACCGCGATCGACCAGTGGGTGCTGCCGTTTCGCAGCCCCTATCGCGACGCCAACAGCCTCAAGGCCAACGGCGACGACGAGATCACGCAGACGTATGGCGTGTACCTGGGCTCCCGACTGACGACGAGGCTTCAGCTGTACTTGGACGTCGAGATGTTCAAGGGCGCCGCGATCGGCAATGCGACCGGCCTCGGAGGTCTCACGAACGGGGATGTGGTGCGCCAGGGCGCCGTGAACCTGTCCAGCGACCCGTACATCGCGCGCGCGTATTTCCGGTACGTCATCCCGCTCTCGCCCGCGACCGAGCGGGTCGACCGCGCCATGGACCATTTGCCCGGCCAGGATCCGGAACGGCGTGTGGAGATCAAGTTCGGGCGCCTCGCCTCGAACGACGACTTCGATCAGAACCGGTATGCCAACAGTACCCGGACCCAGTTCATGAACTGGTCCCTGTGGAACAACTCGGCCTGGGACTACCCAGCCGATACCCGCGGGTTCGACCAGGGGATCATGGTCGCCTGGATCACCCCGACGTGGGCGCTTCGCGGCGGTAGCTACCAGATGCCGACGTTCGCCAACGGCAACACGCTGGACGAGCACGTCTGGAATGCCCGAGGCGACGTGGTCGAGCTCACCCTTCAGCCTCGGCCGGACTGGGGAACGGTGGTCCGGGTGCTCGGATACGTCAACCAGGCCCGGATGGGGATCTACCGGGACGCCAGCGCGAAGGCCAAGCAGACCGGCCAGACCCCGGATATCCGCCAGGACGACCACCCGGGCCGGATCAAGTGGGGCGGCGGCCTCAACATCGAGCAGCCGCTGGCCGATGCCGGAGAAACCGGAGCCTTCCTGCGGCTGGGCTACGACGACGGTAAGACCGAGAGCTTCGCGTTCACCGAAGTCGACCGCCTCGCGAGCGTCGGCGTACAGCTCAGCGGGGGGCACTGGGGGCGCCCGGCTGACCGGCTGGGGATCGCCTATGCGCTCGACGGGCTCTCCCCCGAGCATCGGCACTACCTCGAGCAGGGGGGCGCCGGCTTCGTGCTCGGCGACGGCCGGCTCACCTACGGGCTCGAGCGGATTCTGGAGGTCTACTACAACTGGCGGCTCCTTCGGTACGTCCATGTCTCGCCCGACTACGAGTACATCGAGAACCCCGGCTACAACCGCGACCGCGGCCCGGCCCACGTGTTCGGTCTGCGGGTCCGCGTCAGCTTCTGAAACGGCGAGGGAGCCGAGCGTACAGCGTTCACGCTGCCGGGTGACTACGGAGAAGCCCCCCCGGGACGTGTACGGGCGCCCCTGGGCGTCGTGTTGATCAGCACCGAGACGGAATTGGAGTGGGAATTGGCGACCACCAGGTCTTGCGCGTCCTTTCGGTGTACCGCAAGGCCCCGCGGCTCACCGTGATCGAAGTCGCCGACGGCGAGGGCGACCGGAGTGGTGCCAACAGCGAAGCTCTGTGCCGCCTGGAAGGTGCCGTCGCCGTTACCCAGCAGCACCGAAACGCTGTTGGAGTCCCAGTTGGCAACCGCCAAGTCCGGCACCCGATCGCGGTTGAAATCGCCGACGGCGATGGCGGTGGCGACCCCAGCGGTGCCCGCATCCAGGGGCTCTGCCGCCCGGAAGGAGCCGTCGCCCTGGCCCAGCAGGACGGAGCACTTGCCGTAATTGCTCGCCATCGCCAGGTCGAGCGCCCCATCGCCGTTCAAGTCGCCCACGGCGATGGCGGTAGGACCACAGCCGACATCGAAGCTTCGTTCGGGCTCGAAGGTCCCGTCGCCATTGCTCAGCAGCACCCAGACGTTGAGCGAACCCAGGGCGGTGACGGCCAAGTCCGCCACCCCATCGCCGTTGAAGTCACCCACGGCGAGGGACCTAGGAGGACGGATGCCGACGAGCAGCTTCGCTCCAGACGTGAACGTCCCATCGCCGTTGCCAAAAAACACGTAGACCCCTTCAAGTCTTTGGGCAGACTCGGCCACCGCCAGGTCCGACACGCCGTCGCCGTTGAAGTCGCCCACCGCCACGAAGCGAGCACATAAACACAGCGCGCAGACACCGACCCTGACGTCCGGCGCACCTGGAAGGTTCCATCGCCCTGGCCCAGCAACACCGAGACGCTGCCCGGATTAAGCTCGGCCACCGCCAGATCCTGCTTGCCATCGCCGTTGAAGTCGGCGACGGCCACGGACCCGGGACCGGCGCTCCCCGTAATCTCTGACGCGGTGAACGACACGGTCTGGGCCGGCGCGAGGGCCGGACACACGGATGAGAGCAGGAATGTCGCTCCGACATGCAGGAAGAGCCTCGCCGTGCTTCTGGCCATCGCGGGTCCTCCTCTGAAGCCTGGGGCTCCCGTTCCGTGGAGGCTCCCGTGGTATCGCTCCCGCCCAACGCAACGCTCGCCGCAGATCGCCAGAGGACAATTGGGTGAAGCCACCAAGCCGGAGCCGGGAAAACCATGGAGCCGGGAGTGGAGGCATTTACCTAAAGGGGCAAAGACGATCCGTCCCGCTCTGACCGGCCTGACGGGCTCTCACGTACCCCGCCAGTTACCCCTGCGGGGGTGTCCGGGACAGGGGACCAGAGCCGGCGACACCGAAATTCCCGAAAACGCGTGTCAACGATCGCCGCGCATACCTCTACGTACGCGCCGCGGTCGGCTTTAAAATCGGTCCAGTGTGGGTTCGAATCCCTCCCCCAGCGCCGCGACTCGGCCGACGCGCCCCCCGTTCGTGAGCCCATACTGGGCGACGCCGCGTGCGGTGGATCCGGCGGGCCTGCCTGAGCCGGTCGCCATCCTCGTCGTTCACGGCATCGGCCCGCAGCGTCCCTTCCAGGCTCTGGACAGCTTCACGGGCGGGCTCGTGGGCGCGCTGCGGGCGGAGGGCCATGCGGACGACGAGATCGACGTCACCCATGTCAAGCCCGACCCGCCTGGCGATCATTGCATCCGCGTCCAGGTGGCCCGGCACACGGGCCGGCCGGGCCTCAACCTCGACATCTACGAGTACTGGTGGACGGGGCTGACCCAGGGCCAGGCGTCCGTCACGGATGTCGGGCGCTGGGTGTTCGCGACCGCGTTCACGCCGCTCCGACGCGTCGCGTTCAACCTCCCGCTGCTCGAAGAGCGCGCGCGGGAGGAGCTCCGCCAACGGGGCGCGGCCGAGCGGGGGCCGCCGTTTACCCGCCGACTCCTGGTCGAATTCGCGCGCGAGTTCTGGCGCTTGGTCTACATCGCCGTACTGTTCGTCGGCGGTGCGGTCGGCGCGGCGCTGCTCGTCGCGTACTCGGGCATCTTCGCGCGGGATCTGTTCCGCTACGGCGCCCGCTGGTACGCGAGCGGGCGAGGCCCGGGCGCCGCCGACCTCGTGTCGGTCGTCCTCTTCCTGGCGCTCCTCGGCGCCTTCCTCGCGCTGCTCGGCTCGATTCCGCGGCAGGCGCTCGACCTGCGCCGCGTGGCCAAACGCCTCGGCGAGCGCAACCCGAGCTTCCTCCGGTTCCTCTGGAGTGGCGTCGGCGACGACCGGCTGTTTGGAGTGGCCCGCGGGGCCCGCTGGGCGTCGACGCCCGTCGTGGGGCGCGTGGTCAGGGCGTGGGTCCAGGCGGGGGCGGAGCAGAAGCGATGGACCGTGGAGATCCCGTCCCGGCGGTATCTCCTGCTCCTCTCCCTCCTCGGCGCCTCGGCGCTGCTGTGGGTGCTCGTCCAGATCGGGCTCGGAGCGGAGCGCTGGTGGATGCCGAGCCGGTTCGTCGCGAAGGGGCTGGACGCCCTCTGGGAGCGGGGGAGGCTCCGGCAGATCGGCCTGGCGGGGGGGCTCCTGCTGCTCGCCGTCATCATCAAGCGAGGCTTCGTGGACTACATCGCCGACATCGCGCTCTACACCACGGCCGACGACAACTCGCGCTTCTTCGCCAGCCGGCGCTTGATCCTGGACGAGGCGACCCGGAAGCTCCGGTGGCTGCTCCGGCAACCCCGCTACACGAGCGTGGCGCTGGCGGGCCACTCGCTGGGCTCGGCGATCGCCTACGACGCCCTCGACCGGCTCCGCTTCGAGAGCACGCTCCGCACCCCGGCCGCCGGCGGCGAGGCTCCGCCGCTCACCCGCGAGGAGTTCGCCCGCCTCCGGACCTTCGTCACCTTCGGCTCCCCGCTCGACAAGATCGTGTACTTCTTCCGCACGACGCTCCGCCCCTACGAGACCGTCCGGGCACACATCGTCAACGAGCTCCACGGCTTCCGCCGACCCGCAGACCTGCTCGCCAGCAGCTGGCGGATCGGCGACGACCCGCCGTTCGATCCGCGCGATGCGGGCGTGCGGTGGCTCAACGTGTATTCCCCGATGGATCCGATCAGCGCCCGGCTATACTTCTTCCGCGACGTGAGGAACGTCCGGCGCTGGTATCCCATCTGGGGCAAGGCGCACACCGACTACTGGCACGACGCGGGGTTCTACGAGGCGGTCCTGACGTTCCTGCGGGAGGCCGCGTGATGGTGTGGGTGTTCGTGGTGTCGACCTTCCTGGCTGTCGGCGGGGCCCAGGTGGGCGTCGTCGGCCAGGCCCGCCAGAAGGCGTTGGCGAAGTTCGTGTTCCCGACGGCGGCCTCCTGCGAGGCAGCGCGGGGGGGCGTGCGCGAGTTCGCCGACACCGCCGGCCAAACGCTCGTGATCGGGCACTGCCAGGAGGAGATGCGCGCGCCCCGGGTGGCGGTCGAGGGGCCGGAGGGCTAGCCGGCGGGCTCGGCAGTCTGGGTGGGATAGGTCAGGCGCACGCCGTCCACGCGCGCCCAGGGTGTCAGCCGGTGGCACTGACGCCCC
>Ga0066709_100000668_pt1 | contig 19640 bp, 11 predicted proteins | sample GraSoiAngelo_158_FD_79665 | JGI IMG/M metagenome (GOLD analysis project Ga0066709, IMG submission 79665) | Grasslands soil microbial communities from the Angelo Coastal Reserve, California, USA - 14_1009_16_30cm | ecosystem: Environmental > Terrestrial > Soil > Grasslands | place: USA...
CTGCTCCGCTATTCCCTGAGCAGTGACTTGTATTCTTACATCCCGCTCATCCCCCTCGTGAGCGCGGGTCTTATTTGGTTGAAGAGAGCAAACCTTTGCCGCATGGCGAACGGCTCACCGGGTGTCGCTTTGGTTCCCATCCTGCTTGGTGCATGGCTCTTGTTTCACTGCTGCACGTTGGTCCGTCAGAATGCGCAATTGAACGAAACCGATCGACACTCCTTCCTGACGGCGGCATTTCTTTTTTTGTTGATTGGCGGCGCCTTCATGGTCTTTGGTGCCTGCGTTATGCGCGCGCTGGCATTTCCGGTGAGTTTTCTCATGTTCACGGTGCCACTGCCGACGTTTTTCACTGACTGGCTCGAAGGGTTCCTTCAGCATGCGTCCGCGGACGCCGCGTCGGCCCTCTTCACTTCCTGCGGAGCGACGGTATTTCATGAAGGGTTGTTCTTCCGGCTGCCGGGTATCGCCATCGAAGTGGCCAAGGAGTGCAGCGGAATTCACTCGAGTTTGGTGTTAATGATCACGAGCCTGGTGGCCGGTCACCTCTTTCTACGCTCGCCGTGGAAGAAAACGGCTCTGGCGCTGGCCGTCATTCCGCTGGGCATCATCAGAAACGGCTTCCGGATTTTCACCCTGGGCATGCTCTGCGTTCACGTGAACCCGAACATTATTGACTCACCCCTGCACCATCGAGGTGGCCCCATCTTCTTTGTTCTGTCGCTGGTGCCTTTCTTCGCCTTGCTCTTTCTGCTGCGAAGGTCGGAGAGACCTGGGAAAGTGGCGATGGCGGCGTCAGCCAATCCGCCGGCGAAGAATGCGCAAGTGTCGCTTGATCCGCGCGCCGGAAGCCAACGCGCGGTGTAGATCAATACCTCCAGAATGCCCGGCCCTTCCGCCTGTTTTCAAACTGTTTCCTTTTGCGCGACTCGCAGCGGGGATCGGAATTCCAACTCACCCAAGTCAAAGAGCCTGTGCCAATTTATGCAACATAAACATCGAAATCTTTCCCTCCTCCTGCTCGCATTGCTGATCGCGTTCGGCGCAGCCAGTTGTTCACGCCAGGCCAAGAAAAATCGCTACCTCGACCGCGCCAATCGCTGTTTCCAGGCCGAGGAATACGAAAAGGCGCAGATCGAGTATATGAATGTTGTTCGACTCGATCCGCACGATCCTGTCGCCGTGACCCGGCTGGCATTGATCTCCTTCGAACAGGGAAGGCTGGCGGCGGCGTATGCCATGCTTCGCAAAGCCGAGCAGTTGCAGCCGGACAATCTGGAGGTGCGCTTGAAACTGGGATTGACCTATTTCAATCTCACCGGCCTCAAGGAGGCGCGTCAGGAGGCGATTTACATCCTCCAGAGACAACCGACAAATGCTGAAGCTCTCTCGCTTCTGGTGGAGACGTCCGCAACCTTGGCGGACCTGAAGGACACCCAACAGCGCCTCGAAAAGCTCGCCCCGCAAGCTGGAAATTGTGCGGGCTTCCAATTAGCCTCCGGCTTTCTCCACCTGCGGCAGCAAGACCTCGCGACCGCCGAGAGCGAGATCAAGCAAGCCATTGCCCTGGACCCGAAGTCCGGCGCCGGTTACCAGGTTTTGGGAAACCTTTATCTGTTGCGCCATGACGCCAAGCAAGCCGAACAGGCTTTCAAATCCGCGTCCGATCTGGCCCCCATTCGGTCCGCCAGGCGGCTCCGATACGCCGACTTCAAAACGCAGACGGGCGACCCGGAAGCCGCCCGGGGGATTCTCGAGGACATGACCCGGAAAGCTCCGGATTATATTCCTGCCTGGGCTCGCTTGGTTGCCCTTGCGCTCGAACAAAAGAAGTACGACGACTGTGATCAGGCGATAAAGAAAATTCTCGCAAAGGACGGTGTCAATTACGAGACCCTCCTGCTGAGCGGGCGCTTGCGGCTTGCCAAAGGCGAAGCCGCCAGGGCCGTCACCGAATTCGAGCGCATGTCCAAAATCTACCCGCGCTCGGCGGAAGCCAAATACCAGCTTGCCTTGGCGCACCTGCTCAACAAAGACGAGACAAAAGCGAGGGTCAGCCTCAATGAAGTGGCGGCGCTGGACCCCAACCATGCCGAGGCTCTCCTCCTCCTGGCTCAAATCAACCTTCGAAAAGGCGACACCGCCTCCGTCATCAATTCCATGACGCAATTGACCAGGCAGCGTCCCCAACTGGTGCCAGCATTCCTGTTGCTGGCGGACGCCCACCGCACCCTCGGAAGCTTTGATGATGCCGTCGCTGTTTACACGCGACTGGCCGAGCTTGTCCCGGGCAATCCTCAGTTTCCATTGCATATGGGCCTGGTCTGTTTGCAGCAGCATAAAAAGGTCGAAGCCCGAAAAGCGTTCGAAAAGGCGCTCGACGTAGCCCCGGATTACATTCCTGCGATCGAGCAAATGATCGAGTTGGATCTCGCGGACAAGCAGTTTGCGGCCGCCTTGGAGCGCGTCCGACAAAAGCTCGAGAAAAATCCAAAGGCGCCCGAGCTGCAGTTGTTCGCGGCCGGGATCCATCAGGCGCAGGGAGCAAACGCCGAGGCCGAGGAGGCCTTGCTCAAAGCCATTGACCTGCAGCCCGACTACCGTCCCGCCTATCTCGCGCTGGCGAAGATTTACGTCGCTTCCAACCGATTTCAGCAAGCCCTCGACAAATTGCAGGGGGTCCTGAGCAGGAACCCGAATGATGTCACCGCGCTCATGCAAATCGGCATGATCCAAACGGAGATGAAGGCTTACCCGGCGGCGGCCGAGACCTACGAAAAACTTCTCGCCGTTAATCCCCGGTTCAGCCCGGCGCTGAACAACCTGGCCTTTCTGTACTGCGAGCGCCTGGGACGCCTCGAGGAGGCCCACAAAATGGCACGCCAGGCCAGGGAGCTTCTCCCCAATGATCCCTCCACGGCAGACACCCTGGGTTGGATTCTTTACAAACGCGGCGAGTATTCCTGGGCGCTGAACCTGCTTCAAGAGAGCGCCGCTAAAATGCCGGCCAACTCCGAAATCCAGCTTCATCTCGGCATGACCCATTACATGCTCGACGAAGCCGGGCCGGCCCGGATCGCCCTGGAACGCGCGCTCCCGGGCCTTAAGGAACCGGCCGCCAAAGTCGAAGCCGAACAACGCCTGAAAGTCCTGGCGATCGACTTGCAAATCGCGACCGCCAAAGAGATCCCTTTTCTCGAGCAAAAGTTGGCCCAACAGCCGGATGACCCCGTGGCCCTCGTGCGCCTCGCGGCGATCCAGCAACGGGAAGGCGCCTTCGAGAAGGCGCGGGACCTTTTCGAGCGGGCTTTGAAACAGAATCCAAAACATGTCTCCGCCACCCTCAGGCTTGCCCAACTCTACGCGGACCGCTTTAACAACACCCAGAAGGCCTTGGAGTTGGCCAAGAACGCCCGCAACCTGGCGCCCGAGGATGCCACCGTTGCCCGCGCGTTGGGCCGCCTGGCCTATCAGGCCGGTGACTTCAAATGGTCCCTCAGCCTGCTTCAGGAGGGCGCCGGCAAACTGCCAAATGATCCAGAGCTCCTCTATGACCTGGCCTGGGCGCAATACAGTTTGGGCAGGACTGGCGAAGCCGAAGCGACCATGCAAAAAGCACTGCAGACGGGCACGACCTTCTCACGCTCCAATGAAACCCGCCAGTTTCTCGCCACCAGTCCCCTCGGCGACGACCCCGCCAAAGCCCAGCAGGCGGCCGCTCAGATTGAGGATATCCTCAAGGCCGATCCAAACTATGTTCCTGCCCTGACGGCGGCCGCCGCCCTTTACGAACAAAAATCCAACCTGGACGCGGCCAAGCAGGCTTACCAGAAAATTCTCGCCCGTTTTCCGCTCTTCGCTCCGGCGAACAAACATCTGGCTGCCCTTTGCGCCGAACGGCTGGGGGATTACCAACAGGCCTACGAACCGGCGTTGAAGGCGCGCGAAGCCTTCCCGGACGATGCCGACGTGGCCAAGACCCTGGGGATTGTCGTGTACCGACGCGCAGACTATAAGCGGGCCGCCCAATTGTTGCAGGAAAGCTCCGAAAAGCGCACGGCGGACGCCGAACTTTACTACTACCTCGGAATGGCCCGCTATCAACTCAAAGAAAAAGGCGAAAGTAAACAAGCGCTGCGCCATGCCGTGGAGCTGAACGGAAGCGCCAAATTCGTCGAGGAAGCCAGGAAGTTGCTCGCCGAGTTGAAGTGAGCCCTTGGTTGGCTTGAATAGCCGCTTCCAATCAGGGACTCTTGTCCGCTAACCTGGCGATGACAATCGCCAACACAATCAGAACGGCCAGGGCCGCCCCTGCAATGAGGAAGAACCTGGGATGCCGGTTGAGGAACCCACTCAGGTACGCCTCCACCTTCGCGTCCGGTGACGATGCCCGCTGCGCGTCCTCCTCCGGCCGGCGTTTCATATAGTCTCTGTCGCTGAGTCCCATCTTGTCTGTGTCCCCGGGCGCAGCGGCGTAACCGAGCCGCCCAGCAGGCAGTAATGTATTTGCCCTGCCCACCGCGGGCAAGTGTCGATATTGGACTGATCATGGAGTATCATGATCAATGTTAACGCGGCGGGCTGGCATGATTTTCTGACCCTCTTGGAATTCCTTCATTCAATTCGCTTTTCTCTTTTTCGCCGGAACGAAAAAATTCTAGCAGAGTGGCCGCCTGTTTGCCCAACGCTCTCGCCAAAGTCTTGTTCGTTTGTCAGGCTAAGACGCTCGAGAGTCCGACACGCTGCTAGCGCGCTCGAAACCGCGCGTCGAACCTCATGATCCACGTTCACCAGATCAAGACTCTCGAGTTGCCCGAACTGGCGCCGTATCGAACCATGCGACGCCAGTTGGAGCAGCGCGCGCAGGGAATTTTTGTCGCCGAAGGCGAAAAGGTCGTGCGGCGGCTCTTGGAAAGCGATTTCACGGTGGTTTCGCTGCTGTTGCCCGCCAGGTGGCTGTGCGAGTATGAACCGCTCATTCGGTCACGGTCGGAGCAGATTCACGCCTACGTCGCCGAGAAGGAGATCTTGGAAAGGCTGACCGGTTTCTCGATGTATCAAGGCGTGCTGGCGATCGGTAAAATTCCGCCGGAACCGAACCTCCAGGCGATCCTGCACAAAAGCGCGCGGCCCTGTTTCTGCGCCGCAGTCGATGGGCTTTCCAACGCGGAGAATATCGGTGGACTGGTGCGAAATTGCGCGGCATTCGGCGTGCAGGCGCTGTTGGTGGGCAAGAGTTGCGGCAGCCCTTTTTTGCGGCGGGCGGTGCGGAGTTCGATGGGCGCCATCTTCCGCCTGCCCGTGCTGGAAGGCATTGACCTGGCGCCCACGCTCCGGGACCTGCGGGCTCGGGGTTTTCGCTGCATCGCCGCTCATCCCCGCTCCGATAAACGCACGTTGGCCCAGGCCGATTTTACCGCGGACTGCTGCCTGGTGTTCGGCAGCGAGGGCGGCGGAATTTCGCCCGAGACACTCGCCGCATGTGATGAAACCGTGGCCATCCCGATGGCGCGCGGCGTGGATTCGCTCAACGTGGGCTGTGCGGCCGCCGTATTCTTTTATGAAGCTCACCGGCAGCGGTGCAGGCAGTAGCGGCGGCGCCTGTTTCTCTTTCACGATCCGGTTTGTCGCGGTTTCGCTGCGCTTGACAGCCGCTGCCCGGTCATTAAATTGCCTTCCTTTTCTATGAACCCTAACCCGCATGTGGCTGTGGTCGGCGCGACGGGTGCCGTCGGCGTCGAGATGATCAATACCCTGGAAAAGCGCGGCTTTCCAACCACCAGGTTGACGTTGCTGGCTTCGGCCCGGTCGGCGGGCAAAAAGCTCAAGTTTCGCGGCGAGACAATTCCAGTCAAGGAATTGACCAGAGACTCATTCACGGGGATTGAAATCGCGTTGTTCAGCGCCGGCGGCAGTATCTCGAGGGAGTTTGCGCCCATCGCTGCCCGGAGCGGCTGCCTGGTCATTGACAACTCGAGCGCGTTCCGCATGGACGATTCCGTCCCGCTCGTGATTCCCGAGATCAACCCGGGCGATGTGAAGGGGCACAAGGGCATCATCGCCAATCCGAACTGCACCACGGCGGTCACGCTCATGGCGCTCTATCCGCTGCATCTGGCTTTCCATGTGAAACGGATTTTCGCCTCCAGCTACCAGGCGGTCTCCGGCACCGGCGCCAAGGCCATCGAAGAACTCAACCGGCAGGTCACCCAGATCGTCAACGGACAGGCCGTGACGAAGGAAGTTTATCCCCATCAGATCGCCTTCAACGTCCTGCCGCAGGTGGACTCATTCCTGCCCGGCGGCTATACCAAGGAAGAGATGAAGCTGCAAAACGAAGGTCGGAAAATTATGCACCATCCGACCTTCCGCGCGAGCGTGACCTGTGTGCGCGTTCCGGTCTATCGCGCCCATTCGGTGGCCGTCAGCGCGGAGTTTGACCGGCCGGTCACACCCGAGGCAGCCCGCGACGTGTTGAAGAAAGCCTCTGGCCTCGATGTCGTGGACAACCCCGAAAAATCCGAGTATCCGCTGCCCCTCTACGCCGCCGAAAAGGACAACTGCCAGGTCGGCCGCATTCGTCGGGATTGCGCGCTGGACAACGGCTTGTGCTTCTGGGTTTCAGGCGACCAATTGCTCAAGGGCGCCGCGCTCAACGCCGTCCAGATTGCTGAAGAATTGCTGAAATAGATTCGAGCGTCTCCGGATTTGCGGTGGTGTCCATTAAGGCCGGCGGATCGTTCCGCCGGCTTTTTTTACGCCGACGTGCGTCTGCCAACCTCAAGATTGCTGACCCCGTGCAACAAGCCAGACGTGGATTCACTGCTCATACGTAAAAACCACGCATATGCGTGGTTTTTACGTATGATGGCAGGTTGAACATTCTTCCGACCCGCCAGAATTTTCCGCATACGGGACAGGCGTATTGAACCTTCGGAGACATGCTCTCCGGCGACGGATGGCGCATCCGTCGAACGAATGCTGGTCCCGGCTCCCAGCGCCGGGGCGAACCGGAAAAACAGGGCGGCTGTTCGCAGGCTTTCCATCTCCCATTGTCCGGCTATGCTCGACAGCCAATGAGCGACCCTGCCAGCGCCGCCCCTTGCGAAACCCCTGCCCTGACTCACGCGAAAGGTTTCTTAACGCTCCCGCAATTTTCGGTTGGACTTGCGATCCTGGTGGCGGTCGCATTCATGGGTGTTGCGTTCGGCTGGCGAAGCTTCTTCACCCGGGATTTCGCCAACTTCGGATACCCGCTGGCTTATCACGTTCAACAGACCTACCGCGCCGGCGAAATTCCCCTCTGGAATCCTTTCAACGTCGCCGGGCTTCCCTTCCTCGCACAGTGGAATACTCTTGCGCTTTATCCGCTGTCGCTCGTTTATGTGCTGCTGCCCCTCCCCTGGTCGCTCAACTTCTTCAATCTGCTGCATCTCTATTTGGGCGGAGTCGGAATGTTCTGCCTGGCCCGACGCTGGATGAATCACGGCGCGGCTGCCGGGGTCGCGGGAGTCGGTTACGCGTTTGGCGGCCTGGTGGTCAGCGCGTTGATGTGGCCCAACAATACCGCCGCGCTCGGCTGGCTGCCCTTTGTCTTGCTCTTCGGGGAGCAGGCAGCGCGCGCAGGTGGGAGCTCCTGCGTTCGTGCCCTGCCGATCATGACGCTGCAGTTTTTGTCCGGCGCTCCCGAGATCACGGCCTTGACCTGGACGGGCCTTGCGATCCTGGTGTTGTTCGCTGCAGACGCGGACACGGTTCCGGCCTGTCGGAGGCTCGGCCGACTCGCTCTGGTCTGCGCCGCCACGGTCGGGCTGGGCGCAATTCAGTTTTTGCCGTTCCTGGAGCTTTTGGGCCATTCCCAGCGCAGCGCCCGGTTCGCTTCGGGCGACTGGCCCCTGTCGTGGTCGGGGCTGGGCAACTTCGTCGTTCCTCTTTTTCGCACCGTTCAAAGTCGCGACCAGATCTTCTTTCAACAAAACCAGCAGTGGGTTACTTCCTATTACCCCGCCATCACCATTCTCCTGCCGGCCCTCATGGCGATCCGGGCGGAACGGGCGCGTCGCGTGCGGCTGGTCGCGGCGCTCACCCTCGCAACCTTGTTGCTGGCGCTGGGCTCCCATGGGCTCGTTTACGACTGGCTTCGAAAGATCGTGCCGGTCATTGGCATCATGCGTTATCCGGTCAAGTTCGTCGTGCCCGTGGCGGTGGCTCTCCCGTTGCTGGCCGGCTATGGCGTCCGCGCCTGGTTTCAGAACAAGATCAAGATTTCCACAGCCGCCCCGCTCGGCATTGGTGTGGCTTTACTTTCCCTCGCGTTGTTATTGCTCAATCAGTGGCGACCGGCTCCCGGTGAACAGCCTGACGCGGTTTGGCGCAGCGGCCTCACGGCCCTCGCTTGCCTGTTCGTTTTTGGCGCGGCCCTGGTTTGGGCCAAACGCACCACTACGCTGGAGGCGCGCTGGCTGTCGCCCCTCGCGCCCGCGCTGCTCGTATTTGCGGATTTGTACTTTGCGAACCGTCATGTCAACCCGCTCGTTCATCCCGAATTGCTGAGCGGCCGTATGGTCAAACTCGAGCCGCAACCTGGTTTGGACGGCGGACGCGTGATGGTCACCTCGGCGGCACAGGAACGGGTGGACAACTTCAATTTCACGTCACCGGAAGCCGCCGTGCTGATCCCCCGCCGCGCACTGTTGCTCAATGACAATCTGCTCGAACGCATTCCGAAGCTGGATGGCTTCTTTTCCCTCTACCTACCGAGGCCCGCCACGGCTGTCGTCCGATTGTCCAGACAGACCAATTCGACCCCCGGCGGCTTGCTGGATTTTCTGGGAGTTACCCACGTGAGTCGACCGGGAAAACCGTGGGAATGGGACCAGCGGACCAACTGGCTGCCGCTGGTCGCGATCGTGCCGCGCGCCGTGTTTCTTGACCCAACCAACACGCTCAGCGCCCTGTTCTCGGAAAAGTTTGATCCTCGAGAACTGGTTTACCTGCCGCCCGAAGCGGCCGCTCAATCCCGTAACGACGGGTCGGGAGCTGGAAATATTCTCGCCACTCGGGTGAGTGCGCATCGCATCGATGCCACGGTTAAAACCGACGGCCCCGTGTGGGTTACTCTGGCGCAGGCCAACTGTCCCGGCTGGCGCGCGGCGGTGGATGGCCGGTCGGCGTCGCTCTGGACGGCGAATTATGCATTTCAGGCCTTGCAGGTTCCCGCCGGGCTGCATGAGGTGCGAGTGGTTTTTCGGCCGCGCAGTTTTGAACTGGGCGCCGCCATCACCGTCACGAGTCTGCTTGCCTGGTTGATTTGGGATGGGGGCCTGCGTCGCTCGGACAGGCGTCCGGCCGGAACGACGCAATCAAACGGCTAGCAGACCGTCGGACTTACGACACGCGGGATGAGTTTTGCCTTGTCGTATGCTTCATAAGCGCTGGAGTACTTCTACCCCGGCCTGCTCATAGGAAAAGTTCCTGCGTCGGTTTTCGAGAAACCCAGTGCCAAAGAGTTCAAATCGAAGGATAGCAGGGACTCCGTTTCCACGCTGCAAACAGATTGATGAATGTTGCCACTTGAACCGGTCCAGGGCCCCGGTTTATTAAATTGGGAATTCAACATGACGATCCACGAACTGAACCATGTCGCGATCCTGGTCAGAAGCTGCTTCCCTTCCTTGCGTCCTTAGAGCCCTTTGCGTGAGGTTTCAGACCCGGCCCGACCCCTTTGGAAAAGAATCGGGCGCTGAAGAATTTGAACGACTGGTGCTGAAGATAGGGAAGGTAGAGGAGGGCCGTGTAGTGGCCGGTGGGCAGGAAGATGGTTTCCGGCCGCCCGATCTTCTGGCGGAGTTCGCGGCCCTTTCGAATCGGCACGACGCGGTCGCAGCAAGCGAGCACAAGCAGGACTTTATCCCGGGGAACGTACGGCGCCACCGTGTTCGGGTCGCACACAAAACCGGTCCGGAACCTTTCTTCCAGTTGGGCTGGCGTGAGATGGTATTCTTTCACGATTCTTTCACGTCGGCGCGAGATGCCCGGTTCGGTCGTATGCCGCAAAATGTAAGGAAGATCGCCGCCGGCCAGGCCGAACACCGCCGCCTTCACGCGTCTGTCCACGGGCGTGAGCAACGCCGCCCTGATGCCCCCCAAGCTGACGCCAAAGACCCCGAGTTTTGTGGCGTCCAACTCCGGCCGTGTTTCGATCCAGTCAATCGCGCGCCGAGCGTCAATGACCGACTGTCTGAGCATCGTGTTCAGCTCATCGCCGTCGGCGGGCTCGTGCGGTAGTTTGCGTCGGTGCACGATCACCGCGGCCCATCCGTGTCTGGCGAAGTAGGCCGAGACATATCTCTCCAGATCGTAGCCGCCGCCGGAAATCGGCAGGACGAGCACGACGGGTTTCCTGCCCTGGCCATTGGGCAGGTAGCAGTCCAGCGTGACGACGCGGTTGGTATCGAAGCGGTCCGGCAGCGCGACCATTTCAACTCGGTGGATTTGATAACTGGACCGTTGCCTGGACTCCTGTTCCCTGGCCTCGAGGGCGGCAGTCTTCGGGTAACTGAATTCCGCCGACAACGCCTCAGGCAAGGGCTGTGCCGACGGTGCTGACTTGCTCAGGGGGAGATGACAGCAACCTGCCGCGACCAGCCAGCCCAGACAATAAGTGGCCCGGGCTGCGCTCATGCCGGCGTATGAATCATCGCGCCTGATCCTTGCAAGCACTCGTCACGGGTACCCTTCTTTGAGATTATCACGACAAGATTTCCGGGCGGTATTGCAGCCGAAGGTACCGTGATTTCCGGTGATCGTCACGTCAAGGCAGTGCGGCCGCACTTTGCAGAAGGTCCAAATCGATGTGATGCGCCGGTAAAAGGCCCGTTACCCGAAAAATCAGCCGTCTGGAGTTCAATTGTCCGGTTTGGTTGCCTTAACGGCTTCGGCGTTGACATCGATTTGGACTTCGTCACCCACGACCAGGCCGCCCGTCTCGAGCGCCTTATTGTAGGTCATCCCGTAATCTTTGCGGCTCAGTTTCCACTTGATTTCGAGGCCGATCCGGTTGTTGCCCCAGGGATCTTTGACCGGGCCGCTTAGCCTGGCGGGCAGCGACAATTCCTTGGTGACGCCGTGCATGGTGAACTCGCCCACCAGCACGAGTTCATCACCTTTTTTCTCGACCCGCTTGCTCTTGAAGGTGATGGTCGGGAATTTATCGGCGTCGAAGAAGTTGGCGCTGCGCAGGTCCTGATCGCGCTGCGCGACTCCGGTGTCGACGCTTTTAGTCTGGATAGTGCCGGTTGCCTCCTTGAGGATGTTGTTATCCAGGACGAGGGAGCCGGAGAACTCCTGGAACCTACCCTTTACGTTGCTGATGACAATATGTCTGATGGAGAAGGCGACGCTGGAGTGCACGGGATCGATTTTGTAGGTGTCGGCCGCCCGGGCGTCGGCCCGGAGCCCAAAGGCGACGATGAAAGCTGCTAGACTCCGTTTCATAGATGTTCTGCGGTCTGGTTTCGCCGCCGCTCAGGCGAAGGGCAGTTTGGACGTCGGCGCTTCGGGGTCCCAGCCGCGCGTCGGCTGGCTGGTGATGGAGCCGACGTCTTTGATGGAAATCTGCCGGCCGCGCGTCTTGGCGCCTTTGACCTCGACTTGTGCCGGAATGCAGGTCTGCTGATTGATCTTCTGATAGGGCGCGGGTCTGTACCGGATGTAGAGTTCCTTGGGGGTGTCCGGCTCGAAGAACAGGATTTTCGACTTCGGTGGGATGCAGTGATAGACCTTGTTCAGGATGGCGCCGCCGAAGGAGAAGCGTTTCAGGTAGGTGGCCTCGCGGTTGGTGTAGGCCAGGGTAAAAACGCGTTCGCGCTCGGGCAACCCGCAGTAAACCAGGTCAGGCCCGACGAAGAGTTTCTCCGCAAGCTCGGTGACTTTGAAGTGGCCGTCTTTGAATACCAGGATGAGTTTGTCGAACTTCGTGCAATCGACTTTGAATTCGTCGCCGGAGACCTTATGTCCCACGTAGCCGCTCTCGCGGTCGTAAGCCACCTTGAAGGCCTTGAAGGCGACCTCCTTCGCGTCCACTTCGTCGTAGCGGCTCGACCTGGTGAGGCGCGGATATAGCGGGCCGTACTTTTCGAGGAGACTTTCGAGATGGCCAATGACGAACCGGGTGAGGTTCTTGAGGTGCCTCCGAGTTTCGGCAAGGTCAGCCTTGACCTTTTCCATCTCCTCGCGGTGTTTGTTGATGTCGAAGAGCGAAATTCGGCGGATGCGGACGGCGAGCAACCTTTCGACATCAGCGTCGGTCAACTCACCGAGCAACTGCCGGCGGAAGGGCTTGAAGCCGTCGAGCACGGCGGCGGCGACCGCCTCGTTGGACCGGCAGTGTTCGATCTTTTTGTAGAGGCGTTCTTCGACGAAGATGCGTTCCAGCGTGCGGCGGTGCAGTTCGTCCCGGAGGTTTTTTTGCTTCAGTTCCAGTTCTCGCTTGAGGATGCGCAAGAGCTGGGCCGTGTTTTCTCTCAAAACTTCCGCAACGGTCATCTCGACAGGCCGGTTGTTCCGGATGACGATGATACGGCTGGCGATGTTGACCTCGCAATCGGTGAAGGCATAGAGCGCATCCACCAGTTGATCGGCGCTGACACCACCGGGGGCTTTGACTTCGATCTCGACCTCTTCGGAGGTGAAATCGTTGACGGACTTGACCCTGATTTTGCCCTTGCGCGCGGCGTCTTCGATTGAGGCGATGAGGGAATCGGTGGTGGTCGTGGGTGGAATCTCCTTAATGACCACCGTCGAGTCGTCCTTGGCTTTGACCTTCGCGCGGACCTTGATGCTGCCGGCGCCGTCTTTGTAGTCGCGGGCGTCCATCAGCCCGCCGGTCGGGAAATCGGGCAGCAGTTTGAAGGGCTGTTTTTGCAAAATGGCAACCTGCGCCTGGAGGAGTTCAGGAAAATTATGAGGCAGAATCTTGCAGGACATTCCGACCGCGATTCCCTCGGTGCCGAGCATGAGGAGCAACGGCAGTTTGGACGGGAGTGAAACTGGCTCCTGGTTCCGCCCATCGTAACTGGGAACGAACTCCGTCAGGTCGTCATTGAAAAGCTCGGTGCGCGCCAGGTCTGTGAGCCGGCACTCGATATATCGAGGCGCGGCGGGCGGGTCGCCGGTGAAGAGGTTGCCGAAATTGCCCTGGCCTTCGATGAGGTAACGCTTGTTGACCAGCACAACCAGAGCGTCGGCTATAGCGGCCTCGCCGTGCGGATGATATTGGGCGCAATGGCCCGAGATGGTCGCCACCTTGATAAAACGTCCGTCATCCTTTTCGTGCAGCGACCACAGGATGCGCCGTTGCACCGGCTTCAGGCCGTCTGCCAGATTGGGAATGGCCCGGTCGCGGATGACGTAGGAGGCGTACTGAAGGAAGCTGGCATCGACGCGCCGATGCAGCGGCAGCTCGATTTTGGCCGGCTGGCCATTGCGGGGCGTGGCGGGTGCTGCGCCGGTTTCGGCGATGACTTCGTTTTTTTTGGCGGCACTCATGTCCTGGCGCGATTCTGGCAAATACGCTCGTGCGGTCAAGGAATTGAGCGATATCTTGATTGGCCGGCGCGCCGCCCGGTTTTTGGCAACCGGAGGCCGGGTTGCCCCAGGCCGGGGCGGCCACGCCAGCAAAAGCGCCCTGGAATGTGCCCTGGCCAACTCCGGTAGCGGACACGCGGCGGCGTGGGACACTCCGCGGTCCAGGCAACCTAGTGTTGTGGATTTTCGGCGGCGCTTCTGCCTGATAGTCATTCCTTGAAGCGCAATCGCTTGACGGACTGCCCAATCGGCGTATGAATGGTTCAGGCCTTAAAAGACTTTAGTGTTGTGTCTCCGAAATAACTATACAGGTATTTCGGAGACACATAGGAAAGGAAAACTGCTATGAACACGCCGCGCACTCGTCGGGAATTCCTGGCTGAAGTCGGCCGGGGCATGTTGGTCGCCAGCGTGGGCTACGAGGTCGCCAGCAATCTCGGCCTGGCCACCGCTTTGGCGGAAGAGACCGCCGACCCACTCACTTTCGGTTCGCTCGAGCCGCTGGTGTGCCTGATGCAGGAGACCCCGGTCAACGGTCTGTTGCCCCGATTGGTCGAGCAACTGCGTTCGGGGACGGACTTGCGGCGATTGACCGCAGCCGCGGCGCTCGCCAATGCGCGCACTTTTGGCGGCGAGGACTACGTCGGGTTCCACACCATGATGGCCCTGGCGCCCGCGCTACACATGGCGCAGGAGCTTCCCGCCGAATTGCAGCCGCTGCCGGTCTTCAAGGTGCTTTACCGCAATACCAATCGCATCCAGGAACGCGGCGGGCGCAAAGAGGAAGTGCTGCATCCGGTCAAACCGGCGGCGCTCTCCGAGATTTATCCGGGCGGCGAAGTCCTGCGCGAGGCCGTGCGAAGCAAGAAAGTGGAGGCGGCGGAACGAACCTTTGCGGCGCTCGCGCAAGGCTCTGCCGACGACGCGTTCAATCATCTCCTCTTCGCCGTGCAGGACAACACGGAAGTCCACCGTGTGGTGTTGCCTTATCGCGCCTGGGACCTGCTCGGATTGATCGGGAAGGAGCAGGCGCACACATTGCTCCGGCAGTCGGTCCGGTACTGCGTCAAAGCGGAATCCTGGCAGCGCACCTCCACCTGGGATGAGCCGCGGACACTGCTGCCGAAAATGCTCGAAGAACACAAGCTGCTGGGCCGCTTGCCCGGAGACCGAAAGGCAGAGGACAATTGGGTCGAACAGATGAGCCAGACGATTTTCAAGTCAACACCCGAACAGGCCGCCGAGGCCGCGGCGACGGTATTGGCCGAGGGCATGTCGCCCGCGGAGGTGGGCGAAGCGATTACCCTGGCGGCCAATCAACTGGTTCTGCGCGACATGGGGCGCGCGCCCAAGGACGAGGTGCCCGGCAAACCGGTGGGCAGTGTGCACGGCGATTCGATTGGCGTTCACGCCTGCGACTCCGCCAATGCCTGGCGCAACCTGGCGCGGGTGAGCAATCCGCGGAACTGTTTCGCGAGCCTGATTCTGGGCGCCTATCAGGTGGCCCTCGATCGCACCGCGCGCGGCGGTGATTTTCTCAACTGGCAGCCGCTGCCGCTGGCCCGGCATCTCGATCAGATCAAGGCAACCGATCCGGAGGCGTTACTCCGCGAAATTGACGACGCGATCCGGGGGAATCTCCAGGCCAAAGCCAGCGCCCTGGTTCAGCGTTACGGCGAATTGGGTCTTTCACCGCGTTCGATATTGGACCTATTGCTCCGTTACGCCGTCAGCGAAGATGGGGCGCTGCACGCCGAAAAATTCTACCGCACCGTCTCGGAGGAATTCGCGGCGGCCCGGCCCGCCTTCCGCTGGCGTCATGTCGTGGCCTTGGCGCGGGTGACCGCCAGCGAGTACGGCCGCCCGGCGGCCGGGATGGCCGAAGCGCGCGCGTTGCTGAACGTTTAGCTGCGCACGACCCTGAGGGTGCCCGAAGGGTGTGAATCTTCATCGGAAAACTCGCGCTGTGTCCTGCCTGAAAGAAGCCTCGATTGGTGGCGTCGCCCTCGTCGCGGTCGTGGTCGCATCCTCGTTCCGCCTGACCGCCGATGCGCGCCCGGCCGATGACGCGCGCGCACGAAAGTTTATTGCGGAACATGAAGTTAGGATTCGGCCGTTGGAGAGAGCGGTCAACCTGGCGTGGTGGAACGCCAACCTGTCGGGCAAGGACGAGGATTTCAAGATCAAGGAACAGGCGCAGAACCGACTCGACGAGGCGCTGGCGGACTCCGCACGCTTCGCCGAGCTCAACGCCATCAAACAGCTCAAGCTGCGCGACCGGCTGCTGGCCAGACAGACGGATGTGCTCTACCTGATGTATCTCGAGAAGCAAGTCGATCCCCTGTTGCTCAAGAAAATAACCGCCAAGGCCAATGCCATCGAACAAGCCTTCAATGTCTTTCGCGCCACAGTGGACAATCGGAAAATGCCGGACAGCGAAGTCCGCAAAGTCCTGAAGGAATCCAAGGATCCAGCGCAGCGCAAGGCCGTCTGGGAAGCGAGCAAAGCTGTCGGGGCGGTGGTCGAGAAGGACCTCAAGGAATTGGTCGGGTTGCGCAACGAGGCGGCACGCAAACTGGGTTTCAGGGACTATCACGTGATGCAGCTTCACTTGAACGAACAGACGCAGGAACAGGTGTTGAAATTGTTCGATCAACTCGAGGAGTTGACCCGCGAACCGTTCCGGCGCGCCAAGGCGGAGATGGACGCCAAACTGGCGCGCAACTGCGGCACCTCGGTCGAGGGATTGCGGCCGTGGCATTACCACGATCCGTTCTTTCAGGAATCGCCCGCCGTCTTCGATACGGACCTGGACAAGGTTTACGCCCAGGTGGACATCCTCAAGGTCTGCAAGGATTACTATGCTGGCATCGGTTTGCCCATCGAAGACGTGATCGCCCGCAGCGATCTCTACGAGAAACCGGGCAAGAGTCCGCATGCGTTCTGCACGGACATCGACCGCGAGGGCGACGTGCGCCTGCTGGCCAACATCGTGCCCAATGAATATTGGATGAGCACGATGCTGCACGAATTGGGGCACGCGGTTTACAGCAGCAGGAACATTCCGCGCACCGTGCCCTATGTGCTGCGCACCGAGGCGCACATTCTGACCACCGAAGGCGTGGCGATGATGTTCGAACGCCCCGCCAAGAGCGCCGACTGGCTCCGCAAGATGGGGGTCAGCGTGCCCGATCCCAAAGGCTTCAACGAAACCGGCGCCAGGATGCTGCGGAACGAGCTGCTCATTTTCTCGCGCTGGTGCCAGGTCATGTTGCGTTTCGAGAAGGAGCTTTACGCGGATCCGACCCAGGATTTGAACAAGCTCTGGTGGGACCTGGTTGAGAAATACCAAATGGTCAAACGGCCTGAAGGACGCGACGCTCCGGATTACGCGAGCAAGATTCACATCGTCGTCGCGCCGGCCTATTATCACAATTACATGATGGGACAGTTGTTCGCCTCCCAGGTCCACCACACCATCGCGCGGAAAGTATTGAAGGTCGCTCCCGCCGAGGCGCTCTACGTCGGCCGTGCCGGCGTCGGCGAATTCCTGAAAAAACGAGTGTTCGCGCCGGCAAAAACCATGCCCTGGAACGCGCTGACCAGGTTCGCCACCGGCGAGGAACTGAACCCCGGAGCGTTCGCCGCGGATTTTCAGGCGAAGTGAGTTGCCTAATGGACCTCTCCGGAAAACGCGCGCTCGGCACCGAAGGTAACAAAGGAATCGGCACAGCCACCGCCATCACGCAATGGCCAGGATTGATTTTCCCTCTCCATGAACCAGCCGGCACAGCGCGAGGTTTTGGAGTGCGCCAGTCCTCAGGCGCTTTCGGATCTGGTCCGCGGGCGCAAAAGCGGCAGAAGACTGCCGCAGTCCAAAACGCTAGCGCGCCAGCGGCCGCCTTGTCGCGGTTCATGGTCCCAATGCGCGGTCATTAAACCATGGACGCTTTCCATGAACCGACCCACCCCCGACCACTCCCAGGAGGGGAGCAGGCATTCGTTCGCGCCGCGAAAGTTCCCCTCCTGGGAGAGGTTAGGGGTGGGTTCATGATCCCAATGCATCTGCAAAATGCCCCTCCCATGGGGCTTCGCTTTGTCTCGGGCTTGAGGACCAAAAAATACCGCGCCTCCGGCGCCCGCGGCAGGTTCCAACCGCGCCAAGGCCTCGTTGCTGATGAGAGGGTGCACGACCCCTCGAAAATCCGGGCTCGACTCACCCCTCGCTCTTGCGCAGTTCCAGCCAAAACCTGGTGCCCTGGCCCAGCTCGGATTTAAAATCCACGCGCCCGCCCATGCGCTCGACCGCTTTGCGCACAATTGTCAGGCCGATGCCGGTTCCTTCGTATTCGCTGGCGGGGTGAATCCGCTCGAACATCCGGAAAATCCGCGTATCGTCTTCGGCCGCGATGCCGACGCCATTGTCCTGGAAATTTATCCGCACATTGGTATCGCGCGGTTCGGCCCAAATCCTGACCCGCGGCTGTATACCGGGCGCGACGAATTTGATGGCGTTGCTCAACAGGTTCGAGACGCACTGGGTCAGAAAACCCTCGTGACCCAGCACCGGCGGCAAAGTGCCTTCGATCTGGATGTCCACTCCGGGCGCATGCCAATCCGGGTAGCTTTGCATGATTTCCCGGACCAGTTTGTCGAGGTCGATGCGGGTCAAGGGGACGTGGGCGCGGAGGATGCGCGTGTAGTTCAACACATCCTGAATCAACCTGTCCAGGCGCGCCGCCGAAGCGGAGATGCGGCGGAGATAATCGCAGCCCGTTGCATCGAGCCGGGCGGAGTAGGTGTCGTGCAGGATTTGCGCGAAATTGTTCATGGACCGCAGCGGCGCGCGCAGGTCGTGCGAGATGCTGTAGGAAAAGGCCTCCAACTCACGGACCGTTTCCCGCAAGGCGGCCGTGCGCTCGGCGACGGTGTTTTCCAGGCCTTGCGCGTGCTGCTGGAGTTGTTTTTGCGCCTGGGCGAGCGCTGCTTCGGCCCGTTTGCGCTCGGTGACGTCTTGCATGCCCAAAAGGACCATCTTCGGCCTGCCCTCGGCCTCCTTGAGCATCCGAGCATTGACCAGAAAGGTGCGTTGTCCGATTTTTTCAAAGTCGCGCGCGACTTCGAAGTCGTTGAAGGAACTGTTCCGAAGGATGACATCTTCCATCAATTCGCGCAGTCTGGGAGTATTCCATTGGCCATTGCCCAACTCAAAAATCAAGCGGTCCTCCGTTTCCGTCGGTGATACCTTGAAGGCGCTGTAGAATGCTGCGTTGGCCGAATGGACAAGCAAGTCGGCGTTCAGAACGATCAACGGGTCGCGCACGGTGTCGATGACAGTTTCGGCGTAGGCCCGCGCTTCGCTGATGGCCCGCTCGGTCCGTTTGAGGGCGTCGATATCCACCAGTACCAGCACGGCCCCGTCCACTTTATTGTCGAGGTTCAGGTAGGCGCGCACGCGCAGCAAATACCAACGGCCGTCTTTGTCCTGCACCTCGCGCTCGGCCTCTCGCACGGTGTCAATGACACCGGAAATGAAGCCCTCCAGGTCGGGCAGGTCGAGATTGTGTCGGAGGGCGCTGAGCGGCCTCCCCAGGTCGGTGGCCAGCAGGTGGAAGCACTTTTCAGCCTCCGAAGTAAAGCGGCGGATAGTCAGGTCGCGTCCGAGCAACACGATCGCCAGGCGGGTCGAGCTTTGGAGATTCAGGAGATCGCTGTTGAGGTGGTGGAGCACGATGTTCCGACTCGCCATTTCCTCATTCACAGTGATCAACTCTTCATTGGCCGACTCCAGCTCTTCCTTCGAAGTCTCCAATTCCTCGTTGACGCTCTGAAGTTCCTCGTTGGCGGAAGTGATTTCTTCGCTGGAGGCCTGGAGCTCCTCGTTGGCCGCTTCCTGTTGTTCCTGGATGGATTGTAGATAATCGCGCGTTTCGGCCTGCTCGCTCTCCAATTCGGCGATGCGACGGTGCGCGGCGGCAAGTTCACCCCGCGCCCGGCCACTCTCTCGGAAGAGAGCGAAAGGACCTTCGCCCCCTTTCAAAGGTCTGGACACC
>Ga0066709_100000669_pt1 | contig 19636 bp, 14 predicted proteins | sample GraSoiAngelo_158_FD_79665 | JGI IMG/M metagenome (GOLD analysis project Ga0066709, IMG submission 79665) | Grasslands soil microbial communities from the Angelo Coastal Reserve, California, USA - 14_1009_16_30cm | ecosystem: Environmental > Terrestrial > Soil > Grasslands | place: USA...
CCGGGGCCGGAGACGATCCGCAACGGGTTGGCCTTCACCGTCGATGTGTCGGGCGAGGCGGCGGAGGGGGTGATCGGCTGGAAGGCGCGGCGCCATACCGACGTCATCGATGTCGACCGCATCGGCCATTACGATCCGCAGGATTTTTTCGAGCCGGTGCACGCCCCGCGCGGCGGCAGGGGGCTGCAAGGCGTCGTGCTCGACCCCAATGATTTCTACATCCTGGCGACCCGCGAGGCGGTCGTCGTCCCACCCGACCACGCCGCCGAGATGGTCCCCTATGACGCCTTTGTCGGCGAGTTCCGGGTGCATTTCGCCGGGTTCTTCGATCCCGGCTTCGGCTCGGCCGAGGCGGACGGCGTCGGCAGCCGCGCGGTTCTCGAAGTGCGCTCGCACGAGGTGCCGTTCCTGATCGAGCACGGCCAGATCGTCGGCCGGCTGATTTATGAGCCGCTGATCGCCCGGCCCGACCGGTTGTATGGCCGGGAAATCCATTCCTCCTACCAGGGCCAGGGGCTGGCCCTGTCAAAGCATTTCAAGCGGGATTAACCGCCGAGCCACTCACGGCGCAGGCGGTCGCGGTGGCGTAGCAGCCAATAGCAGCCGATCAGGGTGTGGCCGGTCTCGATCTGGCCGGCTTCGACCATCGCTTCCAACTCGGCGATGGTCTTGATCAGCACCCGGATGTCCTCGTGCTCTTCGGGGAGGCCGTGGATGCCGGCGGCATTGCGTGAATCGACGCGGCCGCAGAACAGCATCACGGTTTCGTCGGAATCGCCTGGCGAGGGCATGTAGCGGTGGATCGGGATCAACTCGCCGATCGGCTCGATGCCGGCTTCCTCCTGGCTTTCCCGGCGCGCCACCGCCTCGTAGCTCTCGTCCTTGTCGACCAGCCCGGCCACCGGTTCGACCTGCCAGGGCGAGAGGCGGGCATACAGCGCCGGCAAACGAAACTGCTCGACCAGCACCACACTGTCCCGATCGGGGTCGTAGAGCATGAGCGCCACCGCATCACCGCGGCGCAGCACGTCGTAAACCCGCTCGCCGCTCCATTCGCCGGAGAACAGACGATGGCGAAAACGCACGACATCGAGACGCAGAAACCGGGCGAACGGGGTCTCGGTGCTATCGATGCGGGCGTCGGGATGCGACGGCAAGTCGGTCGGTGCAGGTGGCGAATTCATGACCGCTCCGGATCAGGCGAGGATCGGGCCGTCGAGGACGGTATCGGGCGAGAGATTGTCGATCTCGATGACCCACAGATCCGGGTCGCGGCCGCGCTGGCGGGCGATGTAGGCGTCCGACTCGGGTTCGGGCACCGGCGCGACGCCGGTTGCGCGCATCCACACTAGCGTGCCGTCCGGCCGTCGGGTCTGAGACAACACCGCGCAGCCGGCATCGCGGCCGTTCAGCTTCAACAGGATCGCGCCGGCGTCATCGTCGCCGCGCGCCACCACGGCAACCCCAATCGCGGCGAGGTCGCAGCGGCGGATCAGCGCCTTGACCCAGATGCCGCTCTTGAGCCGCGCCTCCATGTGTGTTGCCCGGCTGTGTCTAGGAGCGCGACAGCTGCTCGATGCCGGCAACATCGGCATCGCGATGAATTGCGATCAGATTGCGGTCGTCGACAAGCACGTAGGTTGTGCCGCCCTCGCCGCAGCCGAGCTCGGCCACCGGATAATCGGGGCGCACCAGCAACAGGTTGAGACGGCTGCGCAGATCGGGCTGTTCGGGCGCCAGCGCGATCAGTGCGTCGCGGTTGCGGCGGGCATAGGTGAAACGGAAGCGGCCGGCGCAGGTGTCCGGCCCCAAAATCGTCGCCGGCGCGCCGGCCGGCTGCTGCACGACCGTGTTGTCGCGGAACGAAATCTGGTGGCGCTCGGCACCGCTCCAGGTGCCGGCGAACGGGCTTTGCGACTCGGGCGCGGCGCAGGCGGTCAGCGAGGCAAATAAAATCAGGGCGATATATCGGCAGCGCGACGATGTTCTCACGGCAGATCTCGGCGGCATCGGAGTGCCAAGTATCACGATCCCGCGCAGACGAGCAAACCGGCCGCACGGTTCACAGCCGTTCGAGCGCGCCGGTCAGCCAGAGCTGGCGGGCGCGGGCGCGCTGGATCTTGCCGCTCGTCGTCTTCGGCAGCGCGCCGGGCCGCAGCAAGGCGATCTCATAGGGTACGATGTCGTGCTCGAGGACGATCGCCTCGCGGATATGGGCGGTAAGCCGCGCCGGTTCGATCCGGTGGCGTTCGGTGCGCTCGACCTCCTGCACGACCACCAGCTGCTCGCCTTTCGCCTCATCGGCGATCGTGAAGGCGGCGCCGGCGTGGCGGCGCATGGTGGGGTGGCTGGATTGGACGGTGTCCTCGATATCCTGCGGATAGTGATTGGCGCCGCGGATGATGATGACGTCCTTGATGCGGCCGGTGATGAACAGCTCGCCCGCCTCGTCGAGAAAGCCGAGATCGCCGGTCCGCAGCCATTGGCGATCGATCTCGCCGGCGATTTGGGCATGGAAGGTCGCCTCGGTCGCTTCGGCATTCTGCCAGTATCCCTGAGCGACATTCGGCCCCGATGCCCAGATCTCGCCGACCCGGTCCGGGCCGAGCCGCGTTCCGGTCTCGGGATCGACGATCGCGATTTCCTCCTCGGCCAGTGCGCGGCCGCAGCCGACCGCGGGCTGGGCATCGGTGTTCTCGCGCGGCGGCACGGCCTCGTGACGCAACAGTCCGGCGCGGCTCACATCGCGCACCACCGGCCCCTCGCCGCGATCGCCGCCGGAGATCAGCAAGGTTGCCTCCGCCATGCCATAGCCGGGCCACATCGCCTGCGGGTCGAAGCCGTAGGGCCGGAAGCTTGCGGTGAAACGCTCGATCGTGGCGGCGCGCACCGGCTCGGCGCCGACGAAGGCCAGCTTCCAACACGACAGATCGATGCCGGCGAGCTGCTCCGGGCGCTGTCGGTCGACGCACAGATCGAACGCGAAATTGGGTCCCCCCGCCACCTCGGCGCGGTAATCGTGGATCGCCCGCAGCCATAAATAAGGGCGCTGCAGGAAGGCGAGGGCCGGGAGCAGCACGCACAAGGCGCCGACATACAGCGCCTGCAGCGCGTTCAGGATCAGCCCCATATCGTGATAGAGCGGGACCCAACTGACATAGGTCGAGGCCCGCGTGTTGCCGCAGGCGATGCGGATCATCTCCAGATTGGCCAGCAGATTGCCGTGGCTGACCATCACGCCTTTGGGGGCCGAGGTCGATCCCGAGGTATATTGCAGAAAGGCGATGTCTTCGCGGCTCGCCTCGGGCAGCGGCGGATTAGTCGCGTCGTCCTCCTCGCCCGGAGCATCGACGGCGAGCCATTCGAGGCCGGCGTGCTGAAAGCGGCCGGTGAGGTCGCCGCGCGCGCCAGACAGGAGCTCGGCGGTGGTCAGCACGAGGCGCGGGCCGCAATCCGCGAGTATGCTGGTGCTCGCGTCGCGCGCGGTTTGCCGGCGCGGTACCATCATCGGCACCGCAATAACCCCGGCGTAAAGGCAGCCGAAGAACGCGACGAGACACTCGATCCCCATCGGGAACAGCAGCAGCGCGCGTTCCCCCGGGAAGGCACGGTGGGCGATTTGTCGGGCCAGCGCCATGGCGCGGCGGTCGAGCTCGGCGAAGGTGACCGTCGAATCCTCCTGGCCGCGATCGGACAGGGCCACGTAGGCACGGTCGTCCGGCTGCACCGCGGCGCGATGGCGAAGCAGGGCGGTCAGCGAGGGTAAGGCAGCAATGATGGCGAGGCCGCGGTCAGCCGCCGGCGGCATCCGCCACCCCGCCTTGACCATCGGCGATGAAATGCGCCAGCGCCGCGATGGTCGGGTATTCGAACACCAATTCTGGTCTCAGCTCGGCACCGAGCCATTCCTCAAGCTCGACGATGAAATAGGCTGAGGTCGCCGAATCGAGACCGAGCTCGGCAAATCTCGCATCGGGGCCGATCGCGATCGACGGATTGTCGACCGTCTTTCTCAGATACTCGATGCACCAGTCGCGAATATCGGATTCGGTGGCGTTGGCCAGCGGCAAACAATTCTCCTTACAAGAGGCGGTCGCCGGCGGGGATGCGGCCCTGACGCGGCGGTCGGTGGAAACCAGAGATTGTGCCGCCCAATGGGGCGCGGTACCGCTTATATTGCGTGGACGCTGGGCCGGACGCTACAGTCGCGCCCCGACGGGGTCAAGCTACCGCCACCCCCCTGATAGTCACCGGACCGAGCCGCTGGTTGGATTTTGGAAATGGTGTCGATGATGGCCGAACTCGTCGGCGCCGCGGCCGCAACGCCCGGCACCGCGGCCGAGCCCGGCGAGGCGGCGCCGCGGCACTGGTCGCTGCTCGCGCGGCTCGAGAATACCGCGATCGGGGCGCGCCAGGCGGACGGCTCGACGCGGGTCCGCCGCAGCGAACCGGGCGGCTGCATCCTGTACGGTCCCTATCTGCACCTGCCCGCCGGCACCTACCGGCTGAGCTTCCGCTGCCAGGCTGGCGCGCCGCGCATGGCAACGCAGCCGGTGCTCGGGGTCGAAATCATCGTGCTGAGCCGGTTTCAACAGGCCTGGCGCGATTTCACCACCGCCGAACTGCAAGACGGCTCGACCTCGCTGACCTTTGAGGTGACGCCCGAGCACAGCATCGACAGCGCGGATGCCGGGCGGTTCGAATTTCGCTTCTTTCACTTCGCCAATGCTGCTCTCGCGATCACCGGTGTTGACCTGGAACGGCTGACCGATGACGTGCAAGGCGCCGGGGCACCGCGGTACTGGCGGATACTCGGCCGTCTGCAGAAAACCTGGATCGGCCGCCGTAACCGCAATGGTGGGGTCACCGTGTCGCGCTACGCTCCCGCCGGCTGCGTGCTGTATGGCGGCTGGCCGTATCTGCGGCTGGCGCTCGGGCACTACCGGCTGACCGTGCGCGGGACTTGCGGCAAGCCGCGCGATGCCCGAGAAGCCGTGCTCGGGATCGAGGTTTTCGCGCACGGCCGGCGGCGCCGCTCTGGATGGCTGAAGCAGCTGTCACACTTTCCCGCAGCAAGCGGCATCCCGCAGGTTCGCCAGGACTTCACCGGCGAGGAGATCGCGTCCGGCGCGGTGTCGGTCGATTTCGCGGTGCCGACGGATCTGGCGCTCGAAACGGGCGCCGACGCGCCGTTCGATCTGCGGCTTCACCACCTCGGCACGAGCTCGCTGCGGATCGCCGCGGTCGATTTGGTGAAGCTCGACAAGGAGGAAGCGCCAGCGCTGGCGATGCCCGCATTACGTCCCTCCGGCCGTCGACGGGTGGTGATCATTGGTAATTGCCAGTCGGAAACATTGCGCCAAGGCTTCGCACAGCTCGAGGCGCTGAACCGGCGCTTCGAGGCCAAATATCACTTCGTGCACTTGCAGCAGAACCAACGCGATTTTGTCGCGCGGGACCTTGAGCAATGCGACATCCTGCTGGTGCAGGACGTGCGCGATTGGGATGCCTTTCCGCTGCGCGATTGCGTATCGGGAACGATGGAAGTGATCAAATTTCCGCTGGTGCGGTTCGCCTCGCTTTGGCCGTTCGATGGCTGGAACGGACCAAACGACCGCGGAGCGCACGACCAGGAAGCGCCGAACCTGACATTTTCCTATCTCGACGGCCTGCTCGGCCGGTTGCGCAAGGAGATCCCGGACAAGGAAGCGCGGTTCCAGGCCTATCGCACGCTCGAATGCCCGGGTGTCGTCAATTACCGCCGGCTGCACCAGATCGAAGAGCGTCGCCTGGCCGCCACCGACAAGCAGTTCGGCATCGCGATCGGCGAGTTCATTCTGGCCAATTTTCAGCGGCGCCGGCTGTTCCATACCACCGTCCGGCCGAACTGGCAGGTGTTCAACCTGCTGCTGCAATATGTTGCCAAATGCGTGTCGGTAACCGAGCCCGTATCGTTGAGCGAGAATGTCGACGTGATGCTGCGCGAACCGCAGGTCCCGGTGCACCCGAAGGTGGCGAGCGAGCTCGGGATCAGATGGGCCGACGAGAAGACCCGCTACGGCGTGCACGGCCGTGACGTCACCTGGGAAGGCTATATCCGCAGCTATATCGAACATTACGGATGAGCCCATCCCTGGTTGTCATTGCGAGGAGCGGCGCTACGAAGCAATCCCCCTGTGATGGAGCACAATCGGCAGGAGATTGCTTCGCTTCGCTCGCAATGACGAATAGGGGAAAGGTGCGATGAGCTTGCGTGAGCGGATCGGTGTCGATATCGGCCGCAAATTGCCGCTCGAAGAGGCCGTCGCCTGGGCGGCGCGGCACCAGGTGCGGTTCATCGATCTGCAGCTCGATACCGGGGCCAACGCGCTCGGCACGATCGACGACAAGCGTGCCGGGGCCGTGCGTACCGCCTGCGAGCGACACGGCATCCGCCTCGGCCTGCATACCGCCTCCGCCATCAATGTCGCCGAATACGCGCCCTATGTCGGCGAGGCGGTCGAGCGCTATCTCGAAGCCTATGTCGATGCTGCGGTTCGGCTCGGCGCAGGGTGGATCGTCATGCATGCCGGGTTCCACTTCACTTCCGACAAGGAACAGCGGATGCAAGCCGGGCGCGAACGGCTGCAGCGGGTCGCCGATTACGCCGAGCGGAAGGGCGCGCTGATCCTCCTCGAAAACCTCAACAAGGAGCCGGAACAGGCCGAAGTGCACTACCTCGCCCACACAGTCGAGGAATGGCGGTTCTATTTCGAGGCGATCCGCTCGCCGGCATTTCGGCTGTCCTTCACGGTCAACCACGCGCATATCGTGCCCGCGGGGAGCGCCGGCTTTACCGATGCGCTCGACATGAGCCGGGTCGAGGAGGTGCGCCTCGCCGATTGCTTCCGCAACGGCTACGAGGTGCATCTGCCGCCGGGCAAGGGCGACCTCGATTTCTCCGACATGTTCCGGCGGACCGAAGAGAAGGGCTTCCGCGGCCATTACATGAACGCGTTCGGCTCGCTGGATGACATGCTCCAGGGCCGTGACGAGTTGGTGCGCCTCGCGTCGGAAGCCAGCTTGTAATTCCGGCTTACCAGCGGTGCCAGATCCGGCGCCAGCGGCCCCAGCGCGGCGAGATGCGGTGCAGCCATCGCTTGAGGCGGATCGGCAGCTCGCTGCGGCGCCGTTCGACCGCCGCGATGTCCTGGTCAGGCGTGCGGGTCAGCAGGCAGTAGTTGAAGCCGGTGATCACCTCCCCGGGCAGCACGCGCTCGACCTTGAAGCCGCGCCGGATGCACAGGATGTGGAAACCGAGCCGCCGCACGTCATCGACGAACTCGGCAGGGTCGACGCTGTGCTTCAGCATATGTTCGGCGAATTCGATGATCAGCCGGATATTCGGCGAGCGGGCGATGGCTTGCCGCATGCCGCGAATGACCGCCGGTTCGTGTCCCTCGACATCGATCTTGACGAGGTCCACGGCGAGATCGCCCGGCAGGTAGTCGTCGATCGTCGTCATCGCGACCTCGACCGAATGCCGCTCCTGCCCCATCAGCGGGATATCGGACATCGTGCCGCCGACCGGCCATTCCTCGGTGTAATGCAGGGTGCCGCGGCCGGACCGGTCGGAGACCAGGAGGTTCGCGGCGATTATGTTCGGGTTCTCGATCAGTTCGTTGGCAACGAGGGTGCGCTGCAACGCCGCGAAGACCCGCGGGTTGCCTTCGAAGGCGAACAGGCGGCCGTGCTGCCTGACGATGCTGGCGACCAGCGCGGTGTAGAGCCCGACATTGGCGCCGATGTCGAGGACGACCGATTGCTGCGTCAGAAAGGTGCGCAACACCCGGATGACATCGCCTTCCAGCTCCCAGCCCAGCAGATAGGCGATCGAGTCGAGCGAGCGCGTATCGACGCAGATATACTCGCCGCTCTTCAGCTGCACGAGCATGTGGTGCTCGCCGATCGGCAACGGCCGGTGCAGCATCGGTGCTGGTGGAACGGAGGAGTGGGAAACCTGTCCTAGCCGCGCGGATCGACGTCGAGCCGGACGGCGATGCCTTCGAGCTCCGGCTTCGGGCTGTCGTCATGCGGATCGCCGCCGAGAAAACTCTCCCGCGCGAGCCGGTGATGATGGGCATAGCGAACGGCATAGATTTCGTAGGTGTCGGCAGTCATCGTGGTCTCCGGGCGATCGTTGCCGCGCTTATAGGCCGGCTAAGGATCGGCTGTCAGCCGGAACCCTAATCCGGCGACATCATCAGCCTGTCGGTCACCGGCAGGCTGATGCGGTGCGGCGCGAAGCGGCCCGCCAGTGCCAGGACCTTGTTCATGATGCCGGCGATCACGATGCGCCGGCCGGCGGCGAGGCCGCGGTAGCCGATACGCGCGACATCGGCGGCGCGCATCATATGCCGCAGCCGGCGCGCCATCAGTGAGTCGTCCGCGCCGGCGGTCTCGAAGAACTCGGTCTCGGTCGCGCCGGGGCACAGCACCGTGACGCTGATCCCGGTGCCGCGCAGTTCGTAGGCGAGCGCCTCGCCGAGGCTCGAGACATAGGCCTTGCTGGCGAAGTAGACCGCCATGCGCGGCCCCGGCTGAAACCCGGCGACCGATGAGACCAGCATGATGCGGCCGCGCCGGCGCGCGACCATCCCAGGCACGATCAGCCGCGTCAGCTCGGTCAACGCGACGATGTTGACCTGCAGCATTTCGCTGATGCGGGTGAAATCCATGCGGTCGAACCTCCCGAGCGCACCGAGCCCGGCATTGTTGACCAGCACGTCGACATCAAACCCGCGGCTCGCAATGTCGCCCGCCAGGGTGGCAGCGGCGTCGGGTTTGGACAGATCTGCCGCAATAACCGTCGCCGCGGCACCCAGGCCGCGCAATTCGGTTGCGAGGGCTTCCATCGCTGTGACGCGGCGCGCCGTCAGCACGAGATCATGGCCATGCCGCGCCAGTTCGCGAGCCAGCGCGGCGCCGATGCCGCTGGAGGCGCCGGTCACCAGCGCCAGAGGGCGGTTGCTGCTGTCCATGAGGTTTCCTTTGAAGGGGCCGCAACGGTAGCGATTGGGAACCGAGTTTCGGTCGCAATCGTTGAACGGCCGGTCGGGCGGCATTCCGATCGGAGATATAGGGGCGAGCAATGAACAGGCTTTGGATTGCGGCTGTGGCAGCGGCTTTCGTGAGCGCCGGGATGGCGGGGATCGGCAGCGCGGCGGAGACGGTGCAGCCGGCCCAGGCGCGCGTCCTCGCCGATACGGTTAAGCCCGGCCAGTGGGAATTCACTTCGCAAATGCAGATGCCGGGCGGGGCGCAGCTGCCGTCTGGAATGCAGGCGCCCTCCGGCACGTCCATGCAGCCGGGAGCCGGGATGAAATCGACCTACCGCGCATGCATCGATTCCGAAAAGGCGGTGCCGAGCGATCCGCGCGGCGCGTGCAAGATCGACAATGTGCGGCGCAACGGCGCGACGGTCACCTGGACCGGGACCTGCACGACGGGGCAGGGCGCTGTCCGATCCGAAGGCGTCGCGCGCTATTCCGGCGACACGATGCAGGCCAACCTGACGACGCATGTGCCAGGGGCGGGCGGCCAAGTGATGAATACGACCCAGCACATCACCGGCCGCTATGTCGGAGCCTGCGCTGGTGCGAGGTAAGGCTCACTCCGCGGCACGCGCCGGCGCCTCGGCACAGTGCCGGCGCAGCGCGGCGGCCAACGCATCGGCTTCGGCCTCGCTTGTATCGAACCGGCAGACGAAGCGGGCGAGCGTGGCGCTGCGGCGGTAGAACTGAAATCCGTCCCGCTCCAGCGCGTCCATCGCCGCGGTCGGCAGTTCGAGGAAGATCTCGTTGACCTCGACCGGTGCAACGAGGCGCAAGCCCGGCAGCCCGGCGATGCCGGCGGCGATGCGCGCGGCGGCGGCATTCGAGGCGACAGCGAGGTTCAGCCACAGCCGATCTTCGATGTAGGCCATCAGCTGCGCCGAGGCGAAGCGCATCTTCGACCAGACCTGGCCGGCGCGGCGCAATTGCACCGCAAGCCCATCGGCGAGCTCCGGGGCGAACACGACGATCGCGTCGCACAGCGCGCCGCCATTCTTGGTCGCGCCGAAGGACAGGATGTCGACCCCGGCACGCCAGCTCATCTCGGCCGGGCTGCAGCCCAGCCGCGCCAGCGCGTTGGCGAAACGCGCGCCGTCCATATGGACCTTGAGGCCGCGGGCTTTCGCGATATCGGCGATGGCGCGGATCTCGTCGAGCGCATAAACCGTGCCGAGATCGCTCGCCTGGGTCAGGTTGACCGCGGCGGGCTGGCCGCGATGCAGTTGCCCCGGCTGGATCGCGGCGAGGGTGCGGGCGAAGGCGTCGGGATCGATGCGTCCATGATTGCCGGCGACCGGCGCCAGCTTCAGGCCGCCACCGAAAAACCCGGCGGCATTGGCTTCCGAGGTGTTGATGTGCGCCGCCTCGCTGCAATAAACGAGACCCCAGGACGGGCTCGTCGCCGCTAAGGCCAGCGCATTGGCGGCGGTGCCGGTGGCGACCGGGAAGACGCGAACCCGGGTCTCGAACAGGTCGCTGAAGCGCTCCTGCAGCCATGCCGTCCATTCGTCGGCGCCATAGCCGAGCGCGGTCCCGGTGTTGGCGCGCAGGATGGCGTCGAGGATTTCCGGCGCGGCGCGCCCGGTATTGTCGCTGCGATAATCGATCATATGGTCCAATCCCCGGCGTTCCCCGGCTCTGGGTGGGCACGATAGCGGGTCTATCGCCGCCCCTCCAGTCCGCTTGACGCCTCGGGGTGGGCGGCATAAAACCCCCCGGCGCGCGGCCCGGATTGCGATCAGGGGCCGCGCGGCGCGTTTTCGATCGGTATTGCTGAACGAGGTGCGAGATGGCCCGGAGATGTCCGGTGACCGGCAAGGGTGTCCAGGTCGGCCACAATGTGAGCCACTCCAATATCAAGACGAAGCGGCGGTTTCTGCCGAATTTGCAGACCATCTCGGTGCTGTCGGACGTGCTCGGCCCGGTGCGGCTGCGCCTCTCCGCGGCGGCGATCCGCACGATCGAGTTCAAGGGCGGCATCGACGCCTTTGTCAAAGGCACCCCGGACGGCAAATTGTCGCCCGAGATCCGCCGGCTGAAGCGGCGCATACTCCATGCAGCGGAGCGCCGAGCGCTGTAGCGCAACAAGAATCAAACATCGCGCTACGCGCCACGCCGGCAGAGAAGCGCTGGTTGAATTCGGAGGCAAGGCCCGATAACCTCGGCGTTTATGCCAGAAGCAGATCACGCGCTGGTCAGCGTCCGATAAATCAGCGTTGAACACCGTCCGAGCCATGCAAAGGACGGCGGCCGATTGCTGCTGCCGGAGGCGATGGTATGGCTTGACGCCTACCGCGGATGCCGCCGCCAACCCGAAACCGCGCAACCTCAAAAACTGGTCTTTGCGGCGTGAATGTGTAATGAAGGGAAGGCCGCGCGGGCAGCCGTCACGCACGTCTCTCACGACGGAACCGGATTTGCTTCAACGCTATGAGTGACGAGTTGATCGCGATCGTCGGCGCCTCCTGCCGGTTTCCGGGCGCATCGGATTTGGAGGCGTTTTGGCAACTGCTCGTCTCCGGTACCGATGCGGTATCCGAGGTAGACGCGCAGCGCTGGTCGACCCGTTTCTATTACCATCCGAACCAGGCCGAGCCCGGCAAGAGCTACACCTGGTCCGCCGGGCTCTTGAGCGGCGTCGATCTGTTCGAGCCGGCATTCTTCGGGATCTCGCCGCGCGAAGCGGCGCAGATGGATCCGCAGCAGCGATTGCTCCTCGAACTGGTCTGGCACGCCCTGGAGGATGCCGGCATTCCGGCGAGCAAGCTCGCGGGCAGCGCGACCGGCGTCTATATCGGCGGCTCCTCCACGGATTACCGCGATCTGCGTCTCGGCGATCCGGCGACCGGCGACTCCTATTCGATGACCGGCGGGACCCTGAGCATCCTCGCCAACCGCATCTCCTACGTCTTCGACCTGCACGGCCCAAGCTTTACGGTCGATACAGCCTGCTCATCCTCGCTCGTCGCGCTGAACGAAGCGTGCGAGGCGTTGCGCGAGGGCCGCGTTGCCAGTGCGATTGTCGGCGGCGTCAATCTGCTGCTGACGCCTTATCCCTTCCTCGGCTTCTGCCGGGCCTCGATGTTGTCGCGCCGCGGCCGTTGCTTTGCGTTCGACGAGCGCGCCGACGGCTATGTTCGCGGCGAGGGTGGCGGCATCGTTCTGCTGAAGCCGCTAGCGCAGGCGCTAGCCGACGGTGACCCGATCCGGGCGGTGATTCGCGGTACCGGTGTCAATTCCGACGGGCGTACGATCGGCCTATCGATGCCGAGCGATGCGGCGCAGGCGGCGCTGATTCAATCGGTCTGCACGCGCGCCGGGGTGGTGCCGGACGATCTGGCGTTTTTCGAGATGCACGGCACCGGCACCCCGGCGGGCGATCCGATCGAGGCCGCCGCGGTCGGGCGCGCGCTCGGCCGGGTTCGCCAGCAGCCGCTGCCGATCGGCTCGGTGAAGACCAATATCGGCCATCTCGAAGCAGCGTCGGGCATGGCCGGTCTGATCAAAACAGCGCTCGCACTCGAACGAGGCATTCTGCCGCAGAGCCTGCATTGCGAAACGCCGAACCCGCGGATCCCCTTCGATCAACTCAATTTGCGCCTCGTGCGCAACACCGAATCGATCGACACGGCAGGGTGCGCCGGCATCAACTCTTTCGGCTTTGGCGGCACCAACGGCCATGCCGTTTTGACGGCGCCGCCCCGGCGAGAAGAGCATCACCCGAGGGCCGATGAGCCGCTTCCGCCGCTGGTGATCTCGGCGCGCACCGAAGCATCGCTGCGCGAGCTGGCGCAAAGCTGGCGCCAGACGCTAGCCGGTGCGCCGGCCGGGCGGGTGCCCGGCCTGTTGCGGGCAGCGGCGCGCCACCGCGATCACCACCCGCAGCGCCTTGTCGCACCTGGCGCGGCGCAGGCCGAAATAGTCGCCGCGCTCGATGATTTTGTCACCGGTGAAAGCCGCGCGGCGGTGAGCGGAAGCGCGCTGCGCGACGGAAGGCTTGCCTTTGTGTTCTCCGGAAACGGGGCGCAGTGGCCCGGGATGGCGCGGAGCACGTACCACGCCAGCACGCGCTTTCGCGAGGCCATTGCCGAGGCCGATGCGGCGTTGCGCCCAGGTCTCGGCTGGTCGGTTGCCGAGCTGATCGGAGGCGGCATCGAAGCGGATCGGTTGGTGCATGCCGATGTGGCGCAGCCGCTGCTGTTCGCGATCCAGGTCGGCATCGTAACGGTGTTGCGCGGTCTCGGCATCGAGGCGGCCGGTCATGTCGGTCACAGCGTCGGTGAAATCGCCGCCGCCTGGGCAGCCGGCGCGCTGTCTTTAGCGGATGCGGCGCGGGTTGTTGTCGCACGCAGCCGCAATCAGGAGCGGACACGCGGCGACGGCCGCATGGCGGCGCTGGCATTGGGCGGCGCAGCGGCGCGCGAGCTGCTCGACGAGATCGGCAGCCCCCTCGAAGTGGGCGCGGTCAACGCCACCAATGCGGTGACGGTGTCCGGTCCCGGCGAGGCGATCGACAAATTGGGAGCCGAGGCGCGCCGCCGCGGCACAGCGTTTCGCGCCCTCGATCTCGATTTCGCGTTTCATTCGGCGGCGATGGATCCGATCCGCGACGAGCTGCTGGCGGATCTCGCCGGTCTCTCCTCCCGCGCACCCGATACGACGCTGCTCTCGACGGTTACCGGCGAGCCGGTTTCCGACCGCCAGCTCGGCGCGGAATATTGGTGGCACAACATCCGCTCGCCGGTCCGCTTTACCGAGGCGACCGCAGCGCTGGTCGCGGATGGTTTCCGCATCTTTGTCGAGATCGGTCCCAATCCGGTACTGCAATCCTATCTGCATGATTCCTTTCGTGCGGCGGAGAGCCAAGGCCGGGTGCTGGCGACACTGAGCCGCAAGCAACCTGAAGAGGACCCGTTTCCGGCGCTCGCGGCACAGTGCCATGTAGCGGGATACGACATGACTGGCGCGGCTCGGTTCGACGGGCCCGCCGATCCTCGCGGCCTGCCGCTCTATCCCTGGCAGCGAGAGCGCTGCTGGTTCGAGCACACCGTGGAGGGCGCCAATCTCGCCGACCCGCCCTTCGCGCATCCGCTGCTCGGCTTTCGCCAATTAGGCCCGGTGCCGTTCTGGCTGAACCATTTGGACCCAGAGGTATTGCCGTGGCTCGGCGATCATGCGATCGAGGGCGTGCCGGTGCTGCCAGCCGCTGCGGTTCTCGAAATGGCGCTCGCGGCGGTGCGGGCGCAGCGCCCAGCGGCCCAGATCCTCGAGGTTGCCGATGTCGAGTTGCGGCGTCCGCTGCCATTCGATACCGGGCATCCGCGCGAGCTGCGCACAATGCTGGGATCGGGCGAGAGCGATTGGGAGCTGAGCAGCCGCCCGCGCTTGTCGGACGAGCCGCCGACGACTCACGCGGTGGCGCGTCTCGTCAGCAGCGGCGACAGTCCGGTCGCCGCTATGCGCCTCGAAAGCAAGGCGCCGCTGCGCGTCATCGAAGCCGCGGATCTTTACAGTACCGCCGCTAAGCTCGGGCTCAATTACGGCCCGCGCTTTCGCACCGTTACCCGCGTCGAGGTGCTGGGGCCCGATGAAGCGCTAGCCCATCTTGACCCGACCGTGATCGGCGAACCCACCGATCTTTATCTGCTGCATCCGGCACTGCTCGATGGTGCGCTCCAGGCTTTCCTGGCGCTGCTCGCCGATGAAAGCGTCGGATTGCAGGATGTCAGCTTTCTGCCCTGGCGTTTTGAGCGGGTGCGCATCACGGCACCGTTCGGGCGCGACGTGCTGCGCGCACGGTTGCGCGTAACCCGGATCGGAACACGTTCCGCGTCGGCCGATATCGCCCTGTTCGACGAGGCCGGGGCGATGGTGGCGGAACTCACCGAATGCTGGTTCCGCAGGGTCGAGCTGAACCGCAGCAGCTCGCTCGACGATCGCGCGCTGCGGGTCGATCTCGTGCCGGCGCCGCTGACCGAAATGCCGGTTCCCGGAGTGCTCGAACGCATCGGCGAGAGGTTGGTGAGGCTCGTCGAAAAAGCCGAGGGCGCACGGGCAAACTCGGCGGAGCGCGCCCTGCTGCTCGATGCGCTGATCGCCTCGACAGCCTATCACTCGGTGGTCAAGGCCGTCGATCCGGAGAGGGCTTTCAAGCTCGACGAGTTAGTCGCTGCCGGGGCGATCACGCCCGATACGGTCGCGCTGTTCGATTACGTGCTTCAGCTGCTCGTCCGATTCGGCGCGGCGACCGAAACCGAGGATGGCTGGCGGCTGGTCGGCGAGAATGATCTTCCGGAATTCGCCGAAGTTTGGCGCTTGCTGCTCGCTGAAGCTCCGGAGCTGGTTTCCGAGCTCGCGCTGGTTGCGGCAATTGCCGAGGAACTGCCCGGACTTTTTGCCAATGGCCTGCGTCAGCCCGAACCGTCCCCGCTGCCGATGGTCGAGCATCTGCTGCACGCGTCCCCGGTCAGCTCCGCCGGCCTCGATGTCGTTCGCGCGGCCCTGAGCGAGATCGGCAAGGCGTGGCCTTCCGACCGGCCCTTGCGGGTGCTGGAGATTGGCGCCGAGGGGGCGGTCACGCGGCGGCTGCTTGAGGGCTTGGCCCAAACCGGGGTCCCGCTCGCCTACCACGCCACCAACCCCGATCCCGAGCAGGCCGGCCGGCTCGCCCTTGCGGTGAAGTCGCAGCCGGGCGCCGGCGCGAGTTGCTGGTCCCCTGCGCAAGCCTTGGACGATCTCGGAGACAGCCGGTTCGATGTGATCGTGTCGGCACAGGCTTTCGCGCGACTGCAAATCGAGCCGGATGCACTGGCTCGCCTGCGCGGACTCCTCGCGCCGGGAGGGCTGCTGGTGGCTGCCGAGCCCGAGCCGAACCCGCTGTGGGATCTCGTGTTCGGCCGCTATCTCGGATGGTGGGGTGAACCGGAGCCCGGGGTCAGCGGGTCGCCGCTGCGCACCGGCGAGGAGTGGCGCCGCGAACTGGCGCTGGCCGGTTTTGCCGCTCCCGGCAGCGCCGTCGCCGCGCTGGGTCCCTGGCCAAATGCAGTGTTCTGGGGGCGCGCGCCGGCCGACGAGGAGCCGGCGCTTGTGGCCCCGACGCGAGCATTCGCGGTGAGCCTCATTGCGGCCCGCGCCAGTGAGGACCGCGACCTGCAAGAGCGGCTGATCCAGGCGGGACATCGGGTCACCGAGTTCGATGCCGCGGGCTTCGCCGCGGCGGGTGACACAGACGCGGAGACCGAGGAACAGGACCGGGTCGCGCTGATTGTCGTAGACGAAGAAGGCGATGCGGTTGCGCAAGCCGCGGCGCTGATCCCGGTTGTCGCCCGGATCGCCGCGGCCGCGGCATTGCGCGGCATTCCATTGTGGATCGTCACCCGCGGTGCGCAACAGGGCGCGGCCGGGAGCGATAGCGGTCTGGCCGGCGCCGCGTTGTGGGGCTTTGGGCGGGTCCTCGTCAACGAGATCCCCCGGCTCTCGCTCTGTCTTCTCGATGTGCCGGCGGCGCTAGGCGGGACCGAGCTCGCCGAGCGATTGCTTGGCGAGCTGATCGCGGCAGCGCCGGACACCGAAATCGTCTGGACCCCGGCCGGGCGGCATATGCTGCGGTTGCGCCGCGGGCTGCCGCCTCTCTGGGCCGATGAGAGCGACGCGGTCGGCCTGACCAGCGATCGCCCCGGCGGGCTCGACGCGCTGAGCTGGAAGCCGATGCTGCCGCGCGAGCCCGGGCCGGGCGAGGTGGCGATCGAGGTGCATGCCGCTGGCCTCAATTTCCGCGACACGATGTGGGCAATGGGGCTGTTGCCCGAAGAGGCGTTGATCGACGGCTTCGCCGGTCCGACCTTTGGGCTGGAATGCGCCGGCATCGTTCGCGCGGTCGGTCCCGGGGTCGAGGATCTGGCGGTCGGCGACCGGGTTGCGGGCCTGGCGCCGGCTTCGCTCGGCACGCAAGTCATCACCACAGCGCAGGCGGTCATGCGGATACCGCCGGAGACGAGCTTCGCCGCGGCGGCGACGATCCCGGTCGTGTTCGTCACCGCGATCTACTCGCTCGGCACGCTGGCGCGGCTGGCCGCTGGTGAATATGTCCTGATCCATGCCGCGGCCGGCGGCGTCGGCCTGGCGGCGATCCAGTACGCCAAGCATCGCGGCGCGACCGTCATCGCCACCGCCGGTTCCGAGATCAAGCGGGCCTTTCTGCGCCTCGCTGGAGCCGATCACGTGCTCGACTCCCGCGATCTCGGCTTTGCCGATGCGGTGCGCGCGATCACCGGCGGCAAGGGCGTCGATGTCGTGCTGAACTCGCTGAGCGGCGAGGCGATGGAGCAGAGCCTCGGCGTGCTGAAGCCGTTCGGACGCTTTCTCGAGCTCGGCAAGCGCGACTTCTACCTGAACAGCCGCATTCACCTGCGGCCGTTGCGGCAAAACATTTCGTATTTCGCGATCGACGTCGATCAGTTGCCGTTGCAACGGCCGGATCTGGCACGAGGGCTGCTGAACGAGGTCTCCGAAGCCTTGTCGTCCGGCGCGATCCGGCCGCTCGCCCATCGGGTCGTCCCGTTTGCCGCGATCGAGGATGCGTTCCGGCTGATGCAGGCTTCCGGCCATATCGGCAAAATCGTCCTGGTTCCTGGCGCGAATGCCGGACTTCGGCTGCCGCCGCGGACCGAATTCACGCTGCGTCGCGATGGCAGCTACCTGGTAACGGGCGGCCTGACCGGCTTTGGTTTTGCGGCGGCACGCTGGCTTGCCGAACACGGCGCCGGCTCGATCGCATTGCTCGGGCGCCACGGTATCGAAACGCCGGGGGCCGAGGATCGCATCGCCGAGCTGCGCGGCCTCGGCGCCGAGGTGAGCGTCCATGCCGGCGATGTCGCCGATCCCGCATCGCTCGCGGCCGTGCTCGACAAGATCCGCGCCGAGCGGCCGCCATTGCGCGGCGTGGTTCACGCCGCCTCGGTCATCGCGGACGCTCTCGTCGCCGAGCTCGACGGGATTGATCTGCCATCGATACTGCGGCCGAAGATCGGCGGTGCGGTCGCGCTCGACCGGTTGACCCGCGACGACCCGATCGAGCTGTTCCTGCTGTTCTCCTCGGCGACGACCCTGCTCGGTGCGCCGGGGCAGGGCGTCTATGTCGCTGCCAACCTCGCCCTCGAAGCGCTGGCGCGGCGCCGGCGCGCCGAAGGCAGGCCGGCTTTGGCGGTGGCCTGGGGCCCGATCGAGGATGCCGGGTATCTCGCCGACCGGCGGGACACCCGCGACGCGCTCGCCCGGCGTCTCGGCGCCAAGCCGATCCCGGCGGCGCAGGCGCTTGCCGGCCTGCCGGCGATCGACCAGAGCGGGCTCGCCGCGGTCGGTTTCGCCGAGACCAACTGGAACGAGGCGCGGCGCTTCCTGCCGATCCTCGCGGCGCCGTTCTTCGCCGAGGTGCGCAGCGATGCCGGATCCTCGCCGGGCGACGATTCGCTGATTGAACGCCTGGCCGAGCTCGATCCCGAGGAGGCCTTGGCGCTGCTCAAGACCGTCGTCGCCGAGGAGGCCGCCGGCATCCTGCGCCTGCCCGCCGCCGGCATCGACCCGCTCCGTCCGCTGTCCGAATTGGGCATGGATTCGTTGATGGCGGTCGAGCTGCGCCTCGCTCTCGAAAGCCGTCTGCGTATCGACCTGCCGTTGATGTCGCTCGCCGAAGGGACGAGCGTTGCCTCGATCGCCAAGCGGCTCGCCGGCGCTTTGTCCGCTCGGCCGCAGGCGCGCGAGCTGATCGGCCTCGCCGAGCGCTACGAGGCGGCCGATGACGGGCGGGTGGCATCTGTCGCGGATGCCGCGGCAGCGCTGGACGACACCGAGTTCAAATCGGCCGCCGCGGAGTGAGGTGAGTGGCGGCCGGCGGGAATCTCTTCGGATTGTCCGCGGAGGCGAAGATGCGCCTCCTGCAAAAGCTGTCCTCGGTGGCTTCCGGTCGACCCGGGGCGGCGCTGACGCGGCGGCGTGAGGCCGCCGCCGATGATGGCGGGTCGGACCGCCTCGATGTCTCCGAGCTCGAAGCCTATCGGGAAATTCGCCTGATCGAGCAGGCGGCGGAATACCTCGATATCGCCGACCCGTTTTTTCGCGTGCATGAGGGTATTGCCGGCGCCGAGACGCTGATCGGCAACCGCTCCTACGTCAATTTCGCGTCCTACAACTATATCGGCCTGAACGGCGATCCGCGCATCGCGGGCGCGGCGAAAGCCGCGATCGACCGCTACGGCACCTCGGTCTCGGCCAGCCGCATGGTATCGGGAGAGCGCCCGATCCACCGCGAATTGGAGCAGGCGCTGGCGCGGATCCACGGCGCCGAGGACAGCGTCGTGCTGGTCGGCGGACACTCGACCAACGTTACCATCATCGGCCATCTGCTCGGTCGCAATGATGTGATCGTGCACGACGCCTTCATCCACAACAGCATCGTGCAAGGCGCGATCCTGTCGGGCGCGCGCCGCGTGCCGTTTCGCCATCTCGACCCCGAGGCCGCCGACAAGATCCTCGCCGAAGCGCGCCCA
>Ga0066709_100000670_pt1 | contig 19629 bp, 13 predicted proteins | sample GraSoiAngelo_158_FD_79665 | JGI IMG/M metagenome (GOLD analysis project Ga0066709, IMG submission 79665) | Grasslands soil microbial communities from the Angelo Coastal Reserve, California, USA - 14_1009_16_30cm | ecosystem: Environmental > Terrestrial > Soil > Grasslands | place: USA...
CGATTTGCGATTTGCGATCTGCGCGTCAGTTGAAACACGCGCGGTCTTAAGGAGGAGAAGTAGGAGAGGAAAATCCACCCGAGTCAAACAGGATTTGGGCGCGCCCGGCCGGGATGAGGACATCGGCCTTCAACGGGTGGCCACCTTGCTCAGGAATTCGCGGGTGCGCTCGTGCTGCGGGTTGGAAAAGATCCGGTCGGGCGGGCCCGATTCGACCACCAGGCCATCATCGAAGAACAGGATACGATCGGCGATGTCGCGGGCGAATTGCATCTCGTGCGTGACCACGATCATGGTCAGACCTTCCTCAGCCAGTTGGCGCATCACGCGCAACACTTCTTCGCGCAGTTCGGGGTCGAGCGCGCTGGTCGGCTCGTCGAAGAGCATCACCTGCGGTTCCATCGCCAGCGCCCTGGCAATGGCCACGCGCTGCTGCTGGCCGCCCGAGAGTTGCGCCGGGTAGGCATCGGCTTTGTTTTCGAGACCGACCTTGGCCAGCAACTGGCGCGCGCGGGCGTCGGCCTCCGGCGTCGGCACGCCCTTCACGAACCTCGGTGCTACGGTGATGTTTTGCAGAACGGTGAAGTGCGGAAAGAGGTTAAAGGACTGGAAAACCATGCCCGACCGCCTGCGCAATTGCCGTTGCCGTTCGCGCTCTTCGCTCGAGCGGGGAATGCGCCCGCCCTCGATGGTGACGCCGTCGATGGTAATGCGGCCGGAGTCGGCGATTTCGAGCTGGTTCAGGCAGCGCAGGAAAGTGCTCTTGCCGCAGCCGCTGGGACCGATCAGGACGACGGCCTCGCTGCGGTTCTGCGCGTGGTCGATCCCGCGCAACACGGGCGTGGAGTTGTAGGACTTGACCAGCTTTTCAACGGCGATCATAGCGCAATTTCCTTTCCAGGCGGTCCGCGAACAGCGAGGCCGGGTAACTCAGGGCGAAGTAAATCCCGGCGGTCATGAGTCCCAGGCCGATATAATCGTAGGTGGACATGGCCAGCATGCCATAAACCTTTGTCAGTTCGACCATGGTGATGACGGACACGATGGAAGAATCTTTGAACATCGCGATGAAATCGTTTGTAACCGGCGGAATCACGACGCGCAAGGCTTGGGGCAACACCACGTGCTGCAAGGTTTGCCACTGGCTCATACCTAGAGCCAGCGCCGCTTCCGGCTGGCCAGGCGGGACGGACTGGATGCCCGCGCGGTAGTTCTCTGCTTCGCTGGCCGCGTAGTTGAGTCCGAGGCCGAGGATCGCCGCAAAAAACGCGTTGAGGCGGATGCCGATTTCCGGTAGGCCATAGTAGATCAGGAAAAGCTGGATCAGCAGGGGCGTGCCGCGGATGACCTCGACGTAGGCCCTGGCCAGCCAACGCAGCGGCGCAATGGCATAAAGCCGCACCAGGACCACGACCAATCCCGCCACCACCGCCAGCGCCATCGCCAGGAGGGACAGCTCCACCGTGGTCACCGCCCCGCGCAGCAGCAGCGGCAGATACTTCGGCCAATCCCGCAGTGTGGAGATGGATTTTTTCTCCGGCACCGCCTCCGGTTGATAATCCTTCAGCCGCTCCTGGCGTTCGTCCCACACGCCGTATTTGCGGTAAATCCGCTCGAGCGCGCCGTCCCGCGCAAGTTCCTCGACGGCCTGGTTGAGCGCGGCGAGCAGGGACGCGTCCGATTTGCGCGCGCCGATCCCGTAATAGCCGGGCGCGAACGGGGCGCCGGAAAACTTCAGACCCGGGTCCGGTTTCGCGTAGTACAGCGCGATGGGCAGATCGAGCACCACGGCTTCGATGCGGTTGGCTTTGAGGTCGCGGAAGGTTTCGACGTTTCCGGGATAAATCCGCAGATCAACACCGCTGATCTTCTCCACCAGTCGCTGGGCGACGGAGGAGGACAACACGCCGATGGGTTTGCCTCCGAAATCCTCGATCCGCGTGAGGCCGTCGGTGTTTTTTCGGGTGACGATTTGCTGCGCGTAAACGAAGTAGGGCCGGGACATGGCAATGCGCTGGCGGTTCTCGGGCGTGATTTCGAGTCCGTTGAGGATGATCTCGAAGTTGCCGCGTTCCAGCGCGGGGATGAGCTGGTCCCACTGGTTCTGGACCATCGTGGCTTTGACGCCGAGTTTGGCGGCGAGCGCCTCGGCGAGATCGACTTCGAAACCGATGAGTTGTTCCGGCTTTTGCGGATCCGGATAAACGTAGGGTGCGCCACCCTCGGCGTCGGCGCCCCAGCGGAGCACATCACGACTCCGGATCAATTCCAGCGTGTCGGAGGCGAAGACGGGCAGAGGCCTGCTCGCGAGCAGGAGAACGAAGACAAAATCACGAACAGCCACGCGCGACAAACGCGATGCGCTTTTCATCGGCACTCCATCATAGCACGAATTCAGAGGCCCGTTGAAAGTTTTTTTGGCCTCCTCGAGCGGCCCGTTCGCTGCGGAGAAACCAAAACCAGCCTACGACCGCCAGGTCAATGACCTGGTTGTGCCATCGGCCTCGCGATTTCCGGCGAAGGCGCGCAAGGTCAGATTCGCTCCGTTCGCGGTAAACATCGCGTCCGCCCAGCCGACCGGCTCGTCGTCGCTGAAGTTGTAGCCCACGGCGGGAATGTTGATGAGGTGAATTCCCTCCTCCTGGCTGAAGGCGTATTTGTGCGAGTGCCCGTAGATGACGGCCTTGACCTTCCTGTGCGGTCGAATCGATTGAAACAACCGCTCGACGTCCAGGAGCTCGCCATCCCCGTTGCCCAGGGTGTGATGGACGAAGAGAACGGTCGGCCTGGCGTCGGAGTTTTGCAGGTAGCCGGCCAGCCACTCGCGTTGCGATTTGCCCAAAAGTCCGGCGACCTTGTTCGGGTAAAGCAGCGAGTCGAGCAGGATGAAGCGCAGCGAAGCGCGTTCGACCACCAGGACGTGTTTGCCGGGAACCTTCTGAGGCGCGCCTTGCGGGTCCTCGAAAACCTTGAAGAAGTTATCCCGGTCATCGTGGTTGCCCAGACCGATGTAAACCGGCGCCTGCTCCGCCAGCGGCGCCAGCAACTGCCTGACCGCCCCATAGTCCGCAATCTCGCCCGTCAGCCGGGCCGCGTCCCCATCGAGGATCACGCCGTCGGGACGAGCGCCGATCAATTGACGAACCACCTTCTTCAGGTTCTGCCAGGGCAGGAATCCGCGATACTCGTTTTTCGGATCGGCCGCCACGTGCGTATCGGAGATCAGCGCCAAGTGCACCGGTCTTTCCGATGCCTCCTCGCCCGCAAGGCGACATTCCGGAATCAGAGCCGCTCCGGCCAACCCTCGCGTCGCGGTCAATAGAAAACTTCGCCGGCTGACCGGCTGATAAAACATTCCGGGCATAGCGATTCGCTGGTTAGGTCTAGATTTACCGGAAAAACGGCAAATTGCACGAAAATATTAAGGGGGAAAGCGGGCGCCTCCTGCAAGTAACACTTCTGGACCGAGTGCGAAGCAATGAAAGATGTGCCAGCGGAAAGACCTTGTCCGATGGTCACGCAATGAGTATGCAACGGACTCCAGAGTCAATGGCCGCTCCAACTGCGAAGTCTTTCGCGCCTGGTAGTCCATGGAACCAAGAGCCGGCAATCCGAGTCCGTCAGGTCGCAATGGGGCGAGCGTCGAATCGGGCGTAACTGAAGCCTCGATCTCGCGCCCGCGGATCGACTCGATTGATCTGTTGCGCGGATTAATCATGGTCATCATGGCCCTGGACCATGTTCGCGATCACTTCTCGAAGGCCACCTTTGATCCGACAGACCTGACCCAGACGACCCCGGGATACTTTCTGACCCGTTGGATCACCCATTTCTGCGCCCCGGTTTTTGTACTGCTGGCGGGCACGGGCGCGCGCCTGTCACGGAAAGGCGGAAAAAGCACGCGGGACCTGGCGCGATTTCTCTGGACCCGCGGACTCTGGCTGATTCTCCTTGAGTTCACCATCGTTCGTCCCGGCTGGATTTTCGGTTCGGGCGCCGCCCGTGTTCTCTGGGGTGAGGTTCTCTGGGCCATGGGGTGTTCGATGGTCGCGCTGGCCGGACTCGTTTTTCTTCCGGCGGGGCGGATTGCGGTTGTTGGTGTCGTGCTGCTCGTGGGCCACAACCTGCTGGATCCCGTGGACCGAATGGACCTGGGCGCCGCCAACTGGCTGTGGACGGCGCTCCATCGGGTGGGAGAGTTCTCCCTGGCGGGTTTTGCCCGCTTCCACGTCGGTTACCCGCTGCTTGCGTGGATTGGAGTGTTGGCATGCGGCTATGCCTTGGGCGAAGTGTTTCTTTGGGAGACCGAACGGCGGCGGCGTTTTCTGGTCTGGCTCGGTTTTTCCGCGATCACCGGATTCGTCCTGTTGCGCGCCGCACGGGTCTATGGCGATCCGGAACCCTGGCAACGGGAGGCCAACGATTTGTTCACGGTTTTCTCCTTTCTGAATTGCACCAAGTATCCGCCCTCGGTCCTTTTTCTGCTGATGACTCTCGGACCTTCGCTGCTGGCTTTGGCGTGGTTCGAGAGGGCGTCCCTTCCCAGGGCTTGGCGGCCGCTGCTCGTGTTCGGCCGCGTCCCGCTTTTCTACTACCTGCTCCATTTTACGGTCATTCGCGGAGGCGCCGTCGCCGCCGGCCTTATGGCTCGCCATGCCGGAGGCAGAATCGTCGATCTTCAGCTTGGCACACACGATCATTCTTCAGGATTTCGGCTTGGCCTGCCTGGGGTTTACCTGGTGTGGGTATTGGTGGTGCTGGCCATTTATCCGGCCTGCCGTTGGTTCGCAGAGGTAAAACGCCGGCACACGAGCAGCCTGTTGAGCTACCTGTGAGCGATGTCGGCTTGGGGCAAGGGCTCGCTCCATGAACCGACCCACCCCCGACCCCTCCCAGGAGGGGAGCAGACGTTCGTCCGCGCGGTTTGAGTTCCCCTCCTGGCAGGGGTAATGGGTGCGTTCATGGTCCCAACTCATGCGAACAACGAAAGAGGGCTTTCGATGAGCGGAACAGGATTGCCTTACCGCGACAAAGCAGGTTTTTATCTTCGCCGATGCAAGACCTGATTGCCAAAGCCGCGACGCTGTTGGAAGCGCTGCCGTACATCCAGCGGTTCCGCAGCCAGACCTTCGTGGTCAAATACGGCGGCAGTTTCATGGATTCGACCGACCCGCAGGTTCGGGATGGCGTCGCCCGCGACATCGTTTTCCTCGAAGCCGTCGGCATCAATCCCGTGGTCGTGCACGGCGGGGGCAAGGCCATCACTCGCGCCATGGATGCCGCCGGACTCGAGGCCAGCTTCATCCAGGGGATGCGGGTGACCGACGAGGCCACGGTGAACGTGGTCGAAGAGGTGTTGTCGCGGGAAATCAATCCCGGGATTGTCCGGACCATCAACGCGCTGGGCGGCAAGGCGCGGGGCTTTTCCGGCGCCGAGATCTTCACCTGCCGCAAACTTTTTCTCCCAGGCCCCTCCGGCGAGGGCCTCGACATCGGGTTTGTCGGCGAAGTGACGTCGGTGAACACCGAGCCATTGCGCGAGTGCATCCGGCGCAGCATAACGCCGGTCATCAGCCCGACGGCGCGCGACGAGGATGGCAGGATTCACAATTGCAATGCGGACCTGGCTGCGGCACAGGCCGCCGTCGCACTCAAGGCGAAGCGGTTGGTGTTCATGAGCGACGTGCCCGGTTTGCTGCGCGACCCGAAAGATCCGGCCAGCGTGATTTCGCACCTGCAAATTTCAGAGGTGGACGGACTCAAGAAGTCCGGCGTCATTGACCGAGGGATGATTCCCAAGGCGGACAGCGCGGTCGCCGCGATCCAGGCCGGCGTGGACAAGGTGTCGTTTGTGGACGGACGGGTGGAGCATTGCATTTTGCTCGAGATTTTCACCGACGCGGGCGTGGGGACCGAGGTGGTGCCTTAGCGGATTGCGCTGGAGAACCGCTCCGGCAACCAAAAGAATTGATGACGCTTTTCGTTTGTGCGACGCTTCAGGCAATGACGGATCGCGAGGCATACCTTCTGCGGGAGAATACGGGGACAACCGGGCTGGAGTTGACTGCCCGTGCCGCGGCCGAAGCGCTGGCGCACTTTGACATTCCGCATCTCATCGTCGGCGGACTGGCCGTGCAGGAACACGGCTACGCGCGTCTGACGCTGGACGTGGACATCGTTGTGCCCGATGTCCCCGAAGCCGTCGAGTTCCTCACAGCGGAGTTAAGCGGACCATTCGCGCGCGTTCCCGGCGTGCAGGACCGAGTGGTCGATCGCCGTAACGGTGTCAAAATCGATCTTCTCCCGGCGGGTAGGGTGTTGCGCCACGGGTGCAAGGTGCCGTTTCCGGAGCCAAAAACCCCGGCCGCAAGCCCTCAGATTGTCCGCCTCGAAGATTTGGTCTCGCTCAAATTGGACAGTTGGTCGGTGTCGCCGCTCCGCAGGCATCAGGACAAAACGGATGTCCTCCAGCTAATTGCGCGGCGCAGCCTGCCACGCGAGCTGGCCGTCGCGCCCGCCATTCGTGACCTCTACATGGAAACGTGGGATGGACTCAAGGCTGAGGGCACAAGCTGAACACTTCGTTCCCCATCGAAACCAATCCATGAATGGTTCGCCTCGCGCACGCGTGGTGCTAACGCTCCTTCCGGATCGCGTGGGACAACCTCGGCATCGGGTGATTACTGTGGCGTCGCAAGCGACCGGAGGATCGCGACGGGAGAAAAACTGAAAGGCAGAAAGTGAAAGAAATCGTTCCGCCACCGCCGGCGGTCGTGCGCAATGACACGGCGGCGATCCAGGCGTTGTTTCAGAAAAACGTCATCCCGAGTTACGCGCGATTCGACCTCGCGTTCAGCCACGGCTCGGGCAGTTATCTCTACGACGTCGCCGGGCGGCGCTATCTCGACCTGGGCGGCGGCATCGCGGTTTGTTGCCTCGGCCACTCCCATCCGGAAATTACGAGAGCGCTCGTCGAGCAGTCGAGCAAACTGGTTCACGTCTCGAACCTTTATTACACCGAACCGCAGGGACGCCTGGCCGAGTCGCTGGTCGATCTGATTGCGCCGGGAAAGGTCTTTTTTTGCAACAGCGGCGCGGAGGCAAACGAGGGATTGTTCAAACTGGCCCGCAGGTTCGGCCACGCCGAGGGCCGCTACGAAATTATCACCGCGCAAGACTCCTTTCACGGCCGGACGCTGGCAGGCATCGCCGCCACAGGCCAGGAAAAGGTGAAGAAAGGATTCGAGCCGGCTGTTCCAGGCTTTCGCCAGGTGCCCTACAACGACCTCGAGGCTGCCCAGGAGGCCGTCTCGCCGGCAACCGCCGCGCTGCTCATCGAAGGTGTGCAAGGCGAAGGCGGTATCACGCCGGCCACGCCTGAGTATCTGCTCGGCCTGCGCCGGTTGTGCGATGAGAAGAAGCTGCTCCTGCTCATGGATAGCGTGCAGGACGGGCATTTTCGCACCGGCCGATTTCAGAGTTTTCAGCGCATTCTGGAGGAGGCCGGGCAGGCACCCGACCTGCCCGGTCTGGAGCCGCAGCGCGCCCCGAGCGCCGACACGCCGGGCGGGACGTCTGCCGCACGGTCTTTCCTGCCGGATGGCGTCGCGATGGCCAAATCGCTGGGCGGCGGTTTTCCCATCGGCGCATTCTGGGTGCGCGGCCCTTATGCCGATCTGCTCGAACCCGGCGCGCACGCGACGACGTTTGGCGGCACGCCGCTTGCCTGCGCGGTGGCGTTGCGCGTGCTGGAGGTGATTGAGCGTGATAGCCTCGCCCACAACGCGCGCGCGGTTGGGGACTACCTGAAAAACGAACTGATCCGGTTGTCCGCCCGATTCCCGAGCGTGATCAAGACTGTCCGCGGCCTCGGGCTGATGCTGGGCATCGAACTGGCCGCCGACATACCGGCTTTCGTGACCAACGGTAAAGCGCCCGCGCTGCAATGCGTCCACCGGTTGCACGAGGCCGGCCTGTTGACGATTCCGTCGGGCACGCACGTGATTCGCCTGTTGCCCCCGTTGAACCTGACCCGTCCGCAGGCGGAGGAAGGGATTCGGACAATCGAAAAGGTGGTGAGCACCCTGGCTTGAGCAGGCCGGGCCTGGACGCAGGACGGGGTCAGACGATTTGCGGGAACGCCTTTTCCGGATCCACACCGAGATCCTTGATCGCTTTGGCCACCGCTTCATGCGGGACCTGGCCTTTCTCCGCCAGCGCGTAGAGGGTGGCGATCACCGTGCACTCGGCGTCCACTTCGAAGAACCGGCGAAGCCGCTCGCGAGTATCGCTGCGTCCAAAGCCGTCCGTGCCCAGTGCCGTCAATCCGCCAGGCACCCAGGGCGCGACCTGCTCCGGAACAATCTTCATGAAGTCGGACACGGCCACAAAGACACCCTGTTCCTTTTCCAGAACGGCCTCGAGATAGGACTTCCGCGGCGGCTCGACCGGATGCAGCATGTTCCAGCGTTTCACGCGCAGCGCCTCGGTGCGGAGTTGCTTGTAGTTCGTCGCGCTCCAGACATCGGCGGAGACATCGTAGCGCTCGGCCAGAATCTCCTGGGCCTTGAGCGCGGAGCGGATGATGGGGCCGCTGCCGAAAATGTGCGCCCGATGTTTCTTTCCGTCCGGTCCGGCCTTGAATTTATAGAGGCCCTTGAGGACGCCCTCCGCGACGCCTTCCGGCATCGGCGGCATGGCATAATTCTCGTTGTAGAGTGTGAGGTAATAAAAAATTTCCTCGCCCTCCTGATACATCCGGCGCATCCCATCCTGGATGATGAGGGCAATTTCGTAGGCGAAGGCCGGGTCGTACGTGAGCAGCGTCGGGATCGTGCCGGCCAGCAGCAGGCTGTGGCCGTCCTCGTGTTGCAGCCCTTCGCCGTTGAGCGTCGTGCGGCCGGCGGTGGCGCCGAGCAGGAATCCCTTGGTTTTCATGTCGGCGGCCAGCCACATCTGGTCACCTATGCGCTGGAAGCCGAACATCGAGTAGTAAATGAAGAAGGGGATCATGTTGGCCGCGTGGCTGGCATAGGCCGTGCCCGCGGCGATGAACGACGACATCGAACCGGCTTCGGTGATGCCTTCCTCCAGGATCTGGCCGTCCTTCGCCTCGTGATAGTAAAGCAACGATTCGCTATCCACCGGCTCGTAGAGCTGTCCCTTGTGCGAGTAAATGCCAATCTCGCGGAACAACGCGTCCAGGCCAAACGTGCGGGCTTCATCGGGAATGATCGGCACGATGCGTTTCCCGATGTTTTTGTCGCGCAGCAAATGACTGAGCAACCGGACGAAGGCCATCGTGGTGGATGCCTCATTACGGCCGGAGCCTTTCAGGAATTCAGCGAAACCGGACAGCGGCGGAACCCTGAGCGGTTCGGTCTTGACCTCGCGCCGGGGCAGGAATCCTCCCAGCGCCATGCGACGTTCCAGCAGGTATTTCGTCTCGGGGCTCTCGGGCGGCGGGCGGTAAAACGGCGTATCCACGATTTCCTCGTCGCTGATGGGAATATTGAATCGCGCCCGGAATTCGCGCAGCTCCTTTTCGTTCAGCTTTTTCTGTTGGTGGGAAATATTGCGGCCTTCGCCCGCTTCGCCCAGGCCGTAACCCTTCACGGTCTTGGCCAGAATCACCGTCGGCTGGTCCCGGTGCTCGGTCGCGGCCTTGTACGCGGCGTAAACCTTGCGCGTGTCATGGCCGCCGCGCAGCAATTTGCGAATCTGGTCGTCGCTCAGGTGATTCACCAGCGCGAGCAGTTCGGGGTATTTGCCGAAGAAATGCTTGCGTGTGTAACTGCCCGGTTCGACCGAGTATTTCTGATAATCGCCGTCCACCGCCTCCCCCATGCGTTTGAGCAGGAGACCCTTGCGGTCCTTCGCGAGCAACTCGTCCCAATCGGAGCCCCAGATCACTTTGATCACATTCCAGCCCGCGCCGCGAAAGGCGGCCTCGAGTTCCTGAATGATCTTGCCGTTGCCGCGCACTGGGCCGTCCAGGCGCTGCAGGTTGCAATTCACGACCCAGATCAGGTTGTCGAGATTCTCGCGCGACGCCAGCGTGAGCGCGCCCAGCGTCTCCGGCTCGTCCGACTCGCCATCGCCGACGAAGGCCCAGACCTTCGGTTCCTGGGACCACTTCACCAGCCCGCGCGCTTGCAGATAACGATTGAATCGCGCCTGGTAAATGGAATTGATCGGGCCAAGGCCCATCGACACGGTGGGGAACTGCCAGAAATCGGGCATCAGGTAGGGGTGTGGATACGACGAGAGGCCGCCGCCTTCGCCGAGTTCCTGGCGAAAATTCTGGAGGTGATGCTCCTGCAGCCGCCGTTCGAGAAACGCGCGCGCGTAATTCCCCGGCGTGGCGTGTCCCTGGAAGAAAATCATGTCGGCGGGGCGACGGCCGTTGCCGGCGTGAAAGAAATGATTGAAGCCCACCTCGTAAAGGGTCGCGAGCGAGGCATAGGTGGAGATGTGTCCGCCCAGCCCGCTGTATTTGCGATTGGCGTTCACCACCATTGCCATCGCGTTCCAGCGGATGTAGCTCTTAATGCGGACTTCAGTCTGCCAATCGCCGGGAAATGGCGGCTGGCGCTCAACCGGAATCGTATTGATGTAGGGCGTGCTGACCGTGGTCGGCACCCGGAGTCCGGCCGCGCGGAGCCGATCCATCAGGCTATCGACAATGAACAGCGTGTGCTCCGCGCCCTGGGTCCTCAACGCGTGCTCGAGGACATCCTCCAGCGATTCCAGCCAGCTTGTCCTCTGGGCGGGGGCTGATCGAGCGGTCTTGCCGCTGCTCTCGTGCAGTTTCGATTTCACTTTTGACCCGCTGCGCGGTTAGCTTCGCCAGATGGCCGATTGGCCGCGGTGGCACAATTTGAAGACGACTCTGGCCGGACGCAAACAGAAAGAGGCCCTTGAAATACCTGGACCTGACCTTGCCGAGCCCGGAAGAAAACCTTGCCTGCGACGAAACGTTGCTCGACTGGTGCGACGAACGCGACGGACCTGAGATACTCCGCTTCTGGGAACCACACCGGCATTTCATCGTCGTGGGCTATTCGAACCGGGTCGAATGCGAGGTAAATATTGCGGCCTGCCGCGAGCTCAACATCCCGGTCCTAAGGCGATGCAGCGGGGGCGGAACAGTGGTCCAGGGTCCGGGCTGCCTGAATTATGCGCTCATCCTGCGCTTTGACTCCGAACCCGCGCTGCAAACCGTTACCGGGGCGAATCGGTTCGTGATGGAGCGAAATCGCTCGGCTTTGGATAACCTGCTCTCTCGTGGCAGCGGTCGTAAGGAGGCTCTTTCTTCCCAATCCGCAATCGTCGTCCGCGGCCACTCCGACCTGGCGATTGACGGCCGCAAATTCTCCGGCAACGCCCAGCGACGGAGACGACAGGCCGTCCTTTTTCACGGGACCTTCCTGCTGGATTTCGATCTCGAGCTCGTGAGTCGGCTTCTGCCAATGCCGTCGAAAGAACCTGATTACCGTCGAGCCCGCAGCCACACAGAGTTCTTGATGAACCTCAATGTGTCGGCGGCCGAAATAAAAGCCGCCCTGACACAAGCCTGGGGAGCGGCTGTGGCGGTGGACGGATTGCCGTTCGCAGGCACACGTGAGCTTGCGATTGGGAAATACTCCTCCGAAGCATGGCGCCTGAAGTTTTAACCACTTGGCAGGTGCTGGAAGCTTGTGGCCCTTGAGACCTGACGGCCCAAGAATTAACCGCGGAATACACGAAATACGCGAAATACGCGGACGATCAGCGATTCGCATTCAGAATAGAAATCCTTTTCCATCTTCTTTTCTCCGCTTGCTGTCATCCAGCCCCCTAAGGGCTTGCAATGGGCAAGCACAACCATCGCGTTGGTCTTTGAACGCAGATCTCGATTTTTTCCACCTCCAAAAGAAGCTCCCTGAGCGACTCTTTGACGATTGAGTCGGATGAGACATACAAGAGCGGATTCAAACCGGTGGCCCTCCATCGCTCACGACACAGGCCGATACCGTAATTCCCATAAAAATTGGTGTGCTCATGAAGTCTTGAAATCGGGATGTCACAGAAGCTAACGATCGGCCAAGCCAGCCGGGGAACAGGTCCGTTTAGCCAAGAGATGTCCTCCAACGAGTAATGTGGCCAGAATCCTTCTTCCAAAATCCGCAACAGAATATCCAGCGACTTTGTGAAATGGAAAAGAGTCTTTGTCCGAGCGTTCATTCGCTTCCTCCAGTTAATTGCAGCGGCATTCGCAGGAACGTTTTCACGTTGGCTTCGTTCGCAGTTCGCCCAGCAAGTCGACGAGCCAGATTCTGCCTTTGAGGGGACCAACCCGCGCGGAGTTCCACAAGTTCGTCGTCTGCATTCAACCCCGCCGCGAGTTGGGCGCTTATGGCGTCCCCGGTGGTTCAAGCAACCGCCGTGGCAGGTCCCGATGGCCGTGCATCGCCCGGCGCATCACTACATCGTCGCCGGTCACTTCCTAGAAAACCATGTGCTTTTTAAAGGGCCGGAACACGACAAAGGAACGCCATTCGCGTAGACGCGGATGAACGAAGCCGCCGCGCGGCCCAAGCTGCGGGTGCCGGCCGAGGAGTTGACAGGCGGCTTCCACCGCGGCGAGGTAGTGTTCCGCCACATCCCAACCCGCGTGGATTGCATACCACTCGAATTGCCGCTGCACGTCCGCAAGGAAAGCGTCCGTTTTGCGGACGTTCACGACGCAGTGGATTGGATGCGCGCACGCACTCGTTCCCGGATAATGTCGAAATCCGCTCCGGTGAGCGGAGTCGCAGGTTGGTCGGCTGCCTCCAACAGCCAAGCCTCCAACTCCGGCGTGACCTCGATGGGTTTCTGCTGTTGCTCGCGAATCGAGCGAATTACGTCATTGACCAATTCGCTCGGGTTGGCGCAGACACCGGAGTGCACCTGGTTTTGCAGGAAATCCTCAACGTCTCTGGCCAGAACGATTGTCATGGCGGCAAGCTATCGTCGCTCCGTTCCGTTTGCAAGATGCCGTTTCCAGATGAGCCCTTCGGAACCGCCCAGCCCGGAAATTTCATGGCCTCGACGCCCGATTTCATTAGCACCGGGCTTCAAGCCCGGTGAAAGCGGCCGACTGAAAAGCCGCAGCCGTTTCAACGGCTTCGGCGCAGGCTGGCAAACCGTTGAAACGGTTCGCTCAGCTTTTGCTCCTTATTCCACCGGGCTAAAGCCGCGGTGCTAATGAGACTCCAAATTCAGCGTGAACTATGCGCGCCAGCCCGGTCCCGGTTGTCGCGCAGGAGCAGCGCGCTGGCGTCGAGCGCCAGTTTCGATATCTCCTACTTCTCTACTCAGCGGCTGCCTCACTCCTGGGCCGCGGCAAATTCCGGCTTGCGTTCCCAGCGCCGCGGCGCGCGCTCGGGCGCACTGTTATCCACCCGGGCGTAATAGGTTTCGTCGCCCAACATCCCGTCCACGGCCTTTTGCAGGTCCACCGAGGGCGAGACCGAGAATCGCTGGTGGGTCTCGAGAAAGATGAGTTCGCCGGTGGGCCGTTTGAAACAGAGGAACAACGGGCATTTCCCAGGAAAACCGGCCACCACATCGTGGAGCCGATCAAGTTGCTCCGGCGTTAGGTGAGCGGTGTGAAGGCGCAGGTGGACCTGCGTCGTGTATTTCCCGGGCGCCTCCTCCAGGGGCATGATCTCGAGCGGAAAGATTTTCGGCTTGTCATCGCCGGTGACGACTTCGCCGACGACGAGAATGGCCTTGTTCGGCAGGACCAGGTCGCGATATCGCTCGAAATTCTCATTCATGCAGAGGACCTGGACAGAGCCTTCGAGGTCCTCGAGTGTCACCAGCGAGTAAGGTTTGCCGGTTTTTTTGGAGACGCCATTCTGCACCGCGGCGATCAGACCGCCGATGCGCGTCATGCTACGGTTGGGAAGTTGGTCGAGCGCGGCCGTTGTGTGCAGGCAAAATCTTTCCATGAGCGGCGCGAAGGGCGTCAGCGGGTGGCCGGTGACGTAAAAACCGAGCAACTCTTTTTCGTAGGCGAGCAGTTCGTGCTGCGGCCATTCGGGCAATGGCTGCATCGATTCCGCCATCGGTGATTCCTCTTCCTGCAACAGGCCGAAGAGCGAACCCTGTCCGCGCTGGCGGTCGGCCAAGATGCTGGACGCCCGAGCGAGGGTCCGGTCGATCTGGGCGAAGAGTGTGGCCCGCGTTTCGCCGAAGCAATCGCAGGCGCCGGACTTGATGAGCGCCTCGAGCACCTTGCGGTTCACTGTACGGGTATCGACCCGCTCGCACAGGTCGGCGAGCGATTTGAAACGGCCCTTTTCCTCGCGCGCATTCAGGATGCCCTGCACCGCGATCGCGCCGACCCCTTTGATTGCGGCCAGGCCGAAGCGAATGATCTGCGCCGGGCCGCGACTGTCCTCGGCCGAGGAGGCCTCGAGTGGCCGGGCGGGTGGGTTCTTTTTCAAAGACTCCGACGCGTCCGCGGCGGGTGCGGCAGGAACAGCCCCGCTCCGCCGCGCGGGTGCAAACACGACCTGGCTCTCGTTCACGTCCGGGCCCAACACTTCGATGCCCTGCGCGCGTGCCTCGTCGATGTACTGGCTCAGTTTCGCGGTGTCGGCCATGTCATTGGTCATCATGGCGCAGTAAAATTCCACCGAGTAGTTCGCCTTCAGGTAGGCTGTCTGATACGCGACGATGGCGTAGGCCGCCGCGTGCGATTTGTTGAATCCGTAGCCGGCGAACTTTTCGAGCAGGTCGAAAATCTGATTCGCTTTCGCCTCGGGGATGTTGTTCTTCGCCTTACAGCCCTTGACGAAAACCGCGCGCTGCTTGGCCATCTCCTCGGGCTGTTTCTTGCCCATCGCGCGCCGTAACAAGTCCGCGCTGCCAAGCGAGTAACCGGCCAGGACCTGGGCGGCCTGCATCACCTGCTCCTGGTAAATCAGAATGCCGTAGGTCTCCCGGGCGATCGGCTCGAGCAGTGGATGTTCGTATTCGATTTTCACCTCGCCGTGGCGGCGCCTGATGAATTCCGGGATCAGGTCCATCGGTCCGGGGCGGTAGAGCGCGACCAGCGCGGTGATGTGTTCGACCGAGCCGATCTGGAATTTGCGGCAAAGGTCCCGCATCCCGCCCGATTCCAACTGGAAAATACCCAGCGTATTCGCCCGGTTCAATAGTTCATAGGTTCGGGCGTCGTCGAGCGGCAGGTCGTCGACCGGAATCTCGACACCCCGGGTCTGCCGGACCATCTCGCAGGTGTTGCGGATGACCGTAAGAGTCTTCAGGCCGAGGAAGTCCATCTTGAGCAGCCCGAGGTCTCCGACCGGCCCCATTGCGTACTGCGTGACGATGGTGCCTTCCTCATCGGCTTTGAGCGGGAGCAGATTCACGAGCGGCTGGTCGCCGATAACGACACCCGCCGCGTGCACGCCGGCGTTGCGGGTGAGGTCTTCGAGAATAAAGGCCGTGTCGAACAATTCGCGCGTCGCCTCCTCGGTTTCGTAAGCCTGTTTGAGTTCGGGCGAGACTTTGAGGGCCTTGTCCAGGGTCATCTTCAGTTCGTTCGGGATCATCCTGGCGAGCCGGTCGCATTCGCCGTAGCTCAGGCCCATGACGCGGCCGACGTCGCGCACGACCGACTTGGCGCCCATCGTGCCGAAGGTGATGATTTGCGCGACCGACTCGCGGCCATATTTTTGGCGCACGTATTCGATGACATCGGCGCGGCGATCATCCGCGAAGTCGATGTCGATATCCGGCGGATTGACGCGTTCCGGATTGAGGAACCGCTCGAACAGCAGCCCGTAACGGATGGGATCCACGTTCGCGATTTCGAGCAGGTAAGTGACGAGGGACCCGGCGGCCGAACCCCTGGCGACACACGCAATCCCTTTGCTCCGGCCGAACTGAACGAAGTCGGCGACGATCAGGAAGTAACTGATGAAACCGGTCTTCTCGATGACGGTCAGTTCCTGCCGGAGACGGTCGATCACAGCCCTTACCGCGCTGAGTTCAGCCTGCTTGATTGGCTCACCCTCACCCTGATCCTCTCCCCCAGGGAAAGATTCCTCCGAACTTTGTGGGCTTATTGCGCCTGTGAACCTGCGGGCGGCCCCCTCACTCCATCCCGCTGCCCCTCCGAGGGGGAGAGGGTGCCCGAAGGGCGGGAGAGGGGGAGGTTTATGGCCAGGGGACAGTTCGCCCTCGGTAAGCGGTCTCTCGCCCGCTCGGGCTTCCTCCAGTGGCGGGGAATGATTCTCGCCTTCGCAGAGGGCCGGGGTGAGGGGAACGCCGGTTTGAAACGTCGGCAACCGCCGCGAGTCTTCCACTCTCTCTACAAGGATCTCTTTTCCTTCCAAACGCGCGTGGATTCCGTAGCGCTTGCGCAGTCCCTCGGCGAGGAGGTGCCGCAGATAACCTTCGCGCGTGAAGTGTTCGGGCGGGTGAAAAACCGGGTAGTGCAACCTGCCGAACTCGATCTCGAGGTTGCACTTCTCGGCCACTTCAAGCGTGTTCGTAACCGCCTCCGGGACGAGGTTGAACAGCGCCCTCATTTCTTCGGCCGACCGCAAATAGAACTGCTCCGGCACGTAGCGCATCCGTTTCGGGTCGTTCAGCAGGCTCTGTGTGCCAATGCAGATCAGCGAGTCGTGCGCGTGCCAGTGATGTCTATCGACATAATGAACGTCGTTGGTTGCCACCAGTTTCAAATCGAATTCCTTCGCCCACTGAATCAACTGTCGATTCACCTTCGATTGTTCGGGGATCGTGTGGTTCTGGAGTTCCAGATAGAAATTTTCGACGCCGAACGTCTGTTTGAACCAGTCCACCGCGGCGCGGGCCTTGTCCAACTGGTCCTTCTGAATCAGCTCCGGAATCTCGCTTGCCAGACAGCCCGAAAGGGCGATCAGGCCGGCCTTCTTCTGCGCCAGGAGTTCCTTGTCGATGCGCGGCTTGTAGTAGTAGCCCTCCAAGTGCGCTGCTGTCGCGAGTTGGATGAGATTCTGGTAGCCGGTTTCGTCCTTCGCCAGCAGGACCAGATGGTGATAGACGTCCCGGCCGCCGCCGCCGGCCTTTTTGTCCAGTCGGCTGCCCGGCGCGACATACACTTCGCAGCCGATGATCGGCTTGATGCCCTTGTTGCGGGCGGCCTGGTAAAAATCGATTGCGCCGTAGAGAACGCCGTGGTCGGTGATCGCCAGCGCGGGAAACTTCAACTCATGCGCCTTCTCCATCAATCGGTCGAGACGGCAGGCCCCGTCGAGCAGCGAATACTGGGTGTGCAGATGGAGATGGACAAAATCCGCGTGCGCCATGAAGCAAATTATCTTCCCGCGCGGCGCGGATGCAAGAAAGGGTTGTTCACACCCTGCGCGTCAACCTTGCCGGTTTCGGTTCAGGCAAGCTCAAAGCTCAAAGACTAAAGCTCAAGAAAGCTCCAAAATACCAAACCCCAAAAGGCGGCAGCGAGGGTTAGACATCATCCAATCCAGGGTGCCACGCCATCGGTCAGACAGGCCTGGGCGCAGGAAGCTCAAGAAAGGGACACCCAACTTTGGCGCTTGTAATCTGGAACTTCATTTGAGCTTTCAGCTTTGAATTTTGGGCTTGCCCCTACCTGACCCTCTCCCCCGACGGGGGAGAGGGGATTTCGCGCGCGTCGTTGTGGTGGTTCATGGCCATCGTTTGTAGCAATTCAGACTTTCGCGTTTAGGATATTTTCGACCTTCGCCTTGATTGCCGGGTCCATTTTTATCAGTGGCGGCCAGGGGCGTTTGAAACCTTCGCCGGGGAGTTTCTTCGTCGCGTCAATGCCGAGTTTGCTGCCCATGGCTATATCGCTGGTGGCGTGGTCCAATACGTCCGCCGGTCCTCTGGTGAAGATTGAATCGCGCTCCGGGTCCGTGTTGGCGCACAATCGAAACAGCACTTCGCTGGTGTTGTGGACGTCCACGTCATCGTCCACCACCACGATGTATTTGGTGAACATCATCTGGCCCATGCCCCAGAGGCCGTGCATGATTTTGAATGACTGCATCGGATAGGTCTTCCTGATGCTGACAAAGACCAGGTTGTGAAACACGCCCTCGGCTGGCAACGCCATGTCCACGATCTCCGGGAAGTTCATCTTGAAAACCGGAAGAAAGAGCTTTACGGAGGCGCTCCCGAGATAAAAGTCCTCCATGGGCGGAATACCGACGATCGTAGCCGGATAGACCGCTTCCTTCCGATGGGTGATGGCAGTAACGTGCAAAACGGGATACGGCTCGGGCAACGTGTAGTAGCCAGTGTGGTCGCCGAACGGGCCTTCCTGGCGCAGGGGCTCGCGCGGGTCCACATAGCCTTCGATGACGAAATCAGCATTGGCCGGGACCTCGAGGTCGTTCGTCTCGCACTTGACGAGCTCAACCGATTTCCTGCGCAGATAACCGGCGAGGAGGAATTCGTCGAGACCATCGGGCAAGGGCGCGGTGGCGGCGAAGGTCAACATGGGATCGCCACCGAGGAAAACAGCGACGGGCATGCGCGCGCCCGACTCATAGTAACGACGGCCGTGACGCGCTCCCACCTTCTGGAGCTGCCAGTGCATGCCGGTGGTGCGCTCGTCGTAAATCTGGATGCGATAGAGGCCGACGTTGCGTTCGCCCGTGTCAGGGTCTTTCGTCACCACGCACGGGAGCGTGATAAACCGGCCGCCATCAAGGGGCCAGCATTTCTGAATGGGCATGTTTAACAGAGTTGGCCAGGCGACCGTTGAATCGTAAGCCGGTTGAACGGTTGAACGGTTCAACGGCTCAACGATTTGCGGTGCCTTGGGCCACGGCTCGACCCGCGGGAGCGTGGCGTCGAATTTGTGGATGACCTCCTTGCAAGGGCCGTCTTTGACGAATTTCGGCTTGGCGTGGCGGAGGTCGAGGGCCGTGCCGAGGAGTTGGATGGTTTCCTTGAAGCTGGTTGGCGGTCTGGCCTTGATCAGCGAGCCCAGTTCGGCGGCGACGTCGTCCACCGAAGGGGCGCCCATGCTGATCGCCATTCGTTTCCAGGAGCCCATCATGTTTATGGCAACAGGGAAGGGCGAAACCTGTCCATTGACCGTTGGCTTTTCGATCAGCAACGCCTTGCCGCCCCCGGGCGATTTCATCTGGCGATCGGCCAGTTCGGTGATTTCGAGTTCGCTGGCAACGGCCTGTGTGATGCGGGTCAATTGACCGGCCCGTTCGAGTTGCCGCACGAATTCCCCGAAGGATTCAAATGCCATAGGCGCGGAATCCTAACAGAGCGCCCGTCTGGAGCAATCGACATAATTCGGTTGACTGTCAGGGTGGCCTGGCGTAGAAATGTCCCGTTCGCGGCGAGTTCCGACCGAATTGACAAATATGAAAAACAACAAACGAACCGTTTTAGCGGTAGTGTTGGTTGCTCTCACGTGTCTGGCGGTATCTCCCGTGCAGGCGTTGACTGAAAAGGAGACCGCCGGCATTATTCAAGCCATTAAAAACGCGCCCTCGGCCGAGTTGGCCGTAAAGGCGGCTGAACTTGTCACGAAAGCTGCGAAGAAAGAAAAAGAGTCCACGGCGTTAGCGGCGGTTCGCGCAGCGATTGCGAAGAATC
>Ga0066709_100000671_pt1 | contig 19625 bp, 20 predicted proteins | sample GraSoiAngelo_158_FD_79665 | JGI IMG/M metagenome (GOLD analysis project Ga0066709, IMG submission 79665) | Grasslands soil microbial communities from the Angelo Coastal Reserve, California, USA - 14_1009_16_30cm | ecosystem: Environmental > Terrestrial > Soil > Grasslands | place: USA...
CTTCACGAAGAACACGACGAATTTCGCCGGTTTGGTTTGGCTTGCGTTCCGCCCAACGACGTGGACATCATCCGGGCCTTCGTAGAAGGTCTGACCAGGTGTCAGAGTCGTTTCCTTTCCGCCTCTCACCTGCATCACGATCGAGCCTTCCAGCACATAAATAAACCCATATGCATTGTGGCTATGTATTGGGTCCGAACTGCCCGGCGGATATTCCACGGTGATCATCAGACCTTCTTTGCCAGGAAGGTTTGTCAGGTCTTTCGACAGGAGCTGCGTTACCTTAGCCTCCTGCGCCAGCAGCGTGCCGGACATGAGACATGCCAGCGCCAAAATTACTTTTGTGAACGTCATAAATTAACCTTTCGCTTGACCGACGCAACTCAATGCGTCGTGTGTATTGGTCGGTACTTCGCAGTTACGCGTAATGCCACACGAGTTCCTGTTCGGCACGCAGTCAATCTTCTATGTGGTGTCCGTCCTGCCGGCCACGTGACTCGTACAAACTGAAGGCGAGTTGTGCAATCTCGTCGTGTGTCGGGGAGAGGCGACGGCCGGTGTACTTTCCCATACCCCGCTCACCAGTGGCGTACGCGGTGGCGATATCAGCTAGCTTTTTTGTGACTCTCTTTCTCCTTGGTCAGCACTGCGACGCCTGTGGGCTGAGGATGCGCACTCGGAATTTGTGCTGCGGACTGAGTCAGCCAGGTTTCGAAACGGGTCTCGCCGAGTCGTGCGTTATTGCCCGGAACCAGTGTTCTCTCGCTGATTTTCGCCCCAGAGTAACGCGCATTGGGGTCAGCGATGACTTCGCGGGGATCTTTGAGTATGGCCAAGCGCCGCCGGACTAGTTCATCCAGGCGAAACTGTTCCGGCCCCCCTATTTCGACGATGCCATTTACCGGCGGGCCCACCGCGATCCTGCCTACGGCAGTCGCCACGTCGTCGGCAGCCATCGGCTGGAAAAGCACAGGAGGCAAATGCACCTTGTCGCCGTCGACGGAAATGTCGGCAAGACCCTTGAGGAACTCGAAGAACTGCGTCGCATGCACGATGGAGTAGGGGATTGAAGATTCTTTGATCAATTTCTCCTGAGCAATCTTAGCCTGGAAGTAACCGCTTTCGGCCAGCTGCTGCGTGCCCACAACCGATAACGCAACGTGATGTCCTACCCCTGCGGCCGCTTCATAGGTGAGGAGGTTACGGGTTGATGTCTCAAAGAACCTCAGCACTGCTGCGTCGTCCCAGGAGGGGGAGTTTGATACGTGTCCGTGCTCACGAAGCTTGTTGACAAACTTTGATCCAATGAGTCCAGTACCACCGATCACCACGATTTTCATGTGGTGTGGGTTCCATTTGGCAGGTGGGTCGCGAGCTGCGAAGGCGGCTGGTACGTTACGGTTTGGTTTCAAAAAGGTACCCCGACCTGAGCGACGGCGGCGACAAAGATCAAGTCAAAGAAAAGTTCCAACCAAGAGACACGTCTGGAGTGAATCGGGTCGGGTGACCAAAGCCGAACCGGACTGACGAAATGGATGGGCGTTTCCCAGTTCATTGAGAACCCGAGGAGTCATACCGTTAGAGATCGATCGGGAAGAAAAGTTTCAGCGTTCAGCGGTTCGTCTTCAGTTCAGTCGCAAGCCTACTGGATTTCGACAGGAGATCGCTCAGAAGGGTCGAACTTTCTCGTACTCGCGTCCTCGGCTCCATGCTCCATCAAACCCGGGGGCCAGCGCATCGCGCATCTGCAGCCGTGCGCGGCACAGCCTGGTCTTAACGTTTGCTTCCGAGAGACCGAGGGCTTCTGCGGTTTCGTTGATGCTCAGTTGTTGCACATCGCGCAAGATCAGCACGCTGCGGTATTTCTCAGGCAGAGAATCCAGTGCCTTTGCTAATGCTTGACGAAGTTCACTTTGCTCCAAAGCCTCCGACGGGATTTCCCGCCAATCTGCAAAGTCTTTCGGAACGTAGTCGCCTTCGTCGTTTTGTTTTCCGTCGTCCAGAGACTCGTACAAATGGCGACGCTCTTTACGCAACTTCATTTTCGCTTCGTTAATTGTGATCTGGATCACCCACGTGCTGAATTTGGCTTCCTGGCGAAAACGGGAGAGGTTCTTAAAGGCTTTCAGGACCGCCTCTTGTGCAACATCTTCTGCATCGGCCTCATTTCTGACCAGTGACAGGGCGGCCAAGAAGATCGCACGTTGGTAAGGGTGGACCAAATCATGGAACGCTTGGACATCTCCCTCCCCGACCCGCCTGATAAGTTCGGGCTCGTTCCTGTCACCTCTCATTCGGCCGGGTTCCGCTGATCTTGAACCCGAAACATGTAAAGCCCTTCCATGAAAAGCAGGAGGCAGCTTGACGTCGCTCAAACTCGGCAGGCTACTCATAGCGTCCCTTCCGTTTGATCGAGGGTTTCTGCGCATTCGTCACGTAAGACGGACGCCTGACAAAACAAGATGCAAGAAATTTCGAGCTCACTGGTCGGCACGTCGTGCGGTTGTCACCGGAGCAAAACTGTCGCCGTGGGCTGGCCCAATGTACTCGGACTCGGGACGTGTTCCGTAAGGTATCGCGTCGCAGCCGGAGAGGTGGAGTCCACTGAGACACATGCAAAGGATCGGCACGCCAGGGGGCAGGCGTTTTAGCGCTTCTTGTCGCGAATCCGCGCCATAACATCTTTGACGATGGACTCTACATGGTCGGCTGGCACACTAAAAGAATCGCTGTCTGTCACAATTCGGATCGTCTTTTTGGTACTGTCCACAATCACTTGGCAGGTCTTGCACTCGTGCAGGTGCTCCTCAAGGCGGGCCCGCAGGTCAGGATCGGCCGCATCCTCCAAGTAATCACTGAATTCGGCCAGAAAATCAGCGCAACTGAGCATCGGGGTTCCTCTTCTCAGTGCGAATGAAATAGGGCGTGAGGCTCTCCCGCAACATCAATCGTCCTCGCAACAACCGCGCCTTCAGAGCGGGAACGCTCAGACGCAACGCGGCCGCCGCTTCTTCGGTCGAAAGCTGGCTGATGTCACGTAAGAGCACCGCAACACGGTATTTCTGTGGAAGCCGAAGGACTCCCTCCCTGACCAAATGACTTCTCTGGGACGCAGCACAGAGTTGTTCGGGGTTGTCCGCCCAGCTCTGAATTTGCCGCGGACGAAACCCTTCCTCCTCGTCGGAAACCTCCCCCAGAGGCTCCGAGGGCTTGCGCTGCCGGAGAAAGTCGGTTCCGGAGTTGATAGCGATGCTGATGAGCCAAGTCGAAAACTTGGATCGTCCTTGAAAGCTGCCGATATGCTCGAACGCCCTTAAGAACACATCCTGTGTCGCATCGCGAACGTCGTCCATGTTTCCCACGATCCCTATTAGCACCGCGAATACTCGCCGAGAGTGCCGGCGGACCAGTTCCTCGAACACATCGATTTCCCCATTCTGGACCCGCGCCACTAGTGCGGCATCCGGGTCCTCAGAAGGAGCAGCGTCGGAAATGGGACGGGACTGGGCGTGGAAAGGATACAAATCTTTTGGCGTGAATACACGCTTTGGGGTGAAATCTGGTGTCGTCCCGAGACCCATTTGGAGTGTATTCAGGAAGCTGGTGAGGGCTGTCATCAACACCCCCTCCATGATCTGCTCTTCGCTAAATCCCTGACAGCGGAGTAGGTTAACATCTTCGAGCCGGAATTCGGCGGGTCTGGAAGCGAGCTTAAGTGCAAAATCCAGTAAGGCTTTGTCTGCTTCGGAAAGGTCGGTTTGGTGGTGGTCCATCGCAATCTGGTCGGAGTCCTCTACGGAGACTCCCAAGGCGCGAAGCATCTCACAGTGGACCGCCACACAGTAGGTGTTCAGGTTCGCTGCCGAGATGACCAGGAGAATGCACTCTTTCTGCACACGGGACAGCAGGTCTTCGGTCAGGAGCACAGCGCGGATGACACCTGCCTCGGCCTCAAGCACATCCGGCCTGAGCGTCTGGGCGCGGAAGATATTAGGAACAAAGCCAAACTGTTCCTGAAAGAACGCAAAAGGCGGAAAACTAGCGGCGCTGTATTCCACAGCGCGGAGGTAAGAACCCGAACTTTCACCGTGGCGCAAGCCCTGATAGTTCAGCTGCTGGCTCGTCTCGCCACAGTAAACCTTCTGCGGTTCGAAATCCGGAGCCGGGCCAAGACCTACGGACAGCGTGCACAGGAAGTTGGTCAGACCGGTCACCAAAACGGCTTCCAGAACGGATTCGTCGGTGAATCCATGGTTTCGGAGCGTCACGATATCTTCCCGTGAGATCCAAGGAGCGTGTTTGCCAAGCTTGATAGCAAACTCCAGCAAAGCCACGTCGGCCGCAGAAATGTCTGCCCGGCGGTAGTCGATTATGATCTGGTTCAGTTGGCTCTCGGGAACGCCAAGCGAGCACAGCATATGGTGATGGGCAGTGACGCAATAAGTGTTGTGATGTGCGGCCGCAACTTTCAGGAGGATGTACTCCTTTTGGACTCGCGAGAGGGCCTCCTGCTTCAGGAGAACGACGGCTGCGATACCAGCTTCCGCCTCGATGGCACGTGGTAGGAGGGCTTGAGCACGGAAGAGACCAGGAACGAAGCCGAAGTGTTCCCGAAAGGAAACAAAGGGAGCGAAGTCCGCTGCGAGTTCCGCCTCTCGTAGGTAACTCATATGTCCACGCTCTGCGCCCGAAACGGGTTGGCAACAAAATCGTACTCTGCGACAAGCCGAGAGTATTGGCCAGACGGCTCGTTACGGATTGCCTGCGACTCGCTCATGGGACTGGTGGCCAGCCAGTATATCGCGGGTTCGGGCGTCCCTGTTCCGTCGGGCAGCGTGGCTAAGCTCCACATTCGCCGTAACTTGCGCTCTGCTGTTCCCATGAATCTGTGATTAGGGATCAAGTTTGTGTTGATTCGATGATGTAAACTAACGCAACTTTGGGGGTTAAGCTATGACCTACCTGCGCAACCAGACGTTTGACGAGAAGGACTTCCCTGCATTCACGGCGATCCGGGAGCAGTTTGGATTTTTGCCCAATTTCTTTCCCGCGCAAACCTTGCGGCCCGATCTGATCGATGCTGAGATCAATCTGATGGCCTCGATTTTGCTCAAGGAAGGAGCGCTGGCGCGAAGGCAGAAGGAATACATCTTTCTCGTGTGTTCGGCGGCGAACCTGAGCACATATTGCGTCACAGCTCACTGCGAAATCGTCCGAATGCTGCACCTCGAAGGACCGGAACCGGAGCAGATCGCCGTCGACCATGTTCACGCGAAGATTCCGATTGCCGACAAGGCTCTCCTGAACTTCTGCTCCAAACTGAACGCGCAGTCGTCAAAGATTGGGACGAGCGATATCGAGGCGCTGCGTACCTACGGCTTCAGTGAGCAACAAATCCTCGAGGCTATCGTGACCGCGGGCTTCGCGAGGTTCGCCAATACCGTCGCTTTTGGTCTTGGAACCGTGCCGGACTTTCATAACCGAAGAATCGCGGAAGAACTAGGGAAGGCTCGAGCTGCTAACCAGCAAACGTCGGCAGTTGCGGTCGGCTAGTCCTATCCATTTCTCGCGCGTCATTAGCACCAATCAGCGCCAAATCTTAGTAACGATCTCAGCTCACTGAATACGCACCTCGTGCTTCCGTGGCTGTCCACACTGCGCATCCCAGTAGCGCCAGATCCTTGATCAGGAGTCCTCCCAGACCTCCTAGCAATGGGACGGCGTAGCCGTAATCAAGTACTCCTGGGGTGGTAAACAGAAAGCTCACCGTAGTTAGAAATGTGATGATGGCTCCCAGGCTTCCAAGAAAGGATGCCTTGGGAGAGATCGGTCGCAACGCCATCAGCACCGCTACCGAGACCTCGATCACACCGATGACACTGGAAGCCGCCTGTACACTCAGGAATGAGTACATCCAGGACATCAGTGGACTGTGCGTGATGAGCGGTGTGATGCCCTCGGCTTCGGCCACTGTAAACTTCTGAATACCGATCCAGAACAAGATCAGCACCAGCGAATATCTAGATACGTATATGCCCAACGATGTAAGCCAGCGTGCATCGCCTGGCGGAAGAGTCGGCCTGGAAACGGTCATGGGTGATTGCGATTGAATTGATGTATTCATGGTCTCTCACTCGAACTGAAGTCTTGAGAATGTGCTTGTGATCGCTGCGAATGACGTCTCAAAAATGCAGAACGATACCACCGGACAGTACGACGTTGTGTTGATACCCTCCGCCGGTGCTGACGTTGTAGTTGGGCTTTCCGGTATAGAGATCTCTTACCTCACCCCTCAAACCGATCGGGAACAGCACCTTGATAGGTGTGCGGATATCGACCCCTCCGCCGAACTGTAGGGCGCCTCCGCTCGTTCCTCGCGTGGTGTTGTGTGTTCCGTCCATGTGGTTCGCACTCTCGTCAAAAAGAGCGTAACCGCCGCCTGCGGAAAGCCACGGTGATACACGTCGAGACGGAGCCAATTTCACCCTGAGTCCTGGCGTCACGAAGAAGGAATCGTAGTTGCGTGGAACAGTGCCATTTGAAGATGTGATGTCTTGAAGCGGAATTGCCAGAGCGGGCACCTCAAAATACAGGGCGATCGCCCGGGCGGTTGTCAACTGTCGCGCATAGGTCAATTGGAATGTAATGCCCGACCCAATCTCCAGTCTGTTTGCACCCGGGCCCGCAACCTCGAGTGCTGGCGTAAAGGTGCCACCCAGGAGTAATCCAATCTCATTCTTCCGATTGGCCTGTCCGTACGCCGGGAAAAGGGCCAACACAACGCACGTGATCGTCAACACTGTCTTGCGTAGCAAACGAATTTCCTCCGTCCTTTTGATATCCATCTGATTCGAGGTCGGAAAGAAAGTTACGCATGGGCCAGGGCGTGACGTGTTCGGGGATGGACCGTCGCCCGGATCCCAGCTGGAGTGTCGGAATTCTTCGGAGCAGGAACGAGCGTTAGCGCTTCTTAGGTTGGCGAGTTGCGAGGTGGTTATTCAGCTTCTTGTAGAACTTCTCGCTGGCACTCGCGGGAATCTCAAATGCTCTGCCGTCACCCACGAGCTGCACCACATTTCGCGTGCCATCCAGGATGGCACTGCAATGAGCGCAATCCTTGAAGTGCGAGGCCATGATGCCGCGGAGTTCGGGGTCAACTTCATCATCAAGATAATTTGAGATCTGCCGCCACACTTCTTCACAGTCGATTTCGATGGGTTTTTTCGCCACACCTTACTCCTCTTCCAAGTCTAACCTTCGGCTCTATGATCCTCGGCTCACTCTACCAGGGTCGCACTTTCTCGTATTGCCGACCATTCTTCCAAGCCCCATCAAATCCCGGTGCCAGCGCATCCCGCATCATCAACCGGGCACGTAGTAGCCGGGTCTTTACTGCCGCCTCGCTAATTCCAATCAGCCTTGCAGTTTCGGCAATGTTCAAGTGTTCGATGTCACGCAGGATCAGCACCTGCCGGTACTTCGCAGACAAAGAGGCTAGTCCCTTCTTAAGGCCCTCGCGCAGACGTGCATTCTCAAGTGCTTCGGACGGTATTTCGTGCCAATCTGCAAAGTCACGGGGAACGTAATCACCGTCGTCTTCTCCCTTTTTGGGCTGGTCGAGCGATTCGTAGAGATGACGCCGATCCTTTCGAAGCTTCATTCGCGCTTCGTTCATTGTTATCTGGATCAGCCAGGTACTAAACTTCGCTTCTGCACGAAAGCTGCCGATTGCTTTGAAGGCCTTCAGGATGGCTTCTTGCACGACCTCTTCCGCATCTGCATCGTTGTTCACGATGGACAGCGCCGCCAGGTAGATTCCACGCTCATGCGGTCGCACCAATTCGTAAAAGGCCTCGGGTTCGCCGCCACGCACACGGGCAATGAGATCCGCTTCTGATTCGGGTTGACGTCTTGCAGTTGCCATTAGCAATCAATTGTTCTTCCGTGTGACACGCCAAGTCCAGAAAGGTGACAGTTCCACCCAGTCCTTGTTCAGCAATTCGATCCTCAGGATGGTCAGGACTCAAGCAGCCCGTCTGATTTTCGGACGCCTGTCCACGAGACGACGCAGCGCGACCGCGCGCCTATTTCCGATCTCTGCCAAAACCCCTTTAGGAGGCATCTGCGGCGGAACATCCACATTATCGAGGAAAATCGCGATCTTCCACTTTCCGCCAGGGTCCTTCTGCCAGATCTCGAGGTATCTTGTGCGGGTGGTGATTGATCTGCCGCCCTTCTTCGGGGTCAGAGTGAGCTTGTGCCAACCCCAGTCGAACGCCAGTGGGCCCTGGATTCGAATCGAGATAATCGTAACTGCAAGTTGGGCACGATACCCCTTGAAGAGTTTCTTCAGTCGGTGCTTGAGCACAGCCTTTGCTTCGGTGCCATAGAAGGATGCGAGCCCAGTTGACATATCAGTGTACGCGTCTGCATAAACCGCCAAAACGCGACTCGCCGCCCCTTGGTTGTACGCATCGCGTAACTCTGTCTTCGCAAGTCGAATAGCGTAGGCATCATCCATGTTTTCGGCTCAACTCAATTGTTAAACGGAAAAGGGGACGGTACTGCTTTGTTGCAAAAGCCCGAAGGCTATATGACCTCGCGGTCACCTGCCTTCCTCCTGAACGGCCGTCGTGGTCACAGCCGCACCCGCTAGAGCGACTTCTTCATCCTCCTGCGGACTGTTCCCACTCGCGCCGATGGCCCCGATGACCTTACCCTCTACCGTAATTGGGATCCCGCCCTGGAGGGGCGTCGCCCCAGGCAGCGCCAGTGCGGCTACACGCCCGTTCTTTACCTGGTCTTCGAACACCTTGCTGGGCCGACGGAAGATGGCTGCCGTCCGAGCCTTGCCAATGGCGACCTCAACGCTGGCAACTTGAGTATCATCCAGACGCTCCAGCAGAATCAATTGCCCGCCATCGTCAACTACGGCAATAACGACTGTGGCGCCTCGCTTCTTGGCTTCGGCTTCCGCGGCCGCAACCAATTTCTTTGCCATGCCGAGGGTTAACACCTTCTTAGTCGGCAACTCCGCCTGCAAAGCCGGCGCCGCTGACAGAATGAATGTCACTACTAAGCTCCACAAGGCTTTCATGATCGATCTCCTCTAACGAGTTGCGTCCTTCTCGTGGCTGCGGCCAAAGCTCTGTTACGGACGAATCCCGGGTATATTCAGCCGGATACGATATAGCCCAGTCTTAGCGCATAGGTAGAGCGTCTTGCCGTCATCATCACCCCAGGCGAAATTGTGGGGATGCTCGGGTCCGACGATTGTGCCCAGGTGCTTGCCTTCGGGAGACACAATCCAGAGTCCCCCTGGGCCTGACGCGTAGATGTTTCCCTTCTGGTCGACCTTTAGACCGTCGAGCGCGTCTTCTCCTTCAGCGGACGTCATGTCGAAGAAGATCTTCGCGTTCGACAATGTGCCGTCGGGGCTGACTTCGTAGCGCATGATGACTTTCTTCGCCGTGTCCCAATCGTCCACGTAGAAATATTTCTCGTCCGGAGAGAATGCCAGACCGTTGGGGCCTTTCAGATCGGTGGTCAAAAGCTGAACCTCTCTGCCATCGGGCGAGACGCGGAACACTCCGCTGTAAGGCAGTTCCTTACGCGGGTCATCGAAAAACTTCGGCAGACCGAACGGAGGGTCGGTGAAATAGAGCGCGCCGTCAGATTTGTAGACCAGGTCGTTCGGGCTATTGAGCCGTTTGCCCTGATAGTGGTCTGCCAGCACGGTGAGCTGCCCGTTCTTCTCCATGCGAACTACGCGGCGATTACCGTGTTGGTCAATGGTGAGGCGTCGCTCTTTATCGAGCGTCAGGCCGTTCGAGCCGGGCTGTCCGTATTCGCCGACATCCATCCCACGGTAGCCGCTCTTGGTCATGAAGATCGAAAGTTGCCCGTCCTGCGTCCAACGGTAGATCGTGTTGTTGTTGGGATCGCTAAAGAGAAGGTAGCCGTCGGTTTCGTCCGTGCGGGGTACCCAGATTGGGCCTTCGGTAAACAAGAAACCACCGGCGAGTTTCTCGATCTTGGCTCCCAAGGGAACGATCTCATCGAGTGATGGGTCCTTCCTGATGATCTGCGCTGGAGTCTCGCCGATCGCAACCTTCGGCGACTTGTAGAAATCCAGGGTCGCCGACTTGATCCAGATGAAGTTTTGGGGGCTGAAGGAAATTGGTCCGTTAATGCCAAAGACGGCAAGCTGAATCCGCTGACCGGGCTGTGCGTTCCTTGTGATGATCACGCGGTTGGGAGCGTTAAATCCCTTGATGACCGGCCCGCCAAGCTGGCCGAGGATGCGGGGCATCCTGCCGTTCACCCAGACCTCGGCGTAGTCGTCGATCACAATTTCAAAGGCGACGGTCGAACCAGCGGTGCTGAAGTTTCCGACCTTTTCGGGTACGGTGGCGTTGATGCGGTACCAGTTGAAGCACACTTTGGCGGTCGAACGACGCTGGTCAAGCGACGTTGCCTCGATGGCTTCCCACTGGGAATCATCGAAGTCTGCCGTCCCGGCGTGGGGAGCGTAGTCGTAAGTCTTGATAGTTTGGTTCCCGCTGGGTCTCAGGTCGGCACCCACCGAGCGAGACTCCGCATCCACGATTTGCACATCGTGGTAGCGCCACTGGCCCTTCACCAGTTGCGCTCCCTCGTGTGAGGCCAGGTCGACCACCGCGTCTGGTCGGCCGAAAGGAGGATCCTGGACGACTTGTGCCGTCAGTGTGAGCGGCGCCAACGAAAGCACTAGCCCCAACAGTTGCGAAATCCTTTGTAGTCGTCGTTGTGTTTGCATGATCGTCTCTTCAGCGGACCTTGACCACGTAATAGAGGAACGGGTTTGTCACTTCCAGGAACTGATGCGGTGTCCCGTGGGGCACGATGATGACGTCACCCTTGGAAATCTTTCGAGTCGAACCGCCCTTGATGCTGGCACCACGAATCTCGTCGGGTGCAATGGTCCTGCCGTCCACCGCCTCGCCGCCGGTAACGAATGTGGCAGTTCCCTGGAGCACGTAGATTACGTCGGCGTCTTTCGTATGGATTTCCGCCTGGCCGGGCTTTTCCCGGCGGCTGGCGTGGACCATGTAGTTGCGACCGTCGCTTCCGTCGAACAACACCGAGCCCTTCGAAAAGGCCTCGTCCACCTTGCTTTTCTCCCAATAAGAAACTGCCGGACTGTCGCCGGTCATACTCGTGGAGCTGGTTTCGAACGCTTTCGAGCCGGCGATGGCCAGCTGTTCATCCTGGTCAGCGCTCGCAGCGCCGCTCACGCCCACGCCGCCGACGATCTGACCATCTACGGTGATGGGAATTCCACCAATCAGAGGCGTGAAGTTCTCGAGCGCTGTCATCACGGTGCGGCCCTTGCCGCTTGCATTGATCAGTTCTTCAAAAAAGCGCGTGGGCTTCTTGAACATGACAGCGGTTTTGGCTTTGCCGATCGAGATATTTGCGCCCGCGGAGAACGTGCCATCGAGCCGTTCCAGGGCCATCAGGTTGCCGCCGTCATCCACGATAGCAATGACACCGCCGGGCGCCTGCAGTTTCTGCGCTTCTGCCTTGGCGGCGGCAATTGCGCGCTTCGCGCCTTGAAGCGTGAGCGTCTTCTTGTCAGCGGTTTGCGCGCCCGCGATGCCTGCGACGCAGAACATGGCGGCAGCCAGTGCGATGGATCTAATTGGATGTCTCTGAATGCTCATAACGTTCCTGCTTTCTCTTGTAATTGGGGGCGCGGCGTCCAGGTTCGAATCAGCACGCGCCCATCTTTGTCGTTTCCTTTAGTTGACGGGCGAGCTGAATGACGCCTCGCCCAGGTTGGCTTCGGCCCAAGCGCACCAAATCACGACCTTGGACACATTCTTGATGTAGCTCGGCACGACGATTTCCTTCTGGTACTTGTCGCCGATCAGAGCTTTCTTCTTGAGTTTGTCGACGAGATAGACGTTGCCGTCGGAGTCCACGAGCTGCCAGTGCGGATCCGGGGTGTCGGGGACGACGAAGTCGTCGGAGAGGGTGAGGACACTCTTGCCGTCACGCGTGCTGTGGGTCACGTGTCCCTTGTTGGCTTTCGGGCCCTGGAACTGGCCGGTATTGTGCATGTCTTGGGCGACGGCCGAGACGGCGAACAGCATAGTCGTCATCAGCAGAGCCCGGAGCAAAAAGCGCGTTGCTGTGTTCATGTGGATTCCTTTGCTTCGTGTGAGATTTGTTGGTGAGCCGTTTCCCGCACTGAGCGATGAATCGTTAACGATTCGCGAACCCTGAATCTCTGCGGGCTCATGTGCTGTGCCGAGTTTGCTCACGTGGCAGTGGGATTCGGAAGTGCGATGAAGGTTTCACAAAACGAACCGGGAGACCAAAAGTGCATACGAGCGTCACTTTCTCAGCCCCCGGGCATCCAATCGACCGGTGCTAGTTGTGTCGCATAAATCAAGGACCGTAGAAATCGATTGCTATCAAGTACGCAAGGAATTGTCTGACTATCTCGAGGGCGATCTCACGCCTGAGCTGCGAGTCCGAATCGAGGACCATCTTGAAAGATGCAGGCACTGCACCGCTGTCTACGACGGTCTGAAAAATATCGTGCAGTTGCTCGGCGACGAAAAGGCCATCGAACTACCGAAGGGCTTCAGCGACCGGTTGTACCGACGACTGTTTCGGGTCCAGTAAGAGCGGTCGTCCACGCCAACTGGGCCAATTCCGTGCCAACAATACCCCGGGAATCTTGACCCTCATTTCGCCGTCTCCTTCAAGACCAGCAACATATAGGAGTGTTTCCTGTCACTTTCCTGCCACGCGGGAATCACACCGCCAGATTCCATGAACGGCACCGCGCAAAACCGTGTGGCAAACGCGCAAAACCTGGCGACTATGCCCGCGCCGACGATCGCGGCGTCTCTTGAACAAGCGCCCAAACTGGGCGCATTCGCATCGCTGTGTCTTCACTGGCCTGAGTACCTGATGGAAGCAAGCCTGCTCGGTGCGTTCATGGTTTCGGCTTGTGTGTTCGGCGTGCTGTATGGCTATCCCCAGTCACCCGTGAGACAGGCGGTCTCTTCTGATTTCCTCCGAGGTCTTCTCGGGGGACTCTCCATGGGACTGACCGCAATTGCTATCTTTTACTCGCCCTGGGGAAAGCAGTCCGGTGCACACATCAACCCTGCAGTGACGCTGACATTCTTCCGGCTCGGCAAGATCAAGTTCTGGGACGCCCTCTTCTATATAGCATCGCAGTTCGCCGGGGCCGTTCTCGGCGTGCTTCTGGTGTCTCAATTTCTCCGGCGAAAGGTTTCTCATCCAGCTGTTCGATACGTAGTCACAACACCGGGAGCACGCGGGCCGTGGGTGGCGTTTGCAGCCGAGTTGACCATTGCGATCGGCATGATGTCGGCGGTGCTCTATTTCTCAAACCACCACCGGCTCTCGCGATACACGGGCGCTTTTGCAAGCCTGCTGGTAGCGACATACATCACCCTGGAAGCGCCACTCTCAGGAATGAGCATGAACCCCGCACGCTCGTTCGGTTCCGCCTTTCCGTCCGGCATTTGGGACCATTTCTGGATTTATCTGACGGCACCGCTCTTGGGCATGTTTACCGCTACCGAGTTGTACCTCTGGCGGAAAGGTAGGCAGGCAGTGAAGTGCTGCAAGCTCCACCACGACAATGACAAGCGCTGCATTTTTTGCGGAGCAAATGGAGGATTCGCATCATGAACGACAATCGCTATGACGTAATCATCATTGGCACTGGCGCCGGCGGCGGAACGCTGGCCTACCATCTGGCCCCTTCCGGAAAGCGGATCCTGATACTTGAGCGCGGCGACTACGTCCCCCGCGAGAAAGCGAACTGGGACCCTCAGGTCGTCAACGTCGACGCCCACTACAACGCCAAGGAATCCTGGCTCGATAAGGACGGCAAGGATCTGCATCCCCACACGAATTACTACGTGGGCGGTAACACCAAATTTTACGGTGCTGCTCTGTTCCGTCTGCGGAAAGAGGATTTCGGCGAACTGCGTCACCACGGTGGCATATCGCCCGCCTGGCCGGTCTGTTACGACGATCTGGAGCCGTACTACACGCAGGCAGAAAACCTCTATCAGGTGCACGGCAATCGCGGCGAAGATCCCACCGAACCGCAGGCCAGTTCCCCGTATCCCTGGCCCGCAGTCAGTCATGAGCCACGTATTCAGCAACTGTCCGACGATTTTGCCCGGTCCGGGCTGAAGCCCTTCCACGTCCCGGTCGGAGTCATGCTCGACGAGAAAAACCCTCAGAAGAGCCGCTGTATCCGCTGTAATACGTGCGACGGCTTTGCCTGTCTGGTGGGCGCCAAGTCCGATGCGCAAGTTGTCTGCATCGACGAGGCGATCAAGCACGCCAACGTAACTCTGCTGACGAATTCCCTGGTAAAGCGGCTGGAAACTGACTCGACGGGCCGTGCGGTGAAGGGTGTAGTCGTGGAACGCGACGGCAGCCTGGAAACTTACTCTGCGGATGTGGTGGTCGTCTCTTGTGGCGCAATCAACTCCGCCGCGCTGCTGTTGCGCTCCGCCAATGACAAGCACCCTCGCGGGATGGCCAACAGTTCCGACATCGTGGGCCGCCACTACATGGGACACACTAATTCGGTGATGATGGCGATTTCGAAGTGTCCCAACCCCACGGTTTTTCAAAAGACGCTAGGAGTCAATGACTTCTACTTCGGCTCGAAAGATTTTGAGTACCCCATGGGGCACATCTCGTTTGTAGGCAAACTGGACGCAATCACCCTGAAGGCTGGCGCACCCGCGATTGCCCCGAACTTCACCCTGGAACTCATGGCAAAACACTCGCTCGATTTCTGGCTTACGTCCGAGGATCTGCCGGATCCCAACAACCGGGTGACGATTGGTCGTGACGGCAAGATCGTTCTGACATACACGCCGAACAACCTGGAGGCGCACGAGAGGCTTCAGGGCAAGCTGAAGCAAGCCATGAAGCAGACAAACTGCGCGATGCACGGCCACGAATGCCATCAAGGGCTGTTTGGGCGAAACCTGTATGTCGGGCAACGAATTCCGCTCGCTGGCGTTGCCCATCAGAACGGGACAATTCGCTTTGGGCACGACCCGAAAACTTCTGCGCTGGACGCGAACTGCAAAGCCCATGACTTGGACAACCTCTACGTGGTGGATGGCAGCTTCTTCCCGTCGAGCGCTGCCGTCAATCCGGCGCTCACCATCATGGCCAACGCTCTTCGAGTGGGTGATCACCTGATGAAACGTCTGGGAGTGTCCGAGACGGAGTACGGGCGAAATCGGCAGCAAGACCGGAAACTGGTGGCGAGTCGGTGAATCGAGACATGAAGCCGCCCTTTCAACTACGTCGTCTGCAACAGAGCCTGTTGACGGCCTGGGTGCTGTCGTTGGCCCTGGCTGTTCCCCAGATCTTCATCGGGCCAGCACTTGCCCAGCAGCATACCGCTCTGGTGGACGGCGTAGACGCAATCGGAATCACAGTCTCCAACATGGATCGTGCAGTGGATTTCTATTCCAAGGTGCTCACGTTCCAGAAGGTATCGGACGCCGAGGTCGCAGGGGAGAGCTACGAGCACCTCGAAGGTGTATTCGGTTTGCGCATGCGAGTCGTTAGGATGAGGCTCGGCGATGAGTTCATCGAGCTAACGGAATATCTAGCGCCGAAGGGCCGATCAATCCCCGTCGATTCGCGCAGCAATGATCGCTGGTTTCAACACATCGCGATCATTGTTAGCGACATTGACAAGGCGTACGCCCGGTTGCGGCAGAACAAAGTTGAACATGCTTCTTCCGGGCCGCAGAGGCTTCCGGACTGGAACAAAAACGCGGCGGGCATCTCGGCCTTCTACTTCAAGGACCCGGACGAGCATCCGGTCGAGGTTCTTCAGTTTCCACCTGACAAAGGCGCCGAAAAATGGCACCGGCCGACCGATAAGCTCTTCCTCGGGATCGACCATACTGCAATCGTCGTCTGGGATACCGATGCCAGCGTCAAGTTCTATCGTGACCTGCTTGGATTGCATATTGCAGGAGAGAGCGAGAACTACGGTACCGAGCAGGAACACCTAAACAACGTATTCGGCGCCCGTTTACGGATCACTGCGCTACGAGGCGCAAGCGGACCGGGAATTGAATTGCTGGACTATCTGGCTCCTCGCGATGGTCGGCCCTTCCCCCAGGACGAACATGCCAATGACATTGTTCACCGGCAGACCATTATGCTGAGCCGGAACGCCGACACTGCAGCGAGCCAATTGCAAAATAGCCAGGTGAACTTTGTGTCTTCTAGCGTGATTGCGAATCAAACTGGACAGCTGGGATTCAAAAAGGCGTTTGTAGTACGCGATCCCGATGGTCATGCAGTTGAGCTTGAGGAAAAGTAGAGGAAGAAACCAATGAGCAGAGACATTTTAAGTAAGGTGTTCACAACCACACACGCCCTTGAACTCGAATACAGGAAGCTGTCTCTCCTTCGTGAAAGCGGATCAGAATTCGAGCCGTCCGTGCGAATCGAGGAAACCACCAATTCAACGCTCATTGCCGAACTTGCCTGTTTTGCGGACGCGACTTGGCTCTAGGAGAATTCTCATGACGCAGGAAGAGATCCGACTATCAGAATCTGGAGCGCGCCGTAAGCATTGGAAGCGCTGGGGACCCTACCTGAGCGAGCGTGCCTGGGGGACGGTGCGCGAGGACTACAGCCCGTACGGCAACGCCTGGGAATACCTGTCTCACGACCACGCCCGGTCGCACGCTTACCGCTGGAACGAAGACGGCCTGGCAGGAATCAGCGATCGCAAGCAGATGATTTGCTTCGCCGTGGCGCTATGGAACGAGCACGACCCCATTCTGAAAGAGCGCATTTTCGGCCTCACTGGAAATGAGGGCAATCACGGCGAGGATGTGAAGGAGTATTACTTCTACCTCGATTCGACACCCACTCACTCCTACATGAAGTACCTTTACAAGTACCCACAAGCGGAGTTTCCCTACGGACGGTTGGTGGAAGAAAACCGGCGACGTGGGAAGAATGAGCCGGAGTTCGAACTGCTCGACACCGGCGTATTTAACGATGACCGCTATTTTGATGTGTTCGTCGAGTACGCCAAGGCCGATGCCGAGGACATCCTCATCAAGGTCACGGTCTCGAACCGTGGTCCCGAAGCAGCGAACCTACGCCTCCTGCCCACGGTGTGGTTTCGAAATACCTGGTCCTGGGGAGATTCAACTAGGCGACTGGAGTTGCGTCAGGCGCGCCTCGCGCCGAACCCGGTAATCGAACTGAATCACAATCAGCCGGGCAACCGATGGCTACATTGCGAAGGCTCTCCGGAGTTGCTCTTCACCGAGAACGAAACCAACGCGCGCCGACTGTTCGGAGTGGAGAACCGTACAGCCTACGTGAAAGACGGCATTAACGACTACGTCGTTCACGGCGCCACGGATGCGGTCAATCCGGAGCATGCCGGTACAAAGGCCGCGGCTCACTACAAGCTCACGGTTGGTGCGGGCGAGACGGTCGTTGTCCGCCTCCGACTTGCCGACTCCGATTTCAAGGGCAAGAACGCATTTTCCAGCTTCGACAAGACGTTTGGGCAGCGCCAGCGCGAGGCGGACGAGTTCTACGCCACGATTATTCCGCAGGACCTTTCGACGGATGCGCAGAACGTCATGCGCCAGGGCTTTGCCGGAATGTTGTGGTCCAAGCAGTTCTATCACTACGTCATCAAAGATTGGTTGCAAGGCGACCCGGGCAACCCTCCCCCACCCCAGGAGCGCAAGAAGGGTCGCAACCACGAGTGGACCCACTTATATAACGCAGATGTGATTTCCATGCCGGACAAGTGGGAGTACCCGTGGTATGCAGCCTGGGACTTGGCGTTTCACTGCATTCCGCTCGCGCTCTTGGATTCTGACTTCGCGAAGGAACAGCTCACGTTGATGCTGCGCGAGTGGTACATGCACCCCAATGGGCAGATCCCGGCTTATGAGTGGGCATTCGGCGACGTCAACCCTCCGGTGCACGCGTGGGCTGCATGGCGCGTCTACAAGATCGACAAGAAGCGGAAGGGTAAAGGCGACCGCGCATTCCTACAGCGGGTCTTCCATAAACTCATGCTCAACTTCACCTGGTGGGTCAACCGCAAGGACGCCGATGGCATGAACATTTTCCAGGGCGGATTCCTTGGCCTGGACAATATCGGCGTGTTTGACCGCAGCGCTCCCCTGCCCACCGGTGGATACATCGAACAGTCCGATGGAACAAGTTGGATGGCGATGTACACCCTAAACTTGCTGGCCATTGCGCTAGAGCTGGCGAAGGAAGATCCAAGCTACGAAGACGTAGCCAGCAAGTTCTGGGAACACTTCATCTACATCGCCCATGCCATGAGCCATCGTGGCCACGACAGCATGGGGTTGTGGAACGAGGAAGACGGCTTCTTCTACGACGTGCTCAAGCTGCCAGACGGCAACCAGTTCCCCATGAAGATCCGCTCGATGGTGGGTTTGATCCCCTTGTTTGCTGTGGAAACATTGGAACCGGAAGTTCTCGACAACCTGCCCGATTTCAAGAGACGCTTGGAATGGTTTATCGACAACCGTCCCGATCTCACCGAAAACTTGGCGTGCATGCGGACCGAGGGCATGGGGGAACGCAGATTGTTATCCATCGCGGACCAAGACCAGCTCCGCAGCATTCTGAAGTTCATGCTGGATGAGCGCGAGTTCCTCTCGCCGTATGGCATTCGTGCACTCTCACAGTTCCATCGTGATAACCCGTACAAGCTCGGAGTGAATGGTATGGAGCATCGCGTCGACTATGAGCCAGGCGAGTCCTCGACGGGACTGTTCGGTGGAAACTCCAATTGGCGCGGGCCGATTTGGTTCCCAGTGAACTACGTGCTGGTCGAGTCGCTGCAGAAGTTTCATCACTACCTCGGACCTGACTTCAAGGTCGAATGCCCCACTGGCTCAGGGAACATGATGAGCCTCTGGGAAGTGGCCGGAGACTTGTCGCGGCGTATGACGAACATCTTCTTGCAGGACCAACATGGCCGCCGGCCAGTGTTCGGCAATCTCGAGAAATTCCAAACCGATCCGCACTGGCGCGACCTGGTTCTCTTTCACGAATATTTCCATGGCGACTCCGGGGCGGGAGTGGGAGCCAGCCATCAGACCGGATGGACCGGTGTGGTGACTAAGTTAATGCAACAGAGCGGAGAGTCCCGCGAACGCAAAGAAACTGAACCCGCGGTTGCGACAGTAGCCGCAGACTGAATTCATAAGGAGAAGCAGAAGATGAAAGCAATCAGTGTATTCCCAGGAAAGCCCAACAGCGTCCATGTGGCAGACCTGCCGAAGCCCTCGCTGGACCAGGTCCCCAACGGCCGTGGCGTGTTAGTCAAAGTTCTCCGCGTCGGTGTGGACGGAACCGACAAAGAGATCAATGCCGCCGAGTACGGCGCAGCACCTCCCGGATACGACTTCCTGGTCATCGGCCACGAGGGCTTCGGCCAGGTAGAAGCCGTCGGACCGAATGTGACCGAAGTGAAACCCGGCGATTATGTTGTCGCCACCGTACGCCGGCCTGGCAAGAGC